>Ga0163144_10003194_pt1 | contig 37399 bp, 47 predicted proteins | sample OliLak19BULKMAT1_FD_123175 | JGI IMG/M metagenome (GOLD analysis project Ga0163144, IMG submission 123175) | Freshwater microbial mat bacterial communities from Lake Vanda, McMurdo Dry Valleys, Antarctica - Oligotrophic Lake LV.19.BULKMAT1 | ecosystem: Environmental > Aquatic > Freshwater >...
CGTGGTGCGAGGGTACACATAGTCCGTGCCGAGCAGATAGAACTTTTTGAATCCACCACCCTCTTTGCTCATCAGATAATCCACCGCCGGCACGGCCTGCTGATTCGGGGCGGCCCCGGTGTAGAACACATTGCGCGAACATTCTTCTCCCTCGTACTGCACGGGATAGAACAATAGCCCATTATTTTTTTCGAAGACCGGCAACACTGATTTACGGCTGACCGAAGTCCAACAGCCGAAGACGACCGAGACCTTATCTTGCAGCAGCAGCTGTTTGGCTTTTTCAGCAAAAAGATCCCAGTTCGAGGCTGGATCGACCACGACCGGCTTGATCATCCGGCCCATCACCCCGCCTTTGGCATTGATCTCGTCCACCGCCATCATCACGGTGTCGCGGAGCGACACTTCGCTGATCGCCATCGTGCCACTGAGCGAATGCAGGATGCCGATTTTAATCGGTTCCGCGTCCGCCGCATAGGACAAGGCCCAGTTGCCCAAGTTGCCGAGCAGGGCAGCGACCCCTATGCCGGCTACGACCCTACCTCCTTGGACCAACAGGTCACGCCGCGAAGGACCAGCCTCGCTTTCAGCAGCACCGCCCGCTTCAACCGGGTTTGCTTCATTAGGTTTATCCGTTGCCATAATCTATCTCCTTTTGCTCACACATAGATGTTAGGTCAGATCGTCAGATGCGTACATCGCAGGAGCATTCCTTTGAACCACCTTGTGTAGCCACAGCCTTCCTCCATCTCGTCATCAGATGGCTCCCTCCCCAGCGACGTATCACAACCACCCACTACCTTAATACTGAAGCTGCAAGGCCACATGGAACGAATCGACGTGCTGACCTGTCGACCCGGGAGCGTAGTTCAAGTTCTGTCCGTTAAAGGTACTGCTGTTACCGATATTGCCAGTCCTCCAGTACGTCGAGATGCGCGCATTGTGGCCGGCAATGACATAGTTCATGCCGAGTTCAAATTCTTGGCGCGCGCCGGCGAACTCACTGTTCAGGCCGGTATATCTCCCATAGGGCTGGAATCTCCCGATCCCAATCTCCTGCGGAAACAGATACAGACCGTAGGCGGTCCATGACGTTCCGCTAAACATGCAGAAGCAGTCTGCGTTCCCAAAGGCAGCGAGGTCCTGTGCCCACATCCGTTTGAACTCCGCGTTGACCGTCAACACGCCATTGTTGTTCGGGAGTACTTTTTCAAACAAGAGATCGGTGACCACACTCCCGAACCGGCTTCTATTGAGCAATGAACCCGCGCCATCATTCTGATACTCTCCGCCTACCGCGATCGCCAAAATATCACCGGCTGTCCCATAGTAGGTACCGCTGGTGTAGTAGCCTGGATTCGACTCATCGTTCAGCAAGTTCCACGTGAGACGCCCGGCGTACTTCAGACTGTTCCTTTGGTTTGGTCCTGCCGTCGCACTTGACTGCAGCCCCGTGAACACCGACGCGACATATTGTAGATGGGTACCGCCTGGATGGATTTTTCCGAAGAAAACCGCGCCATTGTCACGGCCATAGAGACCAGCCCCACCTGCGCCAAAGTTCCCGCTGAAATCGGCCTGGTTAAACGGTGTCCTAAAGCCATCGAACACCGCATGATAAAACGGACCGTTCAGTTCGCCTCGCTCTGTCGGCACCAAGGTGCGCCCGACCCAGAAGTTCACGAGTTCATTAATCTCGAACTGCCCGATCGCGTCCAGCAGGCCGATGTTTGCGTTAGACCCGAAAGTATTTGTTCCAGCCACGTTACCTCCACCGACCGAACAGTTAAAGCATTCGGTGTTGAACGCGAACTTGACGTACTTATGGATCCCTCCGTTGATATAGATACGAGCGTTGTTGACACCGAAGCTGTTGCTGTATTGTGCCCCGCTCGCCGATCCATCTTCGACAGCATTGAAACTCATCCTCGTACCCATTCCGACGGAAATAAACTTGTCGTCGTCAACCTTGATCGTGCCACCGGCGTAGGCGCTCGGGACCGTGGATGCCATCCCAGCCACCAACGCCATAGCGGCCCCAGTCACCACACACATGTTCCACTGTCTCGTTAGATCTATCTTCATAAGTGACAGCCTCCCATGCTCTGTTGAGATTTCATTGCGCACTCATCTTGAGTTTTCGCACCTCGACGACGTCGTCTCTACGCACGCCATTGTGCGCACCCCCAGCCCTTCACCTTTTACGTATCTCTCACCGCCACCTACCGTGCGTGATTGAGAATAGCGGTACCGAACCATCACCAGATCCATGGCCGGTATCTATATGCCAAGAGGCATAATAAACACACTAGGCATCTCCCTAAGTACATGAAACAATATCCCTAGGGCCGTCAGCATATATTTTTCATGGCCGTTTCTGCTGTAGGCGAGAATCTTCAGGCGAGAGGCACGGGACTAGTCCGATGCAAGGAGGCCGTGGACAAGGGCGTATTTTGTAAGCTCCGCCGTCGTGTGAAGATCGAGGAGCGTCATAATCTGCGATTTATGAAATTCGACCGTCTTCGGCGAGAGGGTAAGGGCAGACGCAATCTCCTTTACCGTCTTTCCCTCTGCAACGAGTTGCAACACTTCGCGTTGGCGCCCAGTTAAGGGTTTGTCACTCAGAACCGCAGGCATCTTCCTTGTGATAGCCGACTCCACCAGACCTTTTGCGACCAACGGGGTGACATAACATTGTCCATCCATGACCGATTGAACGGCTTGAAGCAATTCTGTCCCGGCGGATCGTTTGAGTAGATAACCGGAAGCACCGGCCTTGAAGGCTTCACTCACATAGGCCTGATCCGCGTGCATCGTCACAAAGATCAGCTTGGTGTGAGGCAGAATCTTCTTTAACTTCCTGGCAGCATCGATCCCGTTGAGTTCCGGCATCGAGATATCGAGCGTGACAATGTCAGGCTTCAGCTCGTAGGCTTTTCGAATCAGCGTACGGCCATCTTCCGCCACCCCGACGATCTCGCACCGATCCTCCAACAGTTTCCGAAATCCTTCCAACACCAGGGTATGGTCGTCACCCAACAGAACCCGAGGCTTATTCATGCGACCTCCGCTGGAACGAGCACCACCACCTGCACCCTCGTTCCCTTTCCCACCGCAGACACGACGTGTAGGTTTCCGTGAACCAACGCGACTCGCTCTTTCATGCCGAGCAACCCCAATCCATGCGATCCGTTCCGGAGTTGTTCGGAGTCAAATCCTACTCCATTATCTGTAATCGTCACCACCAGCTCTGATTGAGCCCCGGTCAGCTCCACATCGACTTGAGACGCCTCCGCATGGCGAACCACGTTGTTGAGACTTTCCTGGGTAATACGATAGAGACAGGTCGCGATCTCCTGAGGGACGGCTGCGGGAATATTCTTATGGCCAAAGCTCCCCCGGATACGGCTTCGAGCGGTGAAGTCTTCCACGAGGCGCTGCAATGCGATCGGAAGGCCAAGATCATCGAGAATGGAAGGATGAAGTTGATAGGCCAAATGGCGTACGACATCGGACAACTCCACCACTCGCTCTTGTATGTCTCTGACAGCCCGGCCCACATGATCTGTGGATAAATTGAGCTTCTGTCCCACCGCTTCGATATCCATGGCAAGCAACGCAAGTCGCTGATTGATGTCGTCATGCAAATCACGTGAGATACGTCGTCGCTCTTCCTCCTGCACACGCAATAACTGGAACGCCAACTTTTGCAAGGCTTGCCGGCTTTGTTCAAGGGACACCTCGGTCTGCATCCGTTCAGTCACTTCAGCGACCAATGATTCGTTGACGGCGGCCAGCTCTTGTGTCCGGGCCCGCACACGCCTGTCCAACGCCTCATTGAGTCGTTGCAGCTCCTCTTCATGCATACGGCGCTGCAACTCCGTCCGCTTTCGTGCCGAAATATCGCGGACGAACGCACTGAACGTGTAGGCTCCTCCCCCTCTCAAAGACGGCGAGATCGCCAGTTCTATCGGAATCTCGTGCCCATCCCGGTGCCAGCCTGTAATCTCGACCCGCGTGTTCAGCATTGATCCTTCCCCGGTAGTAAGGAAGTGACGCAATCCCTGTTCATGAGCTTCCTGGTGTTGCGCAGGGACGATGGTGGCAGAAAGGAGTCGCCCGATGGCCTCTTGCCTGGACCAACCGAATATCTGTTCGGCTTGGACGTTCCAGTCAATGATCACTCCGGCGGCATCCATCCCGATGAAACCATCGAGCGCCAGCTCGACGATACGCCGGGTATGAGCCTCGCTTTTACGCAACGACGCTTCGGCGTCCCTGGCGAACGCGCGCTCATGCTGCGCGTGCCGATATTCCTTCCGCACGCGTGTCACAGTCCACACCAGGAGTCCGAACGTTGGCACCGCTACGGCACCCCCTGCCAGACCAAGATTCCAGAGCACTTCACGAATCGGTGCCAGCACATCGCGCCGGTCCATGCGCATCAGCACCGTCCAATGCATCCCCTCAAACCCGCCATCATGGGCGAGCGTCCTGGCATAGCCAGTGATGACCTGCACATGGCGACGCTTATGTTCCTCCTCGACGTAACCAAACAAGGCTCCTTCGCTTAACCGTACCGACGGGAGGCCGAGTTGCTTGAGATTGACAAGGCCCTTATGGTCGAGATCCGAATCGATAAAGGCAACCCCCTGCTCGGTCAGGAACTGGTATTCCAGTGCCCCCCTCAATCCTTCCCTCTGCCGGAAAGCCAGGAGCGTTCTTGTCATGACATCTTCCAGCCCGGGAATTCCCACCCGTGTCGTCACGACCCCCAGAAATTCTCCTTGTGGTCCGGTGATGGGAGCCGTCACGGCGATGGCGTCAGGACCGCCCATCACTGCGAAGGGTTCCACATCCCCCATATGGACCCCATGCCCGCTACGCACAGCCTTAAACCAGGCTTGGCCGCTGTAGTCCCGCCCCATAGTGGCCTGGTCAGTGGCAACGACAATCTCGCCGCGCGCGTCAGTGGCGCCAATCCATAAATAATCTGGATAGGCGGTCTTCACCCCAGCGATATACGCTGACTGAAATTCCCGATTCTGCGACTGCACGCTGAACGTTCGGGCCATCATCAGTGCATCGCCATACCGTTCGATGAGAAATCGGTCCAGTTTGTCCGAGACTTCGGCGGCTGTTTGGGCCAGGGTTTCTCCTGCTGTCGCAACCATGCGAGTCTCGACGTAGCGGAACGCGAGTGTGCCGATCGTCAGCATGACGACTGTCAACACGCCTATGAGGACCGGCAGCCAGGAATATGGGCGGGGAGCTGTGGCTTCAGGCATCGTCATTCACCCTTTTCGCCTCGGGGCTGCGCCGCGCAAAACAGGATTAGGACGTTCAGTCGACCGTATGATTCATGGCGATTCGTCGTGAACTCGCCTTGAAAATATAGATGTGTACCAATTTCACTGATTGGATTTTTGCGCACTGCCAGGCAGTTTCCCTTCAAGAATGTCGGATTTATCCATTCTCATTCACCGGAGGGCTGTGCTGTGGTAGGGGGAAAGGCCCGTCCGGTCATTCCGTCGATGCCGACAGGACGCCATTGTCCTTTTCTTACAGGCTGACTGAATCGCTGGACGTCGTTGTCCAGTACTCAACTCGTACTGATAGGGTGCCTATATTCGGAGTCTATGATCTTCCTGTCAAGCAGAACCCTTCCTCAGTATCCGAAGAATGTTACCGGTGTCCTCGTCCTGTCGATTATGCTAGACTCCCGGCTTCTATACACTTTAGGAATTGCCGTTGTCTCATCGTCCGCAACTCGCCCTGCTTCTTCTCACCGGGATGACCCTGGTCGTGTCTGCCTGTGCGACCAAGCCCGATCTGGATATCACAATCCATCAGTCCGAACGCGGCGCGGTGTTTGTGGAACGTATTTCCGATCGGTCTTTTCACGCCACCCACCCGGTGACATTATCGTCGGATACGATGGCGCGAGTTCTGCGCGGCGTGATCCTCAAGGACGGCCGAGGAGTATTAGGAAACCTCGCTTCAGACAAGCCTGAGACCATTCGAGTGTTTGAGGATGACGACGTTGAGTACCTGGCGCCACTCCTCGTCGAAGGGCTCACCAGAGCTGCGTCGGACCAGCAGGTCGGCTTTCATATCGTCAAACACGGCACGTCGGCCCAATCGCAATCTGCAGGAACGGTCTTTTGCTTGTCAGACGTCCGTTTCCCCAACGTGTGTGAGTCAGAACAGGCCAGAGGGGGAGCATCCGTAGAAGCAACGGGAGGTTCGCTCTACAGTTATGAACGGTCACTGTATCTGACCTTGACCGAATATCGCCAACGGACAGAACGGACCGAATCGAGTAACATAGCCGATCGACATCTATTCAATCCGACAGGATTGGCCAATCGCACAGTACACTTCGTTCCAGAATCCGCCAAGCGGCCCGATCGTTATCGAACGGCCCGTTCGACTGACACCACTCTAGTAATCGACTACAGCCTGCTTGCCACAATGCCCGCTGCATCGGACATGCGATCGACTGCCGCTCAACCACCGATGACTGGGAAAGGGGAATCTGGTAACCGAGATACCGATCTAGACGAGGTACGAAAGGAGTTAAAGGAGATCAAAAAGAAACTGGCGGAGCAAGAGACGGAACGGACACATCCAACCCCTTCGTCCTCTCCAAAGTCGGCGCCTTGATCGATTCCTTAGCCTGCGATGCTCAAAGATGTCGCTGGGAGACCAGACCTATCCACGCTGCTTCTCAACCCGTTGATCGAGTTCTCCAGCTAAGAGCACTGCCTCAGCAATCTCTCTCATCGATTTTCTAAAGTCCATACTTTGCCGTTGAATGAGTTTGAAGGCCTCTTCTTCGGTCAGCTTCTTCGAACGCATCAGATAGCCTTTGGCCCGCTCCATAAGCTTCCGAACCGCCAGGGCTTCCTGCATCTCATGAGATTTCTCAATCAGGGTCGTATGCTCAATAGCCACGGCGGCCTGATTGGCAATGGCCTGAAGTAATTTGACCTCCTCACCTGTGAACACATGCGGAATAGACGTATAGCTATTAATCACACCAAGTGCCTTATCTCGCACCATCATCGGGACTGAAAGCAAAGAGCACAGCCCTTCCTTCTTGGCCATATCAGGATACATATAGTCTCGCTCGGTGGACACATCAAGCACAATGATCGACCGTCGATCTTTCACCGCCCGTCCGCTAATACCCTGCCCGATCTTCAGATTCGGCTTCCGACGATACTGTTCGCTGAGGCTTTGTGTTGCCGCAATCCGCAATTCCCCGCTGGCTTCGTCTAAAAGCATGATCGAGCAGATCTTAGAGTTCATCATCTGCGCCGTCATCGTCACGAGAAGCTGGAGGACATCCTTGATCAACCGATTGGAGGCCACTGTTTCCGATACCTGCGACAGTGTTTCTACTTGGAGTGCTTTGCGCTGCATTTGATCGTATAGTCGCGCATTTTCAATCGCTCCTCCAACTTGAGTGGCGATCGTCGAAAGGAGCGCGATCTCATCAGGCTGATAGCGCTTGGGGCGCTTATGTTGGACATTGATCACGCCGACCACTTCCTTTTTAGCCATGATCGGGACAGAGACAAATGCTTGATAGCGGTCTTCCGGAAGGTTATGGAAAAACTTGAACCGTGGATCGTCGTTCGCATTACTCGGGATGACGACACGTGTCCGTTCCTGAGCCACCCACCCGGTGATGCCCTCGCCTAATCCAATTGTGATGCGACCGATCAATTTAGGATGAGGATTTTTCGACGCTCGAAGAATGAGTTCGTCTTGACTGTCCGACAAAAGGTACAGAAGGCAGGCATCCGCCTTCGTCACTTCGACGACGACGTCGACGATATGTTTGAGAATGGCTTCGAGATCCAGTTGGTTGCTGATCGACGCTGAGATCCGATGGAGGACATCGACTTCGCGCGTTTTTTCCCGCAGTGCCTGTTGCAGAGACGCCACAGACGGCGTGCGTTTCATCGTCATTGAGAGCTACCTTTGCGCACGGCCCTTTTGTCGGATAGCCTGCCTGGCCGATGGCCGTTCGATGCGCGGTTCCCGCGGCCATACATGCGCCGAAACCACTCGGCGCAAACCTGCTCCTCGATTGGTCGAATAACCACTTCCCCAATCTTTACCGGCCACACTCCGACGACCTGTCCTCCAACCACCTTTTTGTCATGCTGCATGGCACTCCAGAGGCGCGAAAAGGATGGCGGTGAAACATGATCGGGCAGCCCGGCACGCCGCACCAGGGTTCTGATCCGTTCAACCACGTCCCGCCCGCAGAGACCCATATGGCAAGCCAAATCCGCTTCTTGTACTAACCCAATCCCCACTGCTTCACCATGAATCAACCCGCGATAGCCTGCCAGTGACTCCAGGGCATGTCCGACCGTGTGGCCATAATTGAGAACGCGTCGACGGTTCGACTCCCGCTCGTCAGCGGCAACCACTTGCGCCTTGATCTCACAGGATCGTTTAATCACGTGGAGAACCGGCTCTTTTTTCATTTTCAACAGCGAAGAAATTTCCTGCTCCAGAAACGCGAAGAAGCCTTCGTCGGCGATAATGCCGTATTTGATCACTTCGGCCAAACCAGCAATCCATTCGCGGCCCGGCAATGTGCGTAACGTAACCGGATCGATCAATACGGCACGCGGCTGGTAAAATGCTCCGATGAGATTTTTCCCCAACCGATGGTCCACACCGGTTTTACCCCCGACACTGGAATCCACTTGAGCCACAAGCGTAGTCGGCACTTGCACGAACGGAATTCCTCGTTGATAGATCGCAGCAGCAAAACCGGTCACATCGCCAATCACTCCGCCACCGAGAGCCAATAACAGAGACTGGCGTTCAAACTTATGCCTGGCTAACGTGTCAAGAACCTTGGCGACTGTTCCAAGCGTCTTCGTTCGCTCTCCCGGAGGCAAGATAATTTCTGTCGGATCGTACCCTGCCTTGCGAAGCGAGCGGAGAGTCTTTTGAAGATAATGGCTTGCCACATTCCTATCTGTCACAACTGCGATCTTCGGAGAGGTCGTAAAGGCGTTCAGCCTGTCGCCCACTGTCGAAAGTAAGCCAGGATGAAGGACGATGTCATAGCTTCGTGCCCCTAAGGCCACCGGTATAATCTGTTCCGCCATACCAGTCATGTTCAATGATGGCCTCTCCTGACTCGATACGCCAATCTCCCATCAGACTCTTTCCGGATAGGAGCGCTTGGATTCATAGCCCACTTTGCCGACGGTGACGATGAATTGCGATCGGTTCAGATCTTGGGGATGGTATCACAACGGTCTGGAAACTAGAAGTTTTTCAGGGCACCTCCATGTCAAATGGTCGCAGTTGATAGCTCAGATGTACTTGCGTGAGGCCTACTACAGCCTCCTGAGGAGCCGACTCCGATGAAGTCGTTATCTCGACTAGAAGTACGGAACTGTTGCGGTATCGTACGCTCCCCCGTCAAGGAGTCACTTCGACAGGAGAACTTCTGGCTTCAAGTCAAGCCTGATACGTGGCATGTGAGAGACCTGCCAATGCGTCATGGCGCTGTTCTTCGTTGTAACGCTGCAATCATTCTGCGGTGATCTCTCGCACCTGATCCACTGACTCAAACACATAGGCATTGAGCACTTCTCATCGATTGGTCAGATTATAGCCCTCGATGAAGGCCTTTTGATCCGATTCCCTCAATTGAATATAACGCAGCTCGATCTCTCCCTCTGCACACCAGGAAATGAAGCGCTCTGCGAGAAACTCCTGGCCAGTGTCGAGGCGAATCGCCTGCGGCTGGCCCCGCCAGGCTCGCACGCGCACCACTCGCCCGGCTGGCACGACGTATCCACTTCGATGGCCAAGCCCTCCTGCACCCCTTCATCCAGAATATTCAAGGTCCCAAACCGTCGGCCCCCGTAGAGGGTGTCGCTCATAAAATCAACGGCCCACGCCGCGTTCGGCTGAGGCACCACCACGAGTGGCTGACGGCGCCGGATCGGGAGCCGTTTCTTGGTGCGTCGCGGCAGGTTCATCCGACGCCGGCAATACACGCGCCAGAGCCGTTTGTGATTCCACGGATGCCCATCGAGCTGCAGTCGATCGCAACACTGCCAGAAACCCCAGCGACCCTTGGCGACCACGAGGGTTGTCAGAGCGATCATTACCGACGCATCACTCCTGCCCAGTCCATGAGGGGACGATAGTACGTGGCCCGCCCCGGTCCCACTGCTCGACAGGTCTGCTGAACCTGAAGTCCTCTCACATAACCAGGTACGGGACAACCTCTCGCCGCTCAGCAGGCCGTAGAGTTTTTTTTTGCGATGACCTCCTTCAACGCCGCATTCTCCAGCGACAGGTCGACATACATCCGTTTGAGGCGGTCGTTCTCGTGTTCGAGTTTTTTCAGCCGCTTAATGTCTGAAGCCTTCACCCCACCATACGTGGCGTTCGACTGGTAGTACGTGGCAGAACTGATGCCGTATTTCCGCCAGATATCGTTGACCGAGCGACCGTCATCGGCCTCCTTCAGAATACTGTCGATCTGGGTCTCGATAAACTTCGACTGACACAGGGGAACCTCCTGGCTAAGAGGTGGCTATTCTGCCAGAACGTTCTCCTTTTGAACCGTCTCAGTTTGCAGGAACTTACGGTATCATGAACCAATGATGTGGGCATACGCGGGAGACAGGAGATTACACCGGAGGATTGAGATGACTCATGAACCTAGAAGGCTCACTATTCGTAAGCTTCTCGTCCACGGGGAATTCGAATGTCCATTTCTAGTAGGCGCTAAAGAGCAATATGGGTAGGCCAAACCGTTACCGGTTTGTACATCGGCGGCCATCCCGGCCAGTATAAACCATCTGGTTGGTCCGGTCGGTCTGGTTTAACGGGTGAGATCGTGTTCTGGTTAGTACCGCTCAGGCAGTACACTCACCCGCCTAAGCAAGGAGCTGTGTATGCCGGCTGACTTTCCATGCACCCTGCTAGCTCTTGACGATACTGGGCGTTAAGAAGATAAGCAGCTCTTGTTTCGCTACAGCTTCGCTCTTCTGTTTGAAGAGCCATCCCAAAACAGGCACCCGAGAGAGGTAAGGAATACCAATTACGCTGTTGTTCTGTGTATCGATAAATACCCCGCCGATCACCATGGTTTCGCCATCTCGGATAATGACCTGTGTATTGGCTTCCCGACGGTCAATGCTAGGGCCGGCCGGATTGCTTCTCGCGCCAACGGCATTTCTGGTTGCACGGACTTTCATCATGATCTGCTTACCGACTTCCTTGGGATCTCGCGAAGTAATCTGAGGAGTCACATTCAGTTCCAAATTCGCATCCACAAAGGTCGTCTGTGTTCCCTGGAGAGAGGTCGTCTGGAACGGAATCGATTCCCCCTGTGAGATCTTGGCTTCTCGTTTATCTAAAGTCGTGACCTTCGGCGCAGCAATGACTTTACTCAGACCGAGTAACTCACCTGCCGACAACCGTACATCCAGCAATGCTCCGTTCGCCTTCCCTATCGTAAACCCGACACCAGGAGTCGAGGTCAAACCACCGACTGCGGCGGGAAGATTCACGAGAAAATTCGATGTTTGACCCCCAAAGGGGCCCGTATTACCCGTCATGAAGTTCGCCACACCAGAAGACCCGAGTTGATTTACATTCTGGATTCCCCATTGAACGCCCAATGAACGGGAATAGGTCGTATCAGCCTGGACAATCCTCGCTTCGATTTGGACTTGAGGCACTTCAAGATCGAGTCCATCGACCAGCTGTTTCATCACTCCAATCTTGCTTTCTGTATCTCTGACAATTAAAGCATTGGACCCCAAGCTCATTTGCATCAACCCTCTCGGGCTCAAATACTGCCGAAGAGAAGTCATGAGTTCCTGCGCTTGCAGATTCCTAATGTAGAACACCCGATCAACCAATTCTTCTGCTTTTATTTTGGCGTCCTTCGCCTGTGCCTCTTCAGTTTGCTGTTTGGCGATGTTCACCAGCGTATCGATCCACAAGATATTGCTCTGCCTGATCTTGCCTAACCCATTCATTTTCAAAATCATATCAAGTGCCTGATCCCAGGGCACACTCACGAGCTTCATCGTCACCTTACTCTTAACCCCTTCACCCACTACCATGTTAAAACCACTTACCTCAGCAATGAGGCGCAACACGTTACTGATGTCGGCCTGCTGAAAATCGAGCGAAATGCGGCGACCGACATAACGGGTTTCTCCAACGACTAAATCTTCCTTTGGGGTGCTTTTCTCACCGTTGTCTGGATCGGAAGTCATCTGGACAGGCCGCACATGAAACTTCGTCGAAGATCGCCGAACCGCAGCCATTGCCCGGTGGCCCACCCGAGAAGTGGCATCCGCCTGAATTGGCAACAGTATAGGATTGTCCGACTTTATGACTTTATCCATCTCCGCGCGGTAGGAGTCTTGATCTGGGCCCATATCCACCTCGGCGCCTTCCCGAAGCGTCACAATAAGATTTGTGCCTTGGGGTTCAACCGAGTAGGCAACCGGACCGGCCAGATCCAATACTACTCGTACTTTGTCGGCATGATAGCCCAGCCGCACTTGCTTCAACATCTGATGATTGACCGATATGACGGGCTTATGTATGGCAGACGCCACTCCTGGAATATCGATCATGAGGCGCCGCTCATCAAGACGTACCACCTCATGGGCCAGCCTTCCATCCCCAGAAATAATGACCCGGACGTCGTTCGTACCCCTTTGAACATCGAGGCGAGTCAGGGTCTGCGCCAGACCGCCTTCAATGATCGAGGGCGATCCTGAATCGACAGCAGGGATGTCAGTTGACGCCTCTATAGACGATATGGCTATCGGGACACTGAGTGCTCCGACCGCCGAGAGTACGCGAACAAATATTGTAGTTGTCCTGGTCAGCTTAGCTGTCATTCTGCGCCCTCTTTCGGGTGAAGGAGCTTGACATATTCCCGCTCCTGTTTACTCCCATACACATCTGTAAACCGCTCTTGCACCACGATACCCTTCTCTGTCACGGCACTCACCACGCCATTGTTAGGACCCATACGCGTTCCCCGACGCACCGTATATCCGTTTCCATCTGGAGTCTGAACCATAGCCGTATAGCCATAGGCTCCCCATATCACAGCGATCAAGTTCATCTCCGTAAGCCCGACACGCTGGAGTGGAGGTAATGTGGGATCAATCGGTCCGAGTCCCAACAATTGCAACACCGGTGCGAACGGGTCGCGCCGCCCAGAGGGGTCATAGGAGCGAATACTCACCGATTCCAACATTGAATTGGGGTCAACTGGCTGAACATTCCCATCACCGGCTTCCACGGGTGGAGCTGGAGACGGTGCGTGCCTCGGCACATCGTTGAGAGAAGGAACTTTTAGGGAGTCCTGCCGCATTGGGCTAATTTGTCGAAGGTGACCACTCATACCTGTCTCAGCAAAGCCTGGGCAAGCTGCGACAAGCAGGCCAACACATCCAATTAGAATCATGCTTCTTGTCTTCATGGTCGACCGCCAGTTCTCACAGATGGCATTCACTACTCTATGGCCTCGCATACATCCTAAACTTTGCACCCTATTTCTTCTGAGGAATTGCCGGAACCGCTGCGACCAACTTGGTCTCCTCCGGTGCTGCATACGCGACAAGGTCGAATACAGTCTGTGTGACGACACGCCCCTTCTCAAACTTGGGAGCGCCCATCTTGAGGCCTGACACCGTGACAATCCGAGGCATCGCGTTGATTCGATCGAAAAATAAAGCGGCGGTATGGTAGCCGCCGGACACCTCCACGTTCACCGGCATCCGCACAAAGAGCTTCGATGGATCTTCGCTCTTGGGACTCGGTTTCCACAGCTTTATGTCGAGTCCGAGACGAATCCCCAAATCTGATACCTGCTTGAGCAGCATAACGGCTTCCCCTTCAGGCGGCAGCCGTTCTTTCTTCTTCGCAAGCTCAATCTCAAGTTGCTTACTGGCAGCAATGAGCTCATCAAGATGTTTAACTTTAATGCTCAACGTTTGAATCTCGCTGTCGAGCGTGCCAATCGCTCCCTGGAGCCCGGCAATCTCCATAGATTTTGGTTCAGCAACATAGTAATAGAACCCGACAATAATCCCGGCAAGAACCATAACGAGAAGCCCGAGTTTCTGAATCAAGGGGATCGACCGCAATAGCTCAAGATTCATGGAAGGCAGCTTCATCATTCTTACCCTTTGAGACGGAAACCAAGTTTAAACTGATAGATGTTAAGTTGACTCTCCACTGCAGCCCGACTTTCTTGAAGATTGATATTCGAAAAATAATCGGTGCGGCGCAGGTTGTTCACGAATTCCACCACGTCATCGTTGGTCGCAGCACGACCTTCAAGATCGATGTCCTTCCCTGTGACTGCGACTCGTATGAGCCACACTTTCAACGGCTCCAGGCTTTGACTGACGTGATCAAGCACCTTGACGGGACCGACACGTGATTTTTCCAATTCATCGATAATACGATTCTTGTCTTCCAATACTTTCTTCCGGATTTCAAAATCGGAGACCTGCTTCACTTGTTCCTTTAACTGCGCGACCTGCTTCTCCTTGTCAACCTTCTCAGTCTGTCTCACGCTTATTTCTTCATCGAGGGAGGCTGAGTACCACCAGCACCCTGCCAGTGTGATGAACAACATCCCCACACCTAACAGAGCCTGCGCTCTGACATCATACTGAGGCTTCGCTTTATGCCCCTTGGGTCCCGGCAATAAGTTAATACGAATCATCGATCCCCTACCGTTCTAAGAGCTAATCCAACCCCCACGGCAGCCAACGGAGCGAGTTGGGCCAACGTATCCTGATCGAAACCGGTCCCTGACGTATCGATTTCACCAAATGGATTCGCGATCTCGACCACTGCCTGCATTCGATCTTTCAGTTGTGGCATTAAACCTTTGACCTGCGCACCCCCTCCGCACAAGAGGACCTGCTGAACATCCGCATCCGGCATCGTTGACTTAAAGTAATCGATGGTCCGCGCAATTTCTGACGCAACCTCGGCATTGACACTATCGACGACCGTGGTCAACGCGGCCTGATTGTTTCCTGCCGAACGCTCACTTTTTTTCGTTTCTTCCGCCTCTTCGTAGGACATACCCATTTCTCGCTGAATAGCTTCCGTATAACGGTTCCCCCCGATCGGAATATCACGCGTGAAGAGCGAGGTGCCGCCACGAACAATATTAATATTCATGACACTGGCGCCAATATTCACGAGGGCAGTCGTATCCTCTTGCGAGACAGGATAGTTGATCGCGTGCATGTTCTCGATCGCAAAGGCATCGACATCCATGACGATCGGAAAAAGCCCTGCCCCTTTGACAAGTTCTGTCAGCTCATTAATCTTGTCTTTCTTCGCCGCGACCAGAATGATTGACATCTCTCCCTGCGTATCACCCGCAGCATCGGAAGACGGCAACACACTGAAATCGATGTTCACTTCATTGATATCGAAGGGGATGTACTGCTCCGCAGCCAGCCTTACCTGCCCCTCCAACTCCTCATCAGGCATCGGCGGCAAACTGATCTTCTTAATAATGACCGCATGGCCAGAAATCGATACGGCAACTTGCTTCACCTTGATCTTTGTTTCTTCGAACAATTCCTTTATCGCCGAAACCACACGTCCTTCATCCATCACCGTACCGTCGACGATGACTTCTGGTTCGAGTGGTTTAAATCCAAACTTCTGGAGAATGTAGCGACCTCGGTTCTCCTTCAGCTGAACAAGTTTGATACCACTCGATCCGATATCTAACCCGACCAGCTGCCGCTTCGGGGTGAACATCGAGAATAAATCGGTTTCGGAGAGACTCTTAAATGAACTCAGCATATGTGCCTTTGACTGTACATGACTATTCGCGCAAGACAAGTCTTTCTGTAAATTCTGTGCAGACGGCAACTCATAACCAGACCTCCACGCACGTATCTGCACTAAAGAAAGAATAACTAATGAGACATTTCATGCTAATCACTTCCATTCCATTTTCCATTCCGTACTCCCCCGTGAGAGTTTGCGCAGACCTACATCACACACATGCTAACTATAGTCCATACGCTCTAGCTGTCAAGGAAATCGCTTTTGCGCACAGGCAAAGAGATGAAAACAAGGAGTATGGTTGCGAGACGATGTACGGAGCAGACCTAGGTGTTACTGCCTGCTGAGATCGCGGTGAGTGAGCGTCGCTTGATATCCGAGCACTGAAAAACTTTCCTGGAGTCGGCCGGCAATCGCCACGGACCGATGACGCCCGCCAGTGCAACCGATTCCAACATTTACATAACTGCGACGCTCTCGTTCAAAGAGTGGAATGAGAAATTTGAAGAGGCCTTCCAACTGGCCAACGAACGCAACGGCGTCCGGATCAGCCAACACATAGGTCCTCACCCGTGAGTCTTCCCCAGTCAATGGTTTCAGATCAGGAATAAAAAACGGGTTCCGCAGAAATCTGACATCAAACAGAAGGTCAATGTCGTACGGCACACCAAACTTATAGCCGAAGGTTACGAGGGAAATGGTTAATCGACGCGGCACCCCCTCCTCTCTAAACTGCCGGTTCAACAACTCTCGTAAATCATGCACCGTCAGATCGGAAGTATCGATAATCCGGTCGGCGTGGCATCGCAAGTCGGCGAGACGCTCCCTTTCGACTCGTACTCCCTCCAGGACTGGAAGATGCGGAAGAAGTGGGTGCGGCCGCCGGGACTCCGAGAATCGGCGAACCAGGACCTCTTCCCGAGCCTCGAAGAATATCAACTCAACCGTATGCCCTAGCGCTTTCACACGCTCAAGCACCCCTGCGAGGTCGGAAAAGAATACGCGCTCCCTGACATCGATTCCAAGCGCGACATTCTTAATCTCCCCTCCTTGCTGATGACAGAGCTCAACAAAGGTCGGCAGAATGGCGGGAGGCAAATTATCAATACAGAAATACCCGACATCTTCAAAGCACTTGAGCGCATGCGACTTCCCTGATCCGGAAAGACCGCTGATGACAACCAGCTTGAGTGCAGCCATGCCTGCCTACCCTTTACGGATCGATGAGGATTACTCGATCACGATCGAGCCGCTGTAGAATTTGCAATTTTCCAGAAGACCGTGCCGTGAAGACCACCAGCGAACCAGGGAGAGAGTCGAGTCGGCGTTTTGCCTCCTCCAAAGTCAAAACTACCTTGGGAGGACACACAACTTCGATCTTCTCCTCTTCCTTACGAACAGCCGGAGATAAAATCTTACGAGCCGATCTCTTCACCGGTTCTTTATGGTCAGTCTGGCGTTCCTTATGTTTTCGTATCTGGGTATCCAAGCGATCGACAAGCTGGTCGATCGTCGCGTACATTTCCCGCGTCGAAGCTTTTGCCTGAATTCGTCGCCCCTGCATCGTACACACGACCTCCGCATGATGCTGAAGCTTGCTCACACCCAGAATCACTTCCAGGTGGGTCAGCTTCACGTCGTATCGCACAAGCCGCTCAACCCGACTCTCTACATGCTGTCTGAGCGCCGATGTAATCACGAGGTGGCGTCCGGTAATTTTTATCGACATGTATCCTTTCAAGCTGAGCAACCTCAGCCCCTCTACCATTCAACTATGATTGGTTGATCTACGCATCTACAACACCAGAGGAAACCCTGGATAGAAAACCACAACACACGCAGCTGAATAGGGAAGGTCTCGCACGCTCCAGAAAACTATCGGGCACACCAAGACGTCGATGATTCACGGAGGTAAGCCACCTCCTGCCACAGTAGTCTGCTCACCTTTCAGAAACTCTCTGCAACCAGCGAACCCAATAGGCCAAATGAATAAGACGAGCCCAGCCATTATTTCTGCACCTTTTAAAAAAACCGTCTCCGCTGAGTGGCAGAGGGAATATGTTCTTCCGCCCGATACTTCGCCACGGTTCGGCGGGCAATCACAACCTGCTGTGAGAGCAGCCGTGCAGCAATCTCTTCATCTTTTAGAGGGTGGCTCGTATCCTCTTCCGCCACCATTTTTCGAATCATCTCTCGCACTGTCACGGACGACATCATGTCGGAAGGCTGATCTGCTCGTTGCAGGCCGGCGTTAAAGAAAAACTTCAGTTCCAACATTCCCTGCGGGCAATACATATATTTGTTCGCCGTCACACGACTAATGGTCGATTCATGCATCCCTATATCTTCAGCCACCTGTTTAAGTACTAACGGCTTTAGGTGCTGCACACCTTTTTCAAAAAACTGCTCCTGAAACTTCACGATACTCGACACGACCTTGACAATCGTCTTATTCCGTTGTTCGATACTTCGAATAACCCATTGCGCCGCCCGAAGCTTTTCGTCAAGATAGGCCTTGGTCTCCGCTGATCCACTTTCTCCTGTCCCCATCAATTGCTTATAGTACGGACTGATTCTCATACGAGGCAGTCCATCGTCGTTCAATAGGACGACCCACTCCCCTTCATTCTTCACAACAAACACATCAGGGACAATCACATAATTCTGGGTATTCGTAAACGGTCGCCCCGGCTTTGGCTCAAGTACTTCGATGACCTTTGTCGCTTGAAAAACCTCTTCCACTGTGACACCTAAAGCTTTTGCGATCCTTGCATATTGTTTTTTCTCCAAGTCTTTTAGATGATGCTGGACGATGGCTTCAACAATTGATCCTTTTAACGCGCCAGGCCGAGCCCCTAACGATCCCATGGGACTCTTCCCTAAATGCCCAATTTGTAAGAGCAGACATTCCACAAGATCCCGTGCCGCTACGCCTGTTGGATCAAAGCATTGGATATCCTTTAGGACTGACTCCGCCTCCGTTTCTGTGACGTCGGTCCCTCCGACCATCTCTGAGAGAGACATGCGCAAGTACCCATCATCGTCAAGATTCCCGATGATCAGTCGCCCAATCTCCTTTGCACGACCCGATAAACCTGAAAACGACAGCTGCCAGAGGAGATGGTCTTCCAAGGATGTGGCTTTCGCCATGGTTTGTTCATAGGACGGAAACTCATCTTGCGAGGACGACTGAGACCCGGATACCCCTCGACGATCGTTGTCAAAGTACTCTTCCCAGCCAGCCACCGACGCTTCATCCGGAGTGTCTCGTTCTTCTGGGGTCGACTCATCCGCATTCGATGGTTCGCTGTTTGCCGACGCCACCGCGTCTTCCGCCTTTTCCTCCGCACTCTCAGCCTCGCTGTCCTCTGCCTCAGTTGGGAGATCCTCCAAAAGCGGATTCTCCATCAAATGCTGAGTGAGGCTCTGCTGGAGTTCGAGTCTCGACAGCTGCAGTAGCTTAATCGCCTGCTGCAATTGGGGAGTCATGATCAGTTTTTGACTGAGTCGAAGGTCAAGCCTGAGCTTCATACGCACACACTCTTAAGATTCATAACTTGAACCGTTCCCCCAAATAGACCGCGCGTGCGGTCTCACTCTTGACGATCGATTCTGGCGACCCAGCCTCAAGAATCAATCCTTCGTTTATGATGTACGCCCGATCTGTGATGGACAATGTCTCCTGGACATTATGATCGGTGATTAAAATACCAATCTCTTTCTCCTTCAATCGGATAATGATGTGTTGGATATCAGCGACAGCAATCGGGTCGATCCCGGCAAAGGGCTCATCGAGCAGCATGAACGAAGGGCTCGTCGCAAGGGCCCTTGTAATCTCCAGCCTCCGACGCTCACCACCCGACAATGCATAGGCCATGCTTGTCCGAATATGGCTAAGATCCAATTCCTTGAGAAGGGCATCAACCCGGTCGCGACGCTCTGTCCGAGAGTAGTCCAGCATTTCAAGAATTGCCAGAATATTATCCTCAACGGACAACCGTCGAAACACTGATGATTCTTGCGGAAGATACCCAATTCCTTTGCGCGCCCGTCTATACATTGGCAGGTCTGTGATCACCTCTTCTCCGAGCGAGATCGCTCCTTCATCAGGCTGACACAGGCCAACGATCATATCAAAAATGGTGGTCTTCCCAGCCCCATTGGGTCCCAGCAGGCCCACGACCTCACCGGCATGGACTTCGACTGAGACGCCTTTCACAACCTTGCGTCCACGAAAACTTTTCACCAATCCTGCTGCACGTAAACAACTGCCCGTCGCCCTCTTCATCGAGAGGCCGGCCGGTAGCGCATTTCCCTCAACAGCCTCGATCACTTCGCCACCCCTCCATCCGGTTCGATCCGCACATGCGAACCGCCCTCCACCACACTCCGATCCTCCGCCAAGAACATCGTGATTTGTTTGCCGCTGACCCTTGTTCCCTTATCCCAAGCCACCGGGTCACCGGTCAGAACAATCTTATCGCCATCATGGTAGTAAATGGCTTTGTCGCAGGTGGCACTCCCCGAATCCTTCTCAATTCTCACTCGTCCAGTTGCCTCAATCCTGTTGACCGAACGATTCGACACAGCTGGTACAGCCTCAGGCCCTCTCGGAGGGATGCCGCCCTTGACAGCCTCAGGCCCTTTCTGAGTATCGATCGCGGGTGAATCTTGTGTGCGGAACATCACAACCATGCGATCGGAATAGACCAGTAACGATCCACGAGTCAATACAACGGCACCCTCAAAGACAGCTTGGCTATCTTGATTTTTTACGGTCATCTTCTTGGCCGTAATGGTGGTGCTGACATTTTGATCGGCACCGGCTTTGGGAATAGCCGCTTCAGCCGACTCGCTTAATGAAGCCATCCCAAGCGGGAACAGATTAAGAAGAAGGAGCCAAATCCACATGGACATCCTCAAGTACTTCAAACTCTTCGCGATCTAAATATCCCAGCAAGCCTCGCCCTGTGACCACTAACCCATGCCCAACGATACGGACAGGATCTTGCGTGCGTATTTCTCTCGTCTGATCAGTCCAAGCAAGATGGTTGGTGTAGATGACGTACCCACTCTCGGTGTGAATAACAAGGGGCTCTGATCGGTTTGCAAGCACAAAATCCTTCGTCTCTGTATTCAATATCCCCTCATCCCCAGTTACCGTCAAATCCTTTCCCTGCTTGCCGAATAGTGTGACAGCGACGACCCGGAGTGTCGCCCGCCTGTCCCGTTCAAAAAGCCGTGCCTCTTGCGCTTGCACTTTCCATTGAACGGTATCGCCCTTCGTTTGAGTGAATGTAAATTGAGAAATCTTTGCATCAGCTGGGTCCATGGAGCCTGGCGCAGCCGCGGTCGGGGTAGGAGGCATTGTCGAGTTGGTCACAAGTAAATAGACAAGAAAACATGCTAACACCACGCTCAGAGCTAATAAACCTCCTCGTACCGAGCGTTGCCACACATTGCCTCTGTTTTAAAATTGAATAACACGGTGCAGACTGGCACGATAGTAGCATGAGCTCCATATCAAGTAAACGCATACCGGAAGCCCGATATCATCTACCCGCTAGCAATGGAGTCAAAGACCCCGCTCTTATGAGCGGGGCATTCTGCAGATCTTTGTGAACGAGATGGGATAATTTAGAACCTGACACTGCACAAAAAGTGCAAGTAGCTCTGACGAATAAGAGGCCTAGCTCGAAGCGGGACTCGCAGGAGCCGATGCACCAGGGGCATCTTTCTTTACGTGCGCTGTATCCAGCCGCGCGACAAGTTCGATCGCAACAAGCTTAGCTGCATCGCCGATCCGCCTCCTCGTCTTCACCATCCTTGTATAGCCACCGGGACGGTCTTTAAATCTAATCGCCACGTCACTGAATAACTTGGAGACGACCTCCTTGCTTCGGATAAATGCAAGAGCCTGTCTCCGGGCCGGCAATGTCCCCTCCTTGCCGAGCGTAATCATCCGGTCCGTGAAACCTCGAATTTCTTTCGCCTTCGCTTCAGTCGTCTCAATACGCTCATGTTCGAGCAGCGAAGTCACCAGACTTCTAAACAACGCCCATCGATGTTTGGTTTTTCGTCCGAGCTGTCTGCCATTTTTTCTATGACGCACGGGTTCCCTCTTGTTTCGTTATTCGCTCTTCGGACTGGCACTGATCGGTTGCACGGTATCCAACTTCACGCCAAGCCCCAGACCCATCTCCGTCAAGATTTCCTTAATTTCGTTGAGCGACTTCTTGCCGAAATTCTTGGTCCTTAGCATCTCTCCTTCGGTCTTCTGGACTAGGTCTGCGATAGTCTTGATGTTCGCATTCTTCAAGCAGTTTGCAGCACGGACCGACAACTCCAGTTCGTTGACGCTCCGGAACAGATGCTTATTAACCTCACGTTGCGCCTCATCGCCCCCAAGATCGGCACGTCCTTCGACTCTCTCATCGGGATTGATAAAGATATCAACGTGATCACGCATAATGCTGGCCGCCGTAGACAAGGCATCTCGTGGTGAGATTGTCCCGTCGGTCCAAATCTCCAAGGTCAATTTATCATAGTCAGTCATGCGACCAACACGGGCATTCTCCACATGAAAGTTCACGCGCTTGATGGGTGAAAACACCGAATCGATTGCGATCACACCAATCGGGAGCCCCTCTTCCTTATTTCGCTCTGCGGGTACGTACCCACGCCCATGCTTCACGGTCATTTCCATATCAAATGAGGTATCCTTGTCCAACGTCGCAATATGGAGATTCGGAGTCAAGATCGTCACATCCGCATCATGAATAATGTCGGACCCCTTTGCTTCACCAGGCCCCTTCTTCTTGAGACGGAGCGTCTTCGGCTTATCCGTATGCACGGCAAGCCGCAGCCCTTTCACATTTAAAATAATGGAGGTGACATCTTCCGTGATGCCTGGAATCGTGGAAAACTCGTGCAGGACTCCTTCGATTTTCACGGTGGTCACGGCCGCACCCGTGAGCGACGATAACAGCACACGCCGTAGCGCGTTGCCAACTGTCGTCCCGAACCCACGTTCATAGGCCTCTGTGGTAAATCTGCCGAACGTTTGGGTTTGTGTATCTTTGTCGACCTCCACCCGCATCGGGATCTGAAAGTCTTTCATTGCTTTAATCATGACTCCCCCTTCATCTCATCGAGTAGCCAACCCCTGAACAGCATCTGTTCGCCGCAGAGACTAACTCCCCTTCCCCCAGTTCCGCTTCTATCTTGAATACAATTCCACCACCATCTGCTCGTTGACTGGCAGCGAAATCTGGTCTTTCGACGGCAAGGCACGTACCATACCTTTAAACGCCGTCTTGTCGAGCTCCAACCACTCGGGAATACCTCGACCATCAACTGAATCTAACGCGGTCTGGATCGAGATCAACGTGCGGCTTCGCTCACGAATGCTGATGACGTCGCCTGCCTTCACCTGCGCACCGGGCACATTAATCTTCCGACCATTCATGGTTAAATGTCCGTGGCTCACAAGCTGTCTGGCTTCTTTTCTGGAGGCGCCAAATCCTAGTCTGTATGCCACATTATCCAGCCGGCACTCCAGCAATCGCAAGAGCACTTCACCCGTAATACCAGACTGTCGCTCCGCACGTTCAAACACGCCACGGAACTGGCACTCCATGAGGCCATAAATTCTGCGTAACTTTTGCTTTTCTCTGAGCTGGGTACTGTACTCTGAGTTTCTCGGGCGTTTTTGGCCATGCTGTCCGGGAGGATAGCTCCGTCGCTCGATGGCGCATTTTTCTGTCATACAGCGTGAGCCTTTCAGAAACAACTTCTCACCCTCTCGCCGACACAACCGACAGACTGGGCCGCGATACTTTGCCACTGCTCTACCTCCAGTTACCGGACATCACCACGGTGGTGCGCCCAACAAAACTTGTGTGTTCGAATCTCCCGCTATACGCTACTAGACACGACGCCGTTTAGGTGGACGGCATCCGTTGTGTGGGATTGGGGTCACATCACGAATCATATGGATCCGTAATCCAGCAGCCTGAAGAGATCTGATCGCTGATTCACGACCTGACCCGGGACCATTCACATAGACATCCACTGTGCGCATCCCGCTCTCCATCGCCTTCCGAGCAGCAGCTTCGCCAGCCCGCTGAGCAGCAAATGGCGTGCTTTTCCGAGAGCCCTTGAATCCCTGGTTTCCTGAACTTGCCCACACAATTGTGTTGCCGCTCATGTCGGTGATGGTGACAATCGTGTTATTGAATGACGCCTGAACATGGGCTACCCCGCTCTGCACGATCCGACGCTCTTTCTTCTTTCCTTTTTTGATGCTCATAGAACTCCCTAATCAAGTGACGGCTGTACGCTATGTCGAACGCGCTGGTGGTTTCGGCTTGCTCCCCACACCGGAGCGACGACCTTTTCTCGTCCGCGCATTCGTCTTGGTCCGCTGACCGCGGACCGGCAACCCTTTCCGATGGCGCAGACCACGATACGTGCCACTATCAATCAATCGCTTGATATTCATCGAGAAGGTTTTCCTCAGATCGCCTTCAACCTGATAGCTCTCCTGGATAATTTCTCGAATCTTGACAATATGCTCTTCACTCAAGTCCTTCACACGAATGGCTCCATCAATCCCAGCCTTGCTCAGGATAGAAAGTGCTGATGCGCGCCCAACCCCATAGACATATGTCAGGCCGATATCCACCCGCTTCTCTCTTGGCAAATCCACCCCGGAAATACGAGCCATAGTCCCTCCTACCTTCTTCTTGTCATGCACACACCGGTCTGGGCTAGCTGAACATCAGCTGCATGCATCATTTCACCCGCCACCGTTTGAGCACACTTTTACCCTTGACGCTGTTTGTGGCGCGGATTCTCGCAGAGAATTCGCACCACGCCTTTGCGTCGAACCACCTTACATTTCGCACAGATTGGTTTAACAGACGATCTCACTTTCATATTCAGTTCACGCTCCTACTTAAACCGATAGGTGATCCGACCGCGTGTCAGATCATAGGGCGACAACTCCACGGTCACCTTGTCGCCAGGAAGAATACGGATAAAGTGCATACGCATTTTCCCTGAAATATGTGCAAGGATCTTGTGGCCGTTGTCCAACGACACCCGAAACATTGCATTCGGCAATGTTTCGTTTACCGTGCCTTGAATTTCGATGACATCTTCTTTCGGCACGTACCTCTATCCTTTCTCCCCAACCCACATCACGATGCCACGGCTCCTTCAAAGCTGACTCAAAATACTTGGAGGCCCACTTGGCTTAATCGCAATCGTATGTTCAAAATGCGCTGAGAGACTTCCATCTACCGTTACTGCGGTCCATCGATCTTCAAGCACTTTGACGGCTGAGCCACCCATATTGACCATTGGTTCGATGGCCAGAACCATCCCTGCCTGCAACCGAGGTCCTTGCCCAGGTTTCCCGTAATTTGGCACCTGCGGCTCTTCATGCAACTGCCGACCAATCCCGTGACCGACAAACTCCGTCACAACCGAGAACCCTAAAGACTCCACGTGCTGCTGAATCGCATACGAAATATCAGATAACCGGTGACCCACCACTGCTTGCTTAATTCCAAGATACATGGCTTCTTCGGTTACTTGAATCAAACGGGCATTCCGTCCGGTCATCGGTCCCACAGCAACCGTAATTGCTGAATCCCCATAAAACCCACCTACAATCGCCCCTAGGTCGAGTCCGATAATGTCTCCATCTTTCAGCACTCGCTTGGATGGAATCCCATGAACGACCTGTTCATTCACCGAAGCACACAGCGTCTTGGGATAGTTTCGGTACCCTTTAAACGCTGGTCGCGCACCACGGGATCGAATCTCTTGCTCGGCTAAGCAGTCCAGCTCATCAGTCGTGATGCCTGGTCGAACAGCTTTCTGCAATACCTGTAATGTCTCTGCCACCACTCTTGACGCCTGAGCCATCACTTCAATCTCATCCGGCGTCTTGAGAATGATCATATCGCCCGGTACTGCGCAAGCTCCTGTGACAGATGTTGAAACACGGCATCCACTCCGGCCGATGCATCCATCGGAAACAATAACCGCCGTTCATCATAATAACGAACGAGCGGGGCCGTCTGTTCATCATAGACTTTTAATCGCGTCTCAATCGCTTCACGTCGATCATCGCTACGCTGCACGAGTGGCTCACCACATCGATCACAAACCCCATCCATCTTAGACGGGGCAAAGTCTACATGAAATGTCGCTTGGCACTTCTGACAACTTCTGCGTCCACTCAATCGCCTCACGACATCTTCACGCGACACCTGAAAGTTTACAACTCGGTCAAGCGCAATCCCCTTGGCAACCAACACTGTCCCCAGTGCTTCCGCCTGCGGAACCGTCCTGGGAAATCCATCCAGTATGAAACCGTTCACGCAACTGGGATCAGCTAACTTCTCCCTTACCAGGCCGATCACAACCGAATCAGGGACCAAACTCCCCTGATCCATATAACTCTTCGCCGCTAGACCCAGTGCCGTTCGATTGCGAACCGCTTCTCGGAGAAGATCACCGGTCGAAATCTTCGCGACTTGATACTGCACCGCAAGACGGTCAGCCTGAGTTCCCTTACCTACTCCTGGTGCGCCAAGAAACACCACGCGCATGAATTGTTGTCACCCGCTCCGTCCACGAAGGGGGGCCATGCCCTTACCGAGGAACCCTTCGTAGTTCCGCATGAGCATATGGGATTCAATCTGTTGTGCTGTATCGAGACCAACACCAATCACAATCAGCAGCGAAGTGCCACCAAAATAGAATGGTACATTCAGTTTATAGATCAATAGCTCAGGAATCACACAGACGATCGCGAGATATATCGATCCGGCGAATGTAATCCTTGTGAGTACCTTATAGATATAGTCAGAAGTCCGAGTTCCTGGGCGAATTCCTGGAATGAACCCACCGTATTTTTTCATGTTGTCTGCCATATCTACGGGATTTAAGACCACCGCAGTATAAAAAAAACAGAAAAACAAAATAAGGCCGATATACATCAGGGTATATAACAGGGACCCCGGCGCGAGTTGCGCACCGATATCCTTGATCCATGGTGTCTCGAAAAACCCTGTAATCGTCGCAGGAAATGCAATAATTGACGATGCGAAAATAGGTGGAATTACCCCTGCTGTATTGATTTTCAGTGGAATATGCGTGCTCTGCCCGCCGAACACTCTCCGTCCAATGACTCGTTTTGCGTACTGAACCGGTACTTTGCGTCTCCCGCTTTCCAGGAAGACGATGGCTCCCACCACCACGACCATGAGGAGAGCCAAACTGATCAGCAAGAAAGCATTTAACTGACCGATCTCATACAGGTTATATGTCTGCGCGACAGCCGAGGGCAAACGCGCGACAATCCCCGCAAATATAATCAAGGAAATACCATTCCCGATTCCCCTCTCGGTAATCTGCTCACCGAGCCACATCAAGAAACCGGTGCCGGCCGTCAAGGTAATGACCGTCATCAGTCGGAATCCCCATCCAGCATTCATCACAAATGCGCCATTATTCATTTGTTCGAGACCGATGGCGATCCCAAATCCCTGAATGATCGCAATGCCGATCGTCCCAAACCGAGTGTACTGAATAATCTTTTTTCGCCCCCGCTCGCCCTCCTTGGCCAGCTTCGTGAGATGCGGAACAACCACGGTCAACAGCTGAAGAATGATGGAGGCGCTGATGTAGGGCATAATGCCCAGCGCTAAGATCGTCAAGCGGGAGAGCGACCCACCTGAGAAAATATCTAAAAACCCAAGTAGTGCGCCACCTTCCTTTTGGAGAAACTCGGAGAGGGCCTCGCCGTTGATCCCAGGCGTAGGAATATGTGCCCCGATCCTATACACGATCAACATCCCCACGGTAAAGAGGATGCGAGTGCGCAACTCGGGAATTTTAAGGATATTCTGAAAACTGGTCAGGAGTCTCTCAAACACCGGGAATGACCTCGACTCTCCCTCCAGCTGCTTGAATCTTTGCCTCTGCAGACTTACTGAACTTGTGCGCCTGCACCACAATCGCCTTTGTAAGATCTCCGTTTCCTAAGACCTTAATCGGCAATGACTTGCGCTTGACTAAGCCAGCGTCAACCAAAACCTGCGGCGTGATGGTACCAGCCACCAGCATGTCACCCAAGCTCTTCAGATTGACAATCGAATACTCTTTACGAAATATGTTTGTAAATCCATGCTTTGGCACTCGACGGATCAGGGACATCTGGCCACCTTCAAACCCACCGGCCTGGCGGCTCCGACCGCCGGATCTGGCCAATAGACCCTTATGACCCTTTCCCGATGTTTTCCCATGACCAGAACCTGGACCACGCCCAATCCGCTTCCGCCTCTTTCTGGATCCTTTTGCAGGACCAAGCTCATGTAAATTCATTGTGGCTGTACTTCCAATAGATATCCGACTTTGCCAATCATTCCTCTAACTTGCGGAGTATTGGGACGAGTCACCCGCTGTCTGATCTTCCTCAATCCGAGGCCAGTCAACACAAGCCGATGTTTTTGTGGTGTGCCAATTGGGCTTCGCCGCAAGGTGATCACAAACCCTTTTGGGGCAGCTTCGGGAATCTTCGCTGTAGGCATTATGCGCTCACCCTATTCTGTGCATCGCCTACCGCACGGCGCATCTTGAGAACGTCTTCGGCATTGCGGAGCTGGCAGAGACCGTTGAGCGTGGCGCGAACCGTATTAAATGGATTTCCACGTCCGAGCGTCTTCGCGATGATATTATGGACGCCGGCAACCTCAACCACCGCACGGACAGCACCTCCGGCAATAATTCCTGCCCCCTTCTTTGCTGGCTTGAGAAGGACATGCTCGGCACCGAACAGCCCATGCACCTCGTGCGCGATCGTTCCGGATGTAAGGGAGACATGCACCAGGTTTTTCTTGGCCTGTTCGACCGCCTTCGAGATGGCAACAGGCACTTCAGCAGCTTTGCCTTTCCCAATCCCAACCCATCCCTGTCCATCCCCGACCACAACCAAAGCACAGAAGTTAAAGCGTTTCCCGCCCTTCACAACTTTTGCCACGCGATTGATAAAAACAACCTTGTCTTTCAGGCTTAGTTCATCTGGATTAACTCGCACCTATCATCTCTCCTCTTTGTTCCCCTTGCTTCCATCCGTAACGGAAGCGAGGCCTGACCTAGAACTGCAACCCACCTTCACGCGATGCCTCAGCCAATGCTTTGACTCGCCCATGATACATCCGACCGCCACGATCAAATACTACAGCCTGTACCTTGGCCACCTTAGCCCGCTCAGCCAACAGCTTTCCGACAGCCTTTGCACCATCAATGCTGCCGGTAGACTTCACCGATGTGCGTAACGACTTATCCAAGGAGGATGCAGCAACCAACGTGGCTCCTTTAAGATCATCAACGATCTGGGCATAGATATGAGACCGACTGCGAAACACATTGAGACGAGGACGCTCAGCAGTTCCAAAGACCCGCTTTCGCACACGTTGCTTCCGTCTGGTTAACTGACTAGCTTTATCAGCAATATTCATGCATCACCCTACTTCCCTGTCTTTCCGGCTTTCTTGCGCAATACTTCCCCGGCATAACGAACGCCTTTTTGCTTATAGACGTCCGGAGGCTTGATGGCTCGTAAGTTCGCCGCAACTTGACCCACCAATCGCTTGTCGGCGCCCTTCACATTAATCAATGTTTGCTTGTCCACCTTCACATCGATTCCAACTGGAATGGGATAGATAACTGGGTGGATATAGCCCACACTAAAGCTCATGGTTCGACCCTGGACAGCCACCTTATACCCAACCCCGGTGATTTCCAGATTACGCTCGTAACCTTTTGTCACACCGTGAACAATATTATTTAGTTCTGCGCGAGTCAACCCATGCATGGCGCGAACTTGACGATCCTCATTTGAGCGACTCACCACAAGCTGTCCGTCAGCAATCGAAACCCCCAGCCCAGAAAACAACGACCAATCGATTTTCCCAAGTGGCCCCTTCACAGACACAATCGGCCCTGCAACTTTGATATCCACTCCAGCCGGAATTGAGATTGGCTTTTTCCCTATGCGTGACATCGATGCCTCGTCCCTCTAGCCATCCGTCCAATGACAATCTGGCTTACGCTGCCCATTACCATACTGAGCACAGGACCTCTCCGCCCAGTCCAGCGCGGCGAGAATCCTGATCCGTCATCAACCCCTTCGAGGTGGATAAGATCGCCATCCCAATGCCATTCTTGACTCGTGGAATATCTTTAATCCCCACGTATACACGGCGTCCAGGCTTACTCACCCGTTGCATACCAGTAACCATAGGTTGGCCCTCTGTTACATATCGCAGCTGCACTTTCAATACAGGGTGTCCGTCCTCGAGCTCAGCCTGAACACCCTGAATATACCCTTCGTGCTGAAGAATTCGAAGGATCTCACGCTTGAGACGGGAGGCCGGAATGCTCACGCTATCGTGACGCCGACGGAATCCGTTTTGCAATCGTACTAAGAGGTCACTAATGGGATCTGTAACCATACCAACCCTTTCACTAACGTTCGTCGTGTGACCGAATGCAACTCAACCAGTCCTGTGGCCTGGAAAGCAGATACCCTACCAACTCGACTTCCGAACTCCCGGGATCTCACCTTTCAGACTCAGCAACCGAAAGCAAATTCTGCACATGCGAAACCGGCGCAAGAACCCTCTTACACGCCCACAGATTTCACATCGGTGATAGTCTCTGACTGGGAACTTCGCTTTGATGGCCGATTTATTTCTGAGCGCTAATCTCGACACCTGCAACTCCTTCGCTTGACATTACGTCCGGAATGGCATTCCCAAATGTTTCAACAACGCCCGGCCTTCATCGTTGGTCCTAGCGGTTGTGACAATCGTAATATCCATTCCATGGATGGATGCGACCTCGTCATACTTAATCTCGGGGAAGATGAGCTGCTCTTTAAGTCCAAGCGTGTAATTGCCTCGGCCATCGAACGATTTTGGAGAGACCCCTCGGAAGTCTCGAATCCGTGGCAATGACAACGTCACAAGACGATCAAAAAATTCCCACATCCTGCGACTTCGCAACGTGACCTTTGTGCCGATCGGCATCCCCTGACGCAACTTGAAGGAGGCAATGGCCTTCTTCGCCTTTGTAATCAGAGGCTTCTGTCCCGTAATCGCGCCCAATTCCCCAGCGGCACTCTCCAGCAACTTCACGTTCTGAATGGCTTCACCCATCCCCACGTTCAGCACGATCCGCTCAAGCTTCGGGACCTGCATGATGTTTTTGTAGCCGAACTCTTTCATGAGTGCCGGCACAACCTTCTGCACGTAGGTCTCACGCATCCGTGGATTGAACTTGGACTCTTCACTGCCCTCGTCCATTGCCTGCGGCGCAGACGAGCCTTCCTTTTTCTTGGGTGGCCGCCGTTCCGACACCTTACTGCCTTTTCCTGATTCAACCTTCGCCATTTGGCGTCCTCACTCCTACTCGACTGAGTCGTTCGATTTTTTGCTGAACCGGACTCGCCGGCCATCATCGAGCGTACGCACTCCAAGCCGAGTCGGCTTCTGTGTCACAGGACACAGATACATGACATTTGAGACTGCAAACGGCGCTTCCCGCTCAAGAATACCGCCTTGCTTGACTTTCTGATTCGGCTTGGTGTGGCGCTTGATCATGTTCAACTTTTCAACCACAACCTTTCCCACTCCAGGATCCACCGAAAGCACTTTCCCGGACTTGCCGCGATCACGCCCGGCAATCACAACCACCATATCGCCCTTACGGATTCGACTCTTTTTCAAGGCCTGCTTATTCATCCCGCCGTCTCCACCCTTGCTACAGCACTTCTGGAGCTAGGGAAATAATCTTCATGAACTTCTTCCATCGCAGTTCGCGCGCGATCGGTCCAAAGATACGAGTTCCAACCGGATCACCATCCTTATTGATCAGTACACAAGCATTCCGATCAAACTTGATATAGGAACCGTCATCCCGACGTACTTCCTTAGTCGTCCTCACGACCACGGCCCGACTCACATCGCCCTTCTTAACCGTTGCTGCTGGAATGGCCTCCTTGACAGCCACAACAACAATGTCTCCAAGCGAAGCGTATCGGCGCCTGGTTCCCCCAAGCACGTGAAAACACATGGCCTGCTTTGCGCCTGAGTTATCGGCCACATCCATGTACGTATAGCTTTGAATCATAATTCCGGTGTTCCCTCTACCCCTTACACAACCACAATCTATTCACTACGTCTCTTATCCACAACTTCAACCACCCGCATATGCTTATCTTTACTGATTGGTCTCGTCTCGACCATGCGCACACGGTCGCCGATCTTGCAGGCGTTGTCCTCATCATGGGCCTTGAATTTTGTGACCCGTCGAAGCACTTTCCGATAGAGTGGGTGAATAACCGAACGCTCGATCTCGACGACCACGGTCTTATTCATCTTATTACTGACCACACGCCCAACCCATTCACGCCGTTTACTTACTGACTCTCCCATCCTCAAGCCCCTTTCGCCGTACTAGAAATTGGATCGGCCTGCGCAAGCTCGCGCTGAATCGTTTTCACCCTGGCAATGATACGTTTCGTCTTTCGCAATTGCATAGGGTTTTCTAACCGACCAGTTCCCATCTGAAAACGAAGATTGAAAAGTTCCTGTGTGAACTGCTTTGCTTTCTCCGCCAGCTCAGGCTCCGTGAGTTGTCGTAATTCCTTCAGATCCATACATGCGCTCCCAATACCCTTAGATCCGGTTCAATCGATCCTAAAACTCTCCGCGAATGACACACTTGGTGGCAATGGGTAACTTATGTGAAGCCAAACGGAACGCCTCTTTAGCAACCTCAGGCGTCACGCCATCCATCTCATAGAGAATACGGCCAGGCTTAACCACAGCGACCCAGTACTCAGGATTGCCCTTCCCCTTACCCATTCGAGTCTCAGCCGGCTTCTTAGTAATTGGTTTATCTGGGAAAATTCTTGTCCAAACCTGACCACCACGCTTCACACATCGAGTAATCGCAATGCGGGCCGACTCGATCTGTCTACTGGTAATCCAGCCTGGCTCAAGAGCCTTGAGCCCAAACTCTCCGAGAGTAATCTGACCGCCACGATAGGCCTTACCGGTCATACGCCCCTTCATCATTTTGCGGAACTTTACTTTCTTTGGTGCTAACACAATACCCTCTTTAGTTACCCAAGCCTGCGATCAAATGCTGATTCTTTGTTGAGGGGTTGCAATGGAAGCACTTCCCCCTTATAAATCCATGTCTTGATCCCAATTTGTCCCATTGTCGTGTGAGCTTCAGCAAACCCATAATCGATATCCGCCCGAAGAGTATGGAGAGGGACCCGGCCTTCTCGGTACCACTCTGAACGCGCTATCTCTGCCCCGCCAAGACGGCCCCCGACCATAATCTTGATACCTTGAGCGCCAAGACGAAGTGCGGACTGCACGCTTCGTTTCATCGCCCGGCGAAATGCGACACGTTTTTCTAATTGAGTCGCGACATTTTCACTCACTAACTGCGCATCCAGCTCCGGTTTTTTAATTTCTTTCACCGTAATATAAACCTGGCCAGAATAAGTTTTTTCCAACTCTGCCTTGAGCTTATCGACTTCAGCCCCTTTGCGACCGATAATGATACCGGGCCGTGCGGTGTGAATAATTACACGTGTCTGATCTCCAGATCGTTCGATTTCAACCTTGGCCACACCGGCATGAAAGAGACGCTGCTTAACCATCTTACGAATCTTGATATCCTGATGAAGCAACTTTGCATAGTCTTTACTGGCATACCATCGAGAGGACCATGTCACGTTGTATCCTAGCCGGTAGCCGATCGGATGCGTCTTATGCCCCATGAATTTTCACGCCTCGCTCAGACAGTAAATGAGTCCGTTCCATTACACGACTATATCTATTTTTTTTCTTTCACGCTCGAAGCCGACACGACGACTGTAATGTGGCTCATACGCTTTTGAATCGCATTAGCACGCCCCTGCGAACGAGCCCGAAATCGCTTCAACGTCGGCCCGCAATCAACGAATGCCTTCGACACCACCATCGACTCACTATCGCCCATTTCCTTTTGCTCTGCATTAGCCACCGCAGACCGCAAAATCTTTTCGACCACCTTCGATGCATGACGCGGCAAATTTCTGAGCATAGCCAGAGCCATCGGTACTTGCTGCCCACGGATCAGGTCGATCACCGGGCGCGCTTTTCTCGGAGAGACACGTACAAATCTTAAAACCGCTTGTGCTTCAGCCATAACTTTCCCATCCAATCGAGTGTGCCAAGACCGTAACCTATTCCCTATTTAAGCGCGACCGACTTTTCTGTCCTAGCGTGCCCGTGCCCCTTAAAGAACCTGGTTGGAGCAAACTCTCCCAGCTTGTGCCCGACCATGTTTTCTGTCACAAAAACAGGAATAAACTTTTTTCCGTTATGGACCGCAAACGTATGTCCGATCATATCTGGAATAACGGTGGACCGCCGCGACCAGGTCTTGATGATCTTTCGATCCTTATTCTGATTCATCCGCTCCACTTTTTGCAGCAGATGGTCGTCAACAAATGCGCCCTTACTTACTGACCTCGGCATCGCGTACTCCTACTTGCGGCGGGAAATAATGAACTTGTCCGTCGCCTTGTTGTTCCTGGTCTTATAGCCCTTAGTCGGAAGACCCCATGGAGAAACTGGATGAGGGTTACCCTGTCCAGACTTTCCTTCTCCACCACCATGCGGGTGGTCGACCGGATTCATCACTACACCGCGCACATTCGGGCGTCGACCCAACCATCGATTGCGGCCTGCCTTCCCGACATTAATGTTCTCGTGATCCGTATTCCCAACCTGCCCAACAGTTGCCATGCAGGTTGAAAGGATTTTACGCATTTCACCTGACCTAAGTCGCACCTGCACATACTCACCATCACGTCCCATTACCTGAGCCGAGCCGCCAGCACTACGAATCAGCTGTCCGCCTTTTCCAGGCTTCAACTCTACATTATGGATCGTTGTTCCCAATGGCATGCTGGACAAGGGTAACGCATTCCCAATACGCACCTCTGATCCAAGACCGGCCTGCACCACATCTCCAACCTTGAGACCAACAGGGGCCAGAATATAACGCTTCTCCCCGTCCTTATAATGCACCAAGGCAATCCTGGCTGATCGATTGGGATCATACTCAAGCGCTGCAATGATACCTGGAATTCCGGTCTTGTCTCGTCGGAAATCAATCTTTCGATAGAGCCGTTTATGCCCACCTCCACGGAAACGTACAGTCGTTCGCCCATCGTTGTTTCTGGCGCCTGTACTGCGACGGAATGAGGTAAGCGATTTCTCAGGCCTCTTCTTCGAGAGCTCTTCGGTTGTGACCGCAGTCATCCCGCGACGTCCTGGAGTCCTCGGCTTGTATACTCTGATTCCCATGCTACAGTCGTCCTTCCAGCACACTGCGGTCAACCCGGTACAATGCCTACTACGCGCTCTCGTAAAGTTCCAACTTCTCGCCTTGCTTAAGCTTAACGAAAGCCTTTTTCCAATCCGATTGCTTCCCAGAAAACCGCCCCAGGCGCTTCACCTTCCCACGAACATTCATCACATTCACACGTTCGACCTTGACTTTCAACAACGTCTCGACAGCTTGCTTAATCTGAACACGATTCGCATCAGGGTGGACGAGAAAGCCCACCGTATTGTTGTTTTCCCTCATCGCCGTGATCTTTTCCGTCAGCAAGGGTTGCAACAGAATGCTATGAATACCCGCCTTCATGACCAGACCTCTTTCACACGCGGTAGCTCACGCTCAAGAATCAAAATCACTTCAGCGCGAACAATATCATAAACATTCAGCCCCTCGGGTCCTACTACACACACATTCGGAAGATTACCTGCTGCCTGAGCCAATCCAGCATGCCCAGCACCTGCTACAATCAACGCGTAGGCCTCAGCACAAAAATTTGTCAGCGCTTGGGCCAAAAGTTTCGTCTTGGGCTGGTCCAACGACAGACTCGATACAATCAACAATTGTCCATCGGCTAATTTTGCCGACAAAGCACTTTGCAGCGCTGCACGATACTTCTTTTTTGGCATGCTATAGGAGTAATCGCGCGGCTTAGGCCCAAACACAGATCCGCCATGACGCCATACAGGCGAGCGAATCGATCCTGCTCGTGCCCGCCCAGTATGCTTTTGCTTCCATGGCTTTTTCCCAGATCCAGCCACTTCTCCTCGTCGTAACGTGGAGGCCGTACCCTGACGCTCGCAAGCACGCTGCATCACTACCGCTTCATGAACTAAAGCCGTGTGCAGCTTACAGCCAAACACTTCTTCGGGAAGATCAACGGAACCTACTTTTTGTTTTTTTAAATCAACAACATCAACTGTGGGCATACCTACCCCTTCTTCGACTTTCTTACCATGATCAGTCCATTTGCCGCGCCAGGGATGGCTCCTCGAACGAACAACAAGTTCTCGTCAGGCCTGGACTCAATAACTTTTAATCGCTGAGCCGTAATCCGTTTTGCCCCCATATGCCCAGGTAAGGTCTTCCCTTTCCAGACACGAGAAGGATAGGAACTGGCACCCATCGAACCAGGGTGACGATGGAACATAGACCCGTGAGATTCAGGACCCCCAGCATAATGATGTCGCTTCACTACCCCCTGAAAACCCTTACCCTTTGAAATACCGATGACATCCACCCAATCGCCTTTTTTAAATATGTCGACTTTAATGGACTGCCCCACCAACACCTCACCGACTTTTTGAAACTCCCTCAGTACACGGGTAGCTGGAGCCTCTGTCTTCTTTAGATGCCCCAACTCGGCCCTGGACAACTTACGTTCTTTCACTTCACCGAAAGACAGCTGGACGGATTCATAGCCATCGCGCTCTTTTGTCTTGACCGTAACCACACGGCAGGGACCTGCCTCAATAACGGTCACAGGCGTAAAACGCGTCTCATCAAATATCTGGGTCATCCCAAGCTTTTTACCCAACAGCCCGTTCGTCATACGTCATATTCCTTGTCAGTCATCAACCCTTAGAGCTTAATTTCGACATCCACACCGGCCGCTAAGTTCAGCTTCATCAGAGAATCCATGGTCTCAGGAGTCGCGTCCATGATGTCCATCAAACGTTTATGCGTTCTGATTTCGAACTGCTCGCGAGCTTTCTTATCCGCATGCGTCGCACTCTGCACCGTAAACTTCTCAATGCGCGTGGGAAGGGGAATAGGACCCACGATTTTGGCTCCACTGCGGCGGACAGTCTCCACAATCTCCGCTACTGACTGGTCTAAGACGCGGTAATCAAACCCGCGCAACCGAATCCTGATTCTTTGTTCAACCTTAACCATTCATTCCTCTATTCATCTGAGCAATCACTACGCCAGAATTTCGGTGACGACACCGGAGCCGACCGTCTTGCCCCCTTCGCGCACCGCGAACCGCAACCCTTGATCCATCGCGATCGGGCTGATCAACTCCCCCGTCACACTCACATTATCC
>Ga0163144_10003196_pt1 | contig 37388 bp, 31 predicted proteins | sample OliLak19BULKMAT1_FD_123175 | JGI IMG/M metagenome (GOLD analysis project Ga0163144, IMG submission 123175) | Freshwater microbial mat bacterial communities from Lake Vanda, McMurdo Dry Valleys, Antarctica - Oligotrophic Lake LV.19.BULKMAT1 | ecosystem: Environmental > Aquatic > Freshwater >...
CCCCAATGATGTGACCGACTTGGTGGTCGATATCGTCTTGCGACGGCTGCCGAGCAAGTTTGGGATCGATCCGCGCCGCGAGATTCAGGTGATCGCGCCGATGTATCGCGGAGCGGCGGGGGTCGATGCCTTGAATTTGGCGCTTCAGGCGGCGCTGAATCCCGCAAGTGGCGTGCCCGAACACCGCGCAGGGGGAAAATTATTGCGCGTGGGCGATAAGGTGATGCAGACGAAAAATAATTATGATTTGGATGTGTTCAATGGCGATATTGGCGTGCTGGTGGATGTAGATCGCGAAAGCGCGACGATTAACGTGGAGTTTGAGGGCGAGACGGTTTATTACGATTATGCCCAAGCTGAGCAACTGATCCATGCCTATTGCATCAGCACGCATCGCAGTCAGGGGTCGGAATATCCAGTGGTGATCATGCCGGTGTTGACGCAGCATTACATGATGCTTCAGCGCAATTTGTTGTATACAGCGGTGACGCGCGCTAAACAGATGGTGGTGTTGGTGGGCACGCGCAAGGCGGTGGGCATGGCGGTGGGCAATGACCGTGTGACGGAGCGCTTTAGTGGCTTACGGGGGCGGTTGCGGGCACGGGCTAATAGCGCCGAGTGATGGACAGCGCCGCTTCGTTAGCGCACATCTAGCGCGCCCTACATTTAAATTCGTGCGGGCGCGTTTTCATGTTGATCGCCTTGCACGCCCCGCTATAATCACGCGATGCAAGCCCGTGTTTGCAGTCATCTTCGGGAGAAATTCTTTTGACTCTATCAGCCTATCCTTCGGCGACGTTGCTGATTGCGTGCCCCGATCAGCGGGGAATCGTCGCAGCTATCACCGACTTTATTTTTCGCAATAATGGCAATATCCTACATCTTGACCAACATGTGGATGCCCAAGAAAATGTCTTTTTCATGCGCGTGGAATGGAGCATGGAAGGGTTTGCGATCCCGCGCGAGTCGGTCGATGCGGTGTTCGGTGAGATTGGGCAACAGTTTCGGATGCGGTGGTCGTTGCACTTTTCGGATCGCAACCAACGGATGGCGATTTTTGTCTCCAAGTATGGGCACTGCCTGTACGATATCCTCGCGCGCTATCAATCGGGCGAATGGAATGTTGATATCCCCGTGATCATTGGCAACCATCCCGATTTTGAAGCGGTGGCGCATACCTTTGGCATCGACTTCAAATTGTTCACCATGACCAAAGACAATAAAGCCGAGCAAGAGCAAGCGCAGATTGCCCTGTTGAGGGAATATAAGATCGACTTTGTGGTGTTGGCGCGCTATATGCAGATTTTGTCGCCGTCTTTTGTCGAGGCGTTCCCGAACCAGATCATCAATATTCATCACTCGTTCTTGCCCGCCTTTGTGGGTGCCAAGCCCTATCATGCCGCCTTTGCGCGGGGCGTGAAGATCATCGGCGCGACCAGCCATTATGTGACCGGTGATTTAGATGCCGGTCCGATCATCGAACAGGATATCACCCGTGTGAATCACAAAGACTCGGTCGAAGACATGATCCGCAAGGGGCGCGATATCGAAAAATTGGTGTTGTCGCGGGCGATTTGGCACCATCTGCGCCGTCAAATTTTGATCTACAACAACAAGTCGGTGATCTTCGGGTAGGTTGACAATGCGCACAAATGAGCGTAAGATGAATGAGAAATTTTGTTCTTCTTTCGTCACAGGAGTGTCTCATGATTCATGCTGGTTTTATCGAAATCCCCGTCCTTGATCTTGACCGTGCCGTGAAGTTTTATCAAGATGTTTTTGGTTTAGCGACCGTGACGCCCTATGTGGATGATGTGCGCCGCGTGGCGGTTCTGTTTTCTGAAGAGGATTCGCAGATTCCGGGGATCAGTCTAAATCAGACCGCGAATTTTGAGCCGACGGCGAAGGGGCAATTGGTCTATTATAATGCCAGCGAGGATTTGGCGGTCTATACCGAACGGGTGATCGCTGCTGGGGGCAAGGTGATTGCGCCCAAAGAGTCGATGGGTGGCGCGGGAGATTTTATCATTTTTGGGGATACCGAAGGCAATGCGTTCGCTTTTTATAGTGAGATGGCTCCTGAGACGGATGCTGAGGCAGCTGCTTAGTAGGTGCGCTCTATAAAGGGTATGCGGGCATGAGTGATCATGCCCGTATCCTGTAATCAGATAAACGCCTTAGCCTTCGATCAAGAGGCGTTCTGGGTCTTCCAGCAAGTCTTTTACACGGACGAGGAATTGCACGGCTTCGCGCCCATCGACCACGCGGTGATCATAACTGAGGGCGGTATACATCATGGGGCGGATGACGACTTCGCCATTGACCGCTACCGGACGCTGTTGAATTTTGTGCAACCCCAAGATCGCGACTTGGGGCGGATTCAAGATGGGGGTACTCATCAAGGAACCGAAGACGCCGCCATTGGTGATGGTGAAGGTGCCACCCCGCAGCGAGTCTAGCGACAACGAGCCGTCATTGGCTTGGGCGGCAAATTTCTTGATCGCTTTTTCAATGTCCCCAAACGAGAGTTTGTCGGCGTCCCGTATCACGGGCACGACCAGCCCTTCTTCCGCGCCAATCGCCATGCCAATGTCATAGTAGTGCTTGAGGACAACTTCATCCCCTTGCAGTTCGGAATTCAAACGTGGTTGCGTCTTGAGCGCGCCAATCACCGCTTTGACGAAAAATGACGACAAGCCCAAACCGATACCGTATTCGGTCTTAAAGCGTTCTTTGTGCTTCTCGCGAATCTGTTGGACACCCGTCATGTCGATTTCATTGAAGGTGGTCAACATGGCGGCGGTGTGCTGTGCTTCGACTAAGCGTTGGGCGATGGTACGGCGGCGGCGCGACATCTTGACACGCTCTTCGGCACGACCGTGGACATTGCTGATGGGGACGGTCGCAGGTGCCGCCATCGGTGTTGGGGCAGCGGTAAGCGCGGCAGGGGTGGCTTTTTGCCCTTCGACAAAGCGTTCGACATCGGCTTTGGTCACCCGCCCGCCGGAACTGGCTTCAACACGCCCCAGATCGACCTGCTGATCTTCGGCGACGCGCCGCGCTACGGGGGTAGCGCTGGCAGCGACCGGAGCGGCGGCGGGCGGACTTGCAGGGGCTGGCGCTGGTTTGCTGACGGGTGCCGGGGCGCTTGGGGCGGCGCTTGCGCCCGCCGCGGGGGCTGTCCCCGCCGACTCCTCAATGCTGCCCAAGACATCGCCGATTTTGACATCGGCACCAGCAGGTTGGTCAATTTTCGCCAACACGCCACCGCGATCAGCCCCGACTTCGAGATCAACCTTGTCGGTTTCCAACACGACCACTGGCTCACCTACGTTTACCGTGTCGCCTTCTTTTTTCAGCCAGCGTGCGACCGTCGCTTCGATGACGGATTCGCCCAAGTCTGGCACGATGATGTTAATCGCCATGTGGTTCATTCCTTCGCTTGTGTAAGACCTTATTTGATCACAATATCCTGTGCCGATACGACCAGATCGCGGCTTAACGCGCCCGCGACCAACGCCGCTTGATTTTGCTGATGGAGAGCGGCAGAACCTTCCGCCGGGCTGGACATACGCCCGCGACCGATATAACGCAGGGGCACCCGCCCGTCGATCATGGTTTGCAAGAGCGGGCGGACGAATTCCCATGCCCCCATATTTTCAGGTTCTTCTTGTACCCAAATCACTTCTTCGAGCTGTGTATAGCGGTCAAGGAGTGCTTGTAGGTCTTGAGTGGGGAAGGGGTATAACTGCTCTAGTCGGGCGATGGCAATCGCTGTGCTGGTTTCGCGCAGGGGATTGCTCACCAAGTCGATGTATATCTTGCCGTTGCACAAGATCAAGCGGCGGGTGGTTTCGGGCACGGCGCGTACATCATCGATCACCGCTTGCCATGTGCCATTGGCGAGATCGTTCAAGCTGGAGGCGACCAGCGGGTTCCGCAGTAAGCTCTTGGGGGTCAACACCACCAACGGGAGCGGATCGGTCTCTAGGAGCAAAGCCTGTCGGCGCAGCAGGTGGAAATAATTCGCCGCTGTGGTCGGGTTGGCAATACGCATATTGAGGTTGGCGGCGGATTGCAGGAAACGTTCCACTCGCGCACTGGAGTGGTCGGGTCCCGCGCCTTCATAGCCGTGCGGCAACAGCAGCACCAACGATGGCGTTAAGCCGAATTTGTCACGGGCGGAGACGATGAATTCGTCGATGATCACCTGAGCACTGTTGAAGAAATCACCATACTGCGCCTCCCACAAGACAAAACGGCATGGTTCTTGCACGTTATAGCCGTATTCAAAGCCGAGTGCCGCCATTTCGGAGAGTGGGCTGTTATGAATTTCATAGGCGGCGGTGGCTTGGGGCAGCGCTTGTAAGGGGGTGAAGCGCGCGCCGGTTTTGTAGTCGTGGAAAACGGCATGGCGTTGGTTATAAGTGCCTCGTTCGACATCTTGCCCTGTCAAGCGAATGGGGACACCTTCTTCAAGCAGGCTGGCGAATGCCAATTCTTCGGCGGTGGCCCATTGGATGGTGGGGGCGTCGGCATCATTGAGGCTTTCCAAACGGGCGGCAACTGCCTTTGCCAATTTGGGGTGCTGCTCGAAACCATCGGGGAAGGTGAGTAAGCCGCGATTGAGGTTACGCAAACGTTCTGCCGAGGTAGCCGTTTTGGAGCGGCGGGCGATCCCCGGTTCCGGCAGACGCGGGCGGTGATCGGGCGCGTCTTTTTCAGGATCGAGCGATTCAAGTTCGGCTTGCAGGGCATTCATCTTTTGATCGACGAGGGCACTGGCATCCGCTTCGGTGATCACGCCGCGCGCAATGAGCGCGTTCGCCCACAGACGGCGCACGGTCTCGTGCTGAGTGACTTTTTGATACATGAGCGGCTGGGTGAAGCCCGGATCGTCGCCTTCATTGTGCCCCCAACGACGATAGCCGATGAGGTCGATCACAAAGTCCCGCTGGAACTCAGTCAAAAATGCCACTGCTAACCGCGCCACCGCCAAACACGCATGAGGATCATCCGCATTGACGTGGACAATCGGCAGTTTGAAGCCTTTGGCGAGATCGCTGGCATAAAGGGTACTACGCGAATCGATGGGGTCGGTCGTGAAGCCGAGTTGATTGTTGGTGATGATGTGGAGCGTGCCACCGGTGGTATAGCCGGGCAGATTGAAAAGATTGAACGTTTCCGAGACGACACCTTGACCGGGGAACGCCGCATCGCCATGAATGAGGATGGGTTGAGTGACACCGGCATCAAAAGTGGGCGCGCCCGGACGACTAACATCGGTACCAGCGGCGCGTGCCATGCCTTCGACTACCGGATTGACGAATTCCAGATGGCTGGGGTTGGGTGCTAGTTTGATGTCGAGATCGACTTGAACATCGGTCACGCGCCGCTCGCCCCCCATGTGATACTTCACATCGCCCGTCCAACCAAAATAATCCCGCCCCGGTTCGCGCCGCACCGGGTCTTTGAATTCTGCGAGAATTTGGCGATAAGGCTTGTTGAGGATGTGCGCCAACACATTTAAGCGCCCACGATGCGCCATGCCGATCAAAATATTGCGCTCACGGCGATTTGCCAGTTCGGTGATGACCATATCCATCATGGGTACAAGGACATCTAACCCCTCAATCGAGAAGCGATGTTTGCCGGGGAAACGGCGATGGATGAAAAGCTCAAAACTTTCCACCTCGGTGAGGCGGGTCAAGACCGCCACGTCGTCTACTGGGTTGCTGGCGGACGCATAATCGCCCGATTCGACCGCCGCACGCAACCAATCGCGTTCGGATGGATTGCGGATGTGGTCAAAGTCATAACCTGTGGTCGCACAATAGATAGATTTTAGGACTTCGCAAGCATCATAGGCGGATACGCCTTTGCCGCCGACGAGCGATGCCGGAAGCGCGTGCAGGTCGTCTTCGGTGATGCCGTGAAAAGCCAGATCAAGGGCTGGGTCGCCGGGGGGTGGCGTGCCTAGCGGGTCAAGCGCGCTGGCAGCGTGACCGTATTCGCGGATGGCAGCGGCATAGGCGACGGCACCGGCGATTTTGCGCATGTCCACCGACGCGATGGCGGTGGCGGGTGCTGATGAATAGGATGAGACGGCAGAGTCGTCCGGCGTGGGCTGGGTTGATCCCTCGAAGGCGCGGCGCGTCGCCTCATCGACCGAAGTCGGGTCTTTGAGATACCGATCATACAGCTCAATCACATAAGCTGCATTGGGACCGGTGAAATCGTTCCAAAACGTCATCGAATTTTTCCCAATAAGTCTGAGGGTCTTGCGGTGATCATACCGCCTATGGCACCAAAATTCGAGACTATACCGCAAAGCCTGAAAACCTATTTCTTAATAGGTGAACCCATCGCACTTTTGTTTAGCCCCATGCCTGTTGCAAGAAGCGATAGTGTTCCAAGCGTTGATAGGAACCGCCGCCTTCGTGATTGTTAAAGGGATAGACACGTATTTCTTTTGCGCCTGCGTAGTAGTTGTAGGCGGCATAAACGGTGGAGGGTGGGCAGATTTCATCCATCAAGCCCACCGAGAAGAGCGCTTTTGCTTGTGCCCGCACCGCAAAGTTGATGCCGTCAAAATAGCTAAGCGTGGTGTATATGGTTTCAATTTTATCGCGATGCGTTTTCAGAAAATTGCTAATTTCGCTGTAGGGGGCGCTGCCGATGATAGTCGTTGCCCGACGATAGCCACATAAGAACGGGACATCAGGCATTGCGAGCGCGACATCAGGCATCAGCCCAGCGGCGGCGAGTGTTAACCCCCCGCCTTGACTGACGCCAGCGACGGCGATCTTGGAGGCGTCCACCAAATCATGCGAACGGGCAGCTTCAATCGCGCGTACAGCGTCGGTCATGACGCGGCGATAGTAGTAGCTGTTTTTGTCGAGAATGCCTTGAGTCATGAAGCCGGGATAGAAAGGATTACCGCCATCAGGCACATTGTCGGGGGTATCGCCATTGGACCATACACTGCCTTGACCGCGGGTATCCATCAAGAGGGTGGCGTAGCCGGCGGCGGGAAAGTGCAAATGGTTAAAGCTGAAAGCCCGCCCCCCGCCATAACCGAGATACTCGACGACGCAGGGCAACGGCGTAGTGGTGTTCTTGGGTAGGATGAACCAGGCTTTGATCGGCTGACCGCCATAGCCATTAAAGGTGACATCATAGGTATCAAATTGGCGGATGCCGTGATCAATCAGATCAAAGCGGGTGTTTAAGGGAAAGGCACGCGCTTGTTCGAGGGTGGTTGCCCAAAAACTATCAAAGTCTGAGGGTTCATCACGCGGGGGCAGATAGGTTTGAAGTTGTTCTAAGGGCAGATCAAATAACGGCATGATGTTATCTTTCCGAAGGTGGCTAGTCCAGACTGCTGACTGTCAACGACCCCATAGCTAAAGCAGGGCTGTTGCAAAGTCTTGTGTGAAACAATTTCAGTGGATCACAAAGCATATCCCCACCCCGTCCGACCGAAGGTCAGACGGGGTGGGGATTATCAAATCTGCTATTCATTGAATTTGTCCTCTTTCGACTTTGCAACAGCCCTGTAGCTAAAGCTAGGGGCTTGCAGTTGTGACGGGCGCGAAGCCCAAGATACACACCGCGTACGGCGGATTGACTGCCGCCCGACTCGCAATGACACGAGCCGCATTCAGGTCGGCGTGGCAAGCGAAACCACACGCGACACAGGAAAAAGTAGCTTGATTAGGACGATTGGAGCGAGACGTATGACCACAGCACGAACATTGTTGAGAGGTATAGCGGGCGTCGACGGCGACAGATCTAACGCCAGCGCCTGCGGCTTTGTAGCCGATGGTTGCCCTCAACTGTGCGAACGACCAGCTATGGAGTTTCTTGCGCAAACGGCGGTGGCGGTGAGGCACGTTGAGCAAATGTTTGGCGCTGTAGATGGTGCCATCGCTATCGGCAAGGATATTTTTAATGCCCATGTCCGCGCCCAGAAAGCCTTCAGGGTCAATCGGCGTTGCATCGGGAATATCGCACGTTGCATACAAATAGAACGCGCCCTTGCAATACACCAGATCGCTCTCACCCTGTTGAAACTTCAACAGTTCGATGTGACTTTCACCCGCTTGGAAGGTAATCACGGCGCGACCGTCAAGCGTCCAGATGGAAACCGTTCGCTGCTCAATGTGCCATGTGAGGATGCGGCTGTCGAAGGCAATCGCCCCGTGCGGTTTGAACGTGCGTTGCACCTTCTTATCCAGTTTGTACGCATCGCTCACCTTGCCGATGCAGTGCACCACCACTTGCGCCGACAACGCGAACTGTTCACGCACCGGATAGTAGGTCAGGTGATGCAGTGCCACGTTGTTGAACGTTTTCGTGTCCCACGCTTGCAAGCTAATCCAATTGCAAGCGGCATTGGCACGCTCAAGCGTTTGGCGCAGGGTTTGCCGTTGTTCGTCGGTCGGCAACAATTTCACAATCGCAGTTAGTTTCATAGCCGAAGTGTAATACATTCGTTTGGAAATATCAAGGACTTGAAAGGAAAAAGGCGCTATCCCTCCCCATGTCTAAAGACAGAGGTATCACGCGCCAATTTTAATGAACTTAACACGGATGCGAAAAAATAATAAGGGGGGGGCTAGGGATTTGAGCGTCGTGAGGCGATGAGCGAGTCGAGCAGTTCCCCAAATGCTGAAAGGTCGAGCGGTCCGAATTGTCGCCAGAGGATTTCGCCATTGGGGTCGATCATGAGGGTTTGGGGCAACCCCATGACCAGATAATCTGAGAGGACGCTATCCGGCGGGTTGAGCAGGATGGGAAAGGTGAGATTATGGGCAGCGATGAAGTCCGTGACTTGGGACCTATCTTCGCGGACATTGATCCCGAATAAGGCGATCTGATCCGCACGTTCATCGGCAAGGGTTTGCAGGATGGGCATTTCTGCCACACAGGGGACGCACCATGTCGCCCAAAAGTTCAAAATGACCCAGCGACCACGTTGATCGGAGAGCGTCACAGGCTCCCCGTCTGAGGTCATGAGGGTAAAGTCTGGGGCATAAAACGGGGCTTCGGTGGCGGTCGGTGCGGCGAGATCAGGCGGTGGGGAGGGGGCGCAACCAGACAGCGCGATCCCCCCCACGATTAGGATCAACCAACGCCATGCCAGCGCTAGGAGGGCAGTCATGACGGGAATAAATGCTCAACGACATCGACACGATAGGCTTGATAGGCGGGGATTAGACTGGCGAATAGACCGAGACTGAGCGGCAATAGCCACAACAGGGGTTCCAAAGAAGGCAGGAAACGGAGCGGGATAGGGATAGCCGATTGTTGAGACAAGGCTGCTGCCACAATGAATGCCGCACCATAGCCAACGGCGCGCCCAAACAAGGTGCCGATCAGCATGACGAGGAGTGACTCGATAATGACGACGCGAAAGATTGTGATACGGTTGCCGCCTAGACCGCGCATGATGGCGATGGTTTGTTGGCGGGCGGCAATGGCGCTATACATCGACAGGAAGACCGTCAAGCCGGCGATGACCATGACGAGGATGCCGACGGCGGTCAAAATGCGCTCCCCTTGTCCTAAAAGATCAAACAATGCACCTAACTCTTGACCGGGGAAGGCGGCTTGGGCAACCGTACCGGTTGCGAAAGTTTGCCATAATTGATTGGCTTCAATGAAGCCAATCGGTTTGACCAAAATCGCTGTGATTTGGTCGGTTTCGGCGGCTGCGCCAATCTCTAAACTGTCGAGCAAAGATGGCGGTGCCCCTTCTTCCTCTTCATGAACTTCCCATACGCTGGCGACAGAGGTGAAGACGGCATTATCAAAGGGGCTGGTCGTATTTTCAAAGATGCCAACGACGCTATAGGCGGCTTCATCGTGGAGATCCGTGGCTAAACCGCGTCCGGTGCCATGCGCTGCGTAAAAGGTGTCGCCTAGCTGTAAGCCCAGCGTGCGTGCGACACTGCTGCCAAGGACGGCTTCAAAGTCACTTGTAAAAAACCGCCCAGCGGCGATGCGAAATGTAGGTGGGTCGTTGACAGTGGGGCGCAGTTCAAGCAAATCGACAGAAGTACCGATGATACGCGCCCCGCCAATGTTGTCTCCAAGCGCGATAGGGACGGTGAGCGCCGCGCGTGGATCGGCTTGCAGGTCGGTGTAGACGGTGAAGGGGATATTGCCAACGGGATTGCCTTGTAACAAGATGGTACTAAGGACGAGTTGTTGTCCGCTGCCTTTGGCACCCACCACCAAAACCCCGAATGGGTCGCTGGCGCGGATGATGCCTTGACGTGCGCCATCGCCCAAGCTGAGTACCGCTAATGGTAAGCCGACCGCCAGCCCGATAATCAGGATGGTGATCAGGGTTTGTACTGGACGGGCACGTAAGCCGCGCCATGCCAGGAAAAAATCATAGCGCATGAAGTTTTCTCTCCCCAATCGGTGGCATGGCGGTGATCTTGCCGGCGTGCAGGTTGATTTGCTGGTCAAAACGGTCGGCAAGTGCGGGGTCATGGCTGGCGACGATGAGGGTGGCGTTGGTTTGGCGGCAAGCAGTCTGCAATAAATCCATGATCACCGCGCCGTTATCGGGATCAAGCGCGGCGGTAGGTTCATCGGCGAGGATGAGCGACGGCTGATTGGCGAGTCCCCGTGCGACCGCAACTCGCAAACGCTGTCCGGTGCTGAGTTGGCTAGGACGATGATGGAGGTAGTCGCCTAAACCAACCTGAACGAGGAGCTGCTTTGCCCACTCTGCCCGATGAGACGCAGGCAAGGTGCCTGCGAATTGCAAGGGCATGATGACGTTTTCGAGGGCAGTGAAGGCGGGTAGCAAATGATGAGTTTGGAAAATATAGCCAATCTTTTGGGCACGTGCGCGATCCCGAACAGCTTCGGGCAGCCTATAGAGGGCTTGCTCTCCAAGATAAACTTCCCCTGTTGTTGGGCGTAACAGCCCAGCGATGATGTTGAACAAGGTAGTTTTGCCGCTGCCGCTGACACCGCGCACCAAGAGTTGAATACCCTCGCCGAGTGACCACATGCCAATGTCGAGGACGGTACGTGCCTCTAGCCCCGCTGTTTTATAGGTATGGGTAAGGTTTTCGAGGCGCAGGATCAACCGATGATCTCCACCCGGTCAGCGAACAGACGCACAAGACTGACCATGCCGGTTTCATGATCGACCGACCGACCGATTTCCATGCGTCCGATGATACGGACGGGGCGATCTGTAGCGAGGGCACCTTGCCCTTCGGGCATATAAACGAGAGCGATGTCATCGGGCCAATCGGCGGCGGTGCTGCAAAATGGGCAAAATGATAATTGAATGCGCGTCACAACAAAATAATCAAGCTCGGCTTTCAGAGGAGGAGCCATGTAGCCTTCAAGGATCGCCGTTCTGCCGTCGAGCGAGACCAATTTGTCAGACAAGACTAAACCCGTGCGCATGTTGTAACCATCGTAGAATTCATCAAATTGGATGCTGATCGGCTCGGAGTCAAAGAGTATCGGTTGGCGCGGTGTGGGTTGCAGGGCGGCGTCGGTGGCGGCGGCGATAGCGCGCGCTTCGCCCATGTTCAAATTAATGGTGAGCGGGGTGCTGGTGGCTGCCCCTATTGCTGCCCCATCCGTTGGCATTTGGGTGGATGTCGGCAACGCTGATTCAACGGTAGGGGCAATCGTGGCTTCCGCGTTGCTGGTCGGTAGAGGGGTCACAGGTTGTAGACTATTGTTGGCGGGTGAACAGGCTGCCAGCAGACTGATGGCGACTAGGGCAAAAAATCGTATAGGCATTGCACAGACCTCGATAATTTTGGAGTTGGACGGGTATCAAGAATTATGTTCGTAAATCTATTTTTGGGGGGAGGAACCCGGTGCCCCTTAATGAGAAGAGCACCGGATAGTTTACCTTGGATGGTTATTCAGCGGCAGCCGGGTTGAGACCCAAAGCGTTCGCCATGATGAAGAAGACTTCACGTTGGTGATAGACGCCACTGACGCCTTCGGCACCGGGTCCCCATGCGAAGACCGGGTTATCTGCCAAGGTGTGGACGCCACTGGAACCGCTACCCAAAGGCAAATTGCCGGAGACGAAAATACCGTTCGCGTCATCTTCGGGATTGTCGACATAGATACCGTCAACGCTGATAGCGGGCACGCGCGGGGTTTCGCTCACTTGGAAGTTCTCGGTGCGGTCGGGGCCATTATTGACGTTACCCGCCAAAACAATCGTGGCATCCGCCCATTCGGGGAAACCGTCGTCATTGGCATCGGGGTAGTTGGGGTATTGGGCATCGGCATAGGTATTGATGGCATCACGGCGACCGGCATCATCGGCGGCGGCGTTGAAGGCAGTGACATCAACGGTACCGAAGACTTCATAGCCATGCGCGTGGTCGGCGGTGACGACAATCAAGGTGTCGGGAGCGTTTTCAGCAACCCAAGAGGCGGCGGCGGCGAGTGCTTGATCGAATTCAATCAAATCGCTGAGGGCACGTTCTTGATCCAAGGGGTGCATTTGTTTGTCAACACTGGCGGCTTCGACCGAAAGATAGAAGCCATTTTCGTTTTGGTTGAGGGTATTCAAGGCAGCTAACGTCATTTGCACCAGACCGGGTTGGTCAGTGAAGTCACCGAGGTTATTGGTGTAGACGTTGCGATCCAACCAAACGTTCATATCATTGGGGTTGAAGACACCCAACAGGCGTTCGGCGTCAGCGGCGGTGTCCAGCTCAGTAGCCGTGGTGACGATGGTGTAACCAGCGGCAGCGTATTCGTCAAACAGGTTGCGTTCGTCTTCACGACGCGAGCCTTCGGTCGCCATCGGGATCAAGCGGCGTGCGCCGCCACCCATCAGAACGTCGATATAGCCAGCTTCCAAAGCTTGTACGAGGTAAGCGTTGCGGTTGCCGTTGCCACGATTACGACCCGATGCCCACACAGCGGCGGGGGTAGCATCGCTAAAATCGGCGGTGGTGACGACGCCGACGGACATGCCATAGACGCGGCTGACCATAGACGCGAAGGTTTCGACGCGGGGGTCATCAAGGCTATCCGGCGAAGTGTCAGAATAGCTGCCGGTGGCGTTGATGCTGCCGATATGACCGGTGTTCAAGGCGCTGGCGGTGTTGGCGCTGTCTGACATCGGGCTATCGATGCTGCTGGTGTGCGACAAACCGATAAAGGGAGCCGAGTCCACCATCAAGGGATTGGTGGGCAGACCTTGCACCGTACCACGCGCCAAGCGCGCGGCGGTGAGCATTTGTACGGTCATGCCGTCAGCAACGAAGAGGATAACGTTTTGGGCGACACGTTCGGTACTAGCTTCGCGCACAGTCCATGTGACGCTGGTGGTGTTGCCACCCGTGGTGACTTCAACGACGTATTCGCCAGCTTCGGGGGCGGTCAAATCGCGCCAAATCATCGATTGAGCGGGGGTGGGGTTCTCTTCAGAACCGAACGACCAGCTTTCGACAGTAGCTTCAGCGCCAAATAGTTCGCTGGCATCGGTGCCATTGACAGTGACAGTGACATCTTCGGGCATCGCGTCGGTGTGGATTTCTACACGGAAATCAAACAGGGCGCCGGGCAGGAAATTGGCTTGATCCACTGGCAAAATCAGAACCGGCACCGCATCTTGCGCGGTAACCGATGCGAACGGCAACAGGACAGCGATGATGACCAACGCCAAGCTGCTGCGACGCATAAAGAAGCGTGCGAAATTCATATGGGAACTCCTCTAAAGAACATGGACTTTATGAACAGATTTGAATACCTCGAACGGTATCCAAAATTCATGGTATCTAGTGAGGATTAAAATTATTAGTAAGATGATGTTAATGCTTAACCAAATTCATGTGATGATACCTAATATCAATAAGGGTGATTTGGAAAACGATATAGCGTTTACTGGTGGGGAAATGAACGTGGAAGTACGGATGAGATGTACTTCCACTGAGGATGTGAAGAAGCGGATTCTGCCGTGAGGCACTGGCATATTAGGATGCGAAGATGCTCACATGGACGTGTTTCCGACATGAGGATAGGCGGTGTCGATAACGATTTGGGTAATCACCCCATAGGCAGCCAGCCAAGCATCGCGGACTTCGGGCGTGAAGCTTGTGCCTAACATATCTTCGAGCGCCCCCATCAAAGCTTGACTCATATTATGCCAGTGTTGAAGCGTGACGCCATAGCCGACGTGTCGCTTGCTGAGATGTTGGATGGCTGGGGAGATGGCGGGGATATCGTTGATACCGTAGACCACTGTGGAAATTGCCAGAAGAAGCATGGTGCGTTGTTCTGCCATATTTCGCATAAAGAGGGTTTGCGTCGTTGGGTCGATTTCAAATAAGCGTTCATAGAGGCGAGTGGCAAGGCGTTCGGTATCCGCGATTTCGCCAAATGTCTTTTGAACGAGGTGTTTTTGTTCGTTCGTGATATTCATGATCGGCGCTCCCGTTATTTTTATGGGTCTATTGCATCCGAGAATGGGTATAACAGCTTAGGCACGTCGCTTGGCGCGCCAGCGGTTAACCGTGCCGACAATGCCATAAGGGAAGATAAGCACCACCACGATAAAAATGATGCCCAAGATGAGCGTCCAGTTTGCGCCAATATCGATGCTGGTGTCACCCACGGTGACCACTAGATCGCGCAGCAATCGGTCGCTGAGGTGCAGACCCGCTGCCCCGACGATGGGTCCGGTGAGGGTGCCGGTGCCGCCGATGATCGTCATCAAGAGGGGGTCAATCGTATAACTGACATTCAGCAGTTCAGGACCGACCTTTTTATTGAAGATGACCTGTAAGATGCCGGCAAGGGAGGCAATGACCCCTGCCAAAGTGATCGCCAGCAGCTTGAAGGCGAGGGTATTGAAGCCAATGGTTTTCGCGCGGTCTTCGTTTTCGCGAATTGCCAACAGGACAGCCCCCGTTGGCGAGAAGATCAAGCGCCGGATGAACATAAAGGTCAACACGAAGAGCGTCATCGCGATGTAATAGAAGACCAACCGATTGCGCGTGGGATCGATCCACTCTGGGAGTTCGGTGAGGGAGAAACCATCTTCGGCGCGGGTGAGGGCGAACCGACCAAAGAAAATGAAGAACATTTCGGCAACCGCCAGCGTAAACATGGCAAAATAGACGCCTTTGAGCCGCAGCGAGACCAGCCCGATCCCCAAGCCCAGAAGAGTGCTGACAATTAGGGTAATCACGATGCCGACCAGCAACCCCGTCTCGGCGGTCATATCGGTATATTCCAATGACAGACCGAGGATGTAGCCGCCAATGCCGAAGAAGAGTGCATGCCCGAATGAGATCACCCCAGTAAACCCAAAGATGAGGTTATAGCTCATCGCTAGGACCGCCAAGATGAAGACTTCGATGAAGATGCCTTGCCAATAGATGGATTGCCCCACAGGACGACCACGCACCCCTAATGGGCTGTCCCCCGTGAGCCAGCCGATGAGATGCGGCAAGAGGATCAAAAAGCCACAGAGCAGGATGTAAAACCAATTGGAGTTTAATGTGCGACGGAGCATGGGTTTAGCCTCCCTTGCCAAATAAACCGCTAGGGCGCACCAGCAAGACCAGTATCATGAGCAGCATGGGGGTCATGCTGGACAACACAGGCAAACCAATACTGGGGGAACTGGCGAAATTGGCGACGACGGCGACCGCTAAGCCAACGAGTAAGCTGCCGATGGCAGTGCCTCCGTAGGAACCTAGACCGCCTAAGACCACGACGGCGATAGCGGAGAGCAGGAAGGCGTTGGCTAAGCCGATGGATGCCCCTAGAAAGGGCGCGGCGATGGCACCCCCAAAGGCAGCGACCGCGCAGCCCATTGTGAACACAAGTGTGAACACCAGCCGCACATTGATGCCTAGCGCTTCGACCATCTCCCGATCTTCGACACCGGCGCGGATGATAATGCCAATGCGCGTGCGTTGAAGCAAGAGACCAATGGCGATGATCAAAATAAAGCCGATGGCGATCACAAACAGGCGGTAGACGGCAAAACGTTGTCCGAAAAGCTCAAAGAAGCCTTCTCGCAAGGTGAATAAACTCGTCCAACTGTAGGGGGTGGTACTCCAGACAAACTTGACCGCTTCGGTCATGACAATGGCGACGCCGAAGGTCAAAACGATTTGGAAGATCGGACGGGAATAGAGCGGACGCAGCAGCACGCGCTCTAAAAATACCCCTAAAATCGCGCCGATGACGGTCGCACTGAGAACGGCGATTATAAAGCGTAGGTCGGCATTGGGGATAGCGGCGGTGACGCTCGGATCATGATGAATGGCATAGCTGACATAAGCGCCCACCATGAAATAGGAACCTTGTGCGAAATTGAGGACATCCATCAAGCCGAAAACAATGGATAGCCCGGATGCTACCAAAAAGAGGAGCATCCCTTGAAACAAGCCGGACATCACGGTGATGCCGAAACTGCCGAGATCGGGTGTGGTCAGAAAGCCGAAAACCAATAGCCCGATGGCGATTAGTCCGGCGATTAAGGCATTGGGTCTCATTGAATTTCTTTCAAAATGTACGGTCTGGTCATTTTCACGAGTCGGTGTGTTGCTACGTGATGGCTATGCGACGCCGAGATATTTCTGAATTAAAGCGCTATCGGTTTTCAGCACTGACATTTGCCCGTCTACGGCGCTGCGCCCTTCTTCGATAATGGTGAAGCGGTCAGCAAGTTGGCTTGCCATGCGAAAGTTTTGCTCCACCAAAAGAACGGTTGTCTGCCCGGACAAGCGCCGGATCGCGGTCATCAGTTGTTCGATGATGACGGGTGCTAGTCCCTCGCTCGGTTCGTCGATCAAGAGCAGACGATTGTCGGGCACCAAGGCGCGCGCAATCGCCAACATTTGTTGCTGTCCGCCGCTGAGATTGCCGCCTGCAAGCTGGATTAAGCGTTCCAAGTCGGGAAATAAGTCGTAAATAAACGCTTCTTTGCGGGCGAGATCGCCGGCTTTGCGTTCAGCGATTTGCAGGTTTTCGCGCACGCTCATGCCTTTGAAGATAGCACGGTGTTCGGGCACATAGCCGATGCCCAATTTGGCAATCGCAAAAGGGCGCATCCCGTTAAGGCGTTTGCCTTCAAAGAGCACATCGCCGCTTCGGGGTGGGGTGATGCCCATGATGCTGCGGAGGGTGGTGGTTTTGCCCGCGCCGTTGCGACCTAGCAGCACGCTGATGCTGCCGCGCGGCACGCTGACGGAGACGCCTTCGAGAATGTGAAACTGCCCGATAAAAGTCTCGATATTACGGACTTCAAGGAGGTTATCCACCATGACCTGTCCTTGCTGCTTCGTTCAGATCACCGTATAAGTCACCCAAATAGACATTTTGCACTGTTTTGTTGGCGGCAATTTCGCTGGGGATGCCTTCTGCCAGCACTCGTCCTTGGCTCATGACCGTGATGCGGTCGCTCACCCCCATGACGACGCCCATATTGTGTTCAACCATGATAATTGTTTTGCCGCCCTCACGACGGATCGTGTCAATGGTGGCGATGAGTTCGGGCACTTGTTCCGACGCCATGCCCGCTGTGGGTTCATCCAACAAGAGGAGTTCGGGATCGGGCGCGAGCAGGATGGCGAGTTCTAGCTTACGTTTGCCGCCATGTGGAAGGACATTGGCAGGCGAGAGGGCTTGATCCCGTAAGCCGACCAATTCCAAGACTGCCAGCGTTCGATCAATATAAGGCTTGAACGAGTCGGCACGGCGAAACAGGGTGAAATTGTCTTTGCCAAGCGCTTGGGCGGCAAGGCGGACATTTTCAAGAACTGTCAGGTTGGGGAAGATATTGGTAATTTGAAAAGAACGCCCCATGCCCAGATGGGCACGGCGATGCAATGGGGTGTTCGTGATGTCTTGTCCGCGAAAGCGAACCGTGCCGCTGGTGGGGAGGTGATTCCCCGTGAGTAAATTGAAAAAGGTGGTTTTGCCAGCTCCATTGGGTCCGATGATCGAATGCAGACTGCCGCGCTCCACCTGTAGTGTGACGCCATCCACCGCGACCAACCCACCAAATGACTTGCGTAAGTCTTGAGTTTCCAGAAGGATAGTTTTTTGAGACATAAGGCGTGATTTTTCTTTATGTGCTGTGTTTGATAAGGGGTGTTTCGTTATCAGCGACCCTTGCCCCCCGCCAAACCGTCTTATTGGTTCGGCGGGGAGCGTTAAAACAACAAAGAGGGGGTGTTACGACCCCATGGACGCCATAAACTCTTCGTTCATGGCACAACGATCCTCTGGCGCTTGACACGGGGGGGCGCTGTCCAGCGGGGCGACTTCCTGAAGCAGGCTATAGAACTTCTGATCCGGGTCATCAAGGTTATCCAACTGCACGATGTACATAGTCACGAGCGCCTGATGGTCGCCGGGGCGGATGATGTATTCGCCTTTGGGACCATCAAAGGTCAAGCCTTCGAGGGCAGGGATCAAGGAGTCGGGCAGGGTATCGCCTTCGGTGGCGGTGACGGCGGCAACCAACGCTTGGGCAGTGGCGAAACCGCATTCGGTGAACAGGTCAGGCACATCGTCATAAGCGGCGATGTGTTGTTCCACGAGCCAGTCATTGATTTCGTTTTGCGGCAGGGTGTAGTGATAGACGATCCACGACGAGTTGCCGATATTGCTGGGGTCGCTGACGGCAACGATGTCGTTGGAGTTGAATGCCGCCACGACCGCCATCTCATCCTTCACACCGAGTTCTTCGATTTGCTGGAACAATGCCACGCTGGTATCGCCCGCCCAAATGGGGAGGACGGCATTTGCGCCGCTGTCCAAAACTTGTTGGAGGTAGGGGGTGAAGTCGGTTGTTTCCAGCGGGGCGTAAATCGTCGGGACGACGAAATTAATGCCACCACCACCCAGGACGGTTTCGGCTGCGGCTGCCGAGGCACGACCGAATTCATAGTCCGCCGCCAAAATTACGAAGTCGGTGCCAAGTTCACTTTGGGCATAAGGCACGAACGCCAAGAAGTCTTGGAAGGTATTGCGGCAGACGCGGAAGGTGTTGACATTGAAATTTGCGCCGGTAATGGCGGGCGAAGCGCCGGGGGCGGCGAACAAGACGACCGAGTAATCGAGGGCGACTTGCTGCAAACCGGTGGTCACACCGCTGCTGGGCGCGCCCACTAAGATTTCGACGCCTTCATTTTCGATCAGTTCGCGCGCTTGGCTGGCACCGGTGTCGGGGTCGCTGGCGTTGTCGCGCACCAAGACTTCGACAGGACGCCCGCCAATGACGACATCGGCAAGCGCGGCATCAATGCTGTCGTATTCCATCGGGTCAATCCCGGCAGCATACAGCAGCCCTAGTTTGAAGCCATATTCCAGCTCAAATCCATAAATTGTCAGTGGTCCGGATTCGTCGGTCAAGAGACCAATTTTGAGGGTATCGTCTTGCGCCCCCGCCAACCCTGCGCCCATCACGAGGATAACCACGAGGGCAAGTAAAACCATTTTCTTCATCATGAAAAAACTCCTAAAAGGTAGCAGTGAAAAATTCACTAAATGGTAACGCTAACGGGGATATCATGCCCCGGATTACCCACGATTTCCCCCGATGAACTGAGCGAGGAGACTATTGAACTCCTCGAACCGCTCTAAGTAAGGAGTGTGTCCACAATTTTCGAACACAACTTCAGTATAGTGTCCGCCGCTCACTTTGTATTGCTCCAACACGGCGCGCGTTTGCCCAACCATCGGCTGGGACGGGAAGACATCGGTGCCGGGATAGCCGGGAATGGGCATATAGCCGAGTGCGCCGAGCGTGCCGACATCGAATAAGGACATGTCACCGACGATTTGATCGTCCGCACCGCGTACCCACAAAATCGGCGGCTTGGGATCAATGGCAAAGAGGCGGGTCACATCCCCCGCATATTTGGGCGATAAAGCATTGGAGGGACCAAAGACGCCAGGGGCGGCAAAGGGCCAATTGGGAGAAGCGACGCTATCGCCGGGATAATTTTGGTCGCCAATGTGGGTGGATAACAGCGAGAGCAACAGGTCTTCCTCACGCGCAGGCACAAAGGGGGGTTTCCAATAAAATTGGTTCATGACCACACGCGGGGCACTGCCGGGGTTGTCGTTGCTGGTATCGCCAGCAGCAATACGTGCGGCAAAGTCGCGGTTAACGATTCCACCGCCAGAGCCAGCGGCGTCGTCAAAATTAAGGGTACCTGCGAGGTCTTTGGTGCCGCCATAGCCATAAGGGGAACCGGGTGCCGCGACGGTGGCGCTGATGAAGCGTGTGGGGTGATCCATCAACAAGCGCCAAACAATCGATCCACCCATAGAATGCCCGACGACATGAACACGAGCGATGTCGAGATGATCAAGAAGCGCAACCGCGTCGTCGGCGATATCGCCCATGCCGCGCGTCGCATCGATTTTCACGGATGGGTCGGCATCGCCGTAATTGCGGTGGTCGGGAGCGATGGCGCGATAGCCATTGGGCAATGCCAGCATGGTCTCTTCCCAATAGGTGGCAGACGAGGCGTTACCATGCAAGAACAGCACAGCTGTGGCGTCGTTTTGCCCGCTGAACAGCACGCGCGTCGTCAAACGAGAAGTCGTCACAGTTTGGGCTGTGATTCCCGGAAGTGTGGGCACATTCATGATGAGTTGCTCCTTAAGATGATTGGATAAAAACTTGGGTTGATGAGAATTGGATTCAGAAAAATGAAACAATATTAGTAACTGCTCAGGCTGAAAAACGGTCGGTAATAAAGGGAGAAATGACCATTGGCGGTAAATGGGTGGGATCGGCGCACAAACCTTCATGTTAACGAACGATTGACAAGCGCCTAATCCACCCCTACATCCACGTTTCGAGGGGTATTTTCCTGTTTTTCTTCACGTCTTCATGCCTCCCTAATTATTTTATTCTGTTTCTATACCTGAGTAGTCACCAATATTAAGAGTGAAAGGGTGGATGCTGCTGATGAGAAACCACCCCCATACAGATTACACCGCAAATCTATAGAAATGGCAAGAACCGCCCAGTATGTTTCACATATTCTTCATACTTGCTATACGCTTGGGTCAATAAAGTTTCCTCATACATCGACTTGTAGGTGAAGAAAATGACCATGCCGCACGCCAGCGCGAGTAACGCGATATGCCCGTGAAATAGCGCAATGCCGAAGGCGACGGTCAAGACGGCGGTATAGATGGGGTGGCGAATCTGGCTATAAAGACCAGAGTCGATCAACGCGACTTTTTGATTGGGGGTGGGTTCGATGTTGGGCAAGGCTTGATTGCGGACATTGTGTTCGTAAATGGCGAGTGCCAAGATCACCCCGCCGATGACGATCAGCACACCACCCATCCAGCGGAGATCGCCGCCGAGAGTGAAGGGCAACAGGATAAAGCCGATGCCAAAAAGCGCGAAAAGTGCGAATTGTGCCAGCACAAATTGTTGAGCGCGGTTCACAGTGGAGTCCTTAACGATTGTTGAGCGGATGTGTGTTTCAGAAGTGTAGTCTGCTTTGTCGATTTGAGTAGATGGATATTGGTTGGGATTTTATGAGGGCTGGTAAGCGACGAAAATAGGGCATTACAACGGCGCAAATGACGGCGACGTAAAATAATGAGAAAACTTTAGGGCTGATCATGTGCAGATTATGGATAGCTTATTGAATGAAAAATCGGCAACATGTCTACTATAACGGAACTCTGCTTGGAACGCTAGACGTTAATGCCTCTAAATAAGGAGAATGAATGTCATTTGAATTAGGCAAGAGGGACATTTCTTGATATATTCTTAAGGAGATTCGCCACGAGCGTAAGGTGATGTAATAACGATGAGCCAACCCCTGACAATTTTATTTCTTTCGAGCGCCTACAAGGGTGATGTCATGCTTCAGACCGCGAAAGCGCTCGGTTGCAAAGTCATTCTGTTGATCCAAGAAAACCTGCGGGACGAACCATGGCCCCACGAGAGTATTGATGAACTTCAATTGGTGCCCGATTTACGGCGCTATCAAGATGTCATCCACACCGTCAGTTGGATGTGTCGTGGGCAGGTGATCGATTATATTTTGCCATTGGATGAATTTGAAGTGGAGTTGACGGCGCTTTTGCGCGAGCATTTGCGCCTACCCGGAGTTGGGGTCACAGCAACACGGGCGTTTCGCGATAAATTAACCATGCGACAAATGACACAAGCCGCCGGGATTTTGGTGCCGCCCTTCATCGGGGTCAAAAATTATAATCAACTGCGGGACTACATGGAACAAGTGGACGCGCCATGGGTGCTGAAGCCGCGTATGGAAGCCGGATCGATGGGCATCCGCAAGACGGCGGATAGCGAGCAGGTGTGGCGGGCGTTGGATGAACTGGGGGATCAGCAGTCGTATTATTTGCTGGAAAAATTTGTCCCCGGTGATGTGTTTCATGTCGATGCCTTGACCGTCAATGGCGAAATAATTTTTAATAGCGTGCAAAAATATGGCGCACCCCCTTTGCATGTCTATCAAGGGGGTGGGGTGTTCAACTCGCGGATTTTGCCGCATGACTCGGCAGATACCGTCGCCTTGATCGCCGAAAACAAGCGAGTGATCAAAGCGCTCGGCTTAGTGGATGGCGTGACTCATGGCGAATTCATCAAGGCGCACGAGGACGGGCAATATTATTTCTTGGAGATCGCCGCGCGCGTGGGGGGGGCATTCCTCAGCGATATGATTGAGCAAGCGACGAATATCAATTTGTGGCGGGAATGGGCGCGCTTAGAGATCGGCAAATTACGGGGACAAGCGTATGTGTTGCCGGAGGTGCGGGGGGATTACGGTGGTATTTTGGTGACTTTGGCAAAACAACAATACCCGGATCTGTCGGCGTACAACGACCCCGAAGTTGTCTGGCGTGTCGATAAACCCTACCATGCGGTCTTGGTGGTGGTGTCGCCCGATGCGGCACGGGTTGAGGCATTGGTGGGACAATATGTAGAACGATTCGTTCAGGATTTTTCGACATCGGCTGCGGCGATGGGCGCGACCCGCACGGGGCAAACGGGCTAAATCTGTTTTCGTGGTTTTTATGGCTGAGACTTCAGCATCGAGTACCGTATCGTCATGATCTTTCACTCAAATTTTCCACACGATGATTTTGTTGCGCCGACGCTCCTTTCCACGCCGGAACGGTTGGGGGCACTGCCGAATTATGCGGGACGCGGCGTGGTGGTCGCCTTTGTCGACTCTGGTTTTTATATGCACCCTGATCTCAAGGGGCGCATTCTCATACATGTCGATGCTTCGACGCAGCATGTGGTGGAGCAACCGACTGTGCAGGAAGTGGACGATCTGAGTTGGCATGGGCAGATGACGAGTGTAATCGCGTGTGGGGATGGCGCGGTGTCGGGCGGGCGTTATCGGAGTATTGCGTCGGCGGCGTCGGTCGTGTTGATCAAGGTGAGTACGCCTCGCGGTCATGTCAAAGAGCGAGATATTTTGCGGGGGTTGCGCTGGTTGATGGATGCGGGGCGACGTTTCGGCGTGCGTGTCGTCAATTTGTCGGTCGGCGGTGATTACGTCAGCACCGATCCCGAACACCCTTTGCACAAAGCTGTCGCTCGTTTGACGGCGATGGGTATGACGGTGATCGCCGCATCGGGCAATCGTGGGGTGGGCGAGATACTGCCCCCTGCCAGTGCTGCCGAGGCGATTACGGTGGGGGGCTATGACGATGGCAACACCGCCGACCGGTCGCGCTGGATGGGTTTTCATAGCAATTATGGATGCGCCACAGACGGTAGCGAGAAACCAGATGTGGTCGCCCCAGCACGGTGGATCGCTTCGCCGATCTTGCCCGGTTCTTCGGTAGATCGTGAGGCGTATTGGCTTGGCCCCTTGTTGGAAACGGAAGGCGAGCGGGCGCTCAAGAAATTACTGATGAGCGGTTATGGCGATTTGGGGTTGCCGCGCGAACAAACGCAACGTCCTGATGCTCGTTTGTATGCCACCCTGCAAGCACGCATTAATGGACACAAATTGATCGATGCGCGACACCAACATGTGGATGGCACTTCGGTCGCGGCGGCAATCGTGACGTCGGTCGTCGCGCAACTTATCGAGGCGAATCCCAGTTTGACGCCGACTGAGATTCGTTCCATCTTAATGGCGACTGCCACCCCATTGTCGAATGTCCCACGTCATCAACAGGGGGCTGGCGCTATTCACCCCACTGCGGCAGTCGATGCCGCCTTGCGTGCCGCCAAAATTGGCGCATAAACAAAGGTCAAAGGTCAACATGAATCGAGAACATCATCGTTGGTACAGCCCGACGCTTAACCGAGATATGCAGCTATTGGTTTTTGGACATGCTGGCGCGAAGGTCATCATCTTCCCGACTTCCAAAGGGCGTTATTACGAATGGGAAGACCGGAGCATGATGTGGGATGCGCTGCGCGAACCGCTGGAACGGGGATGGTTGCAAGCATTTTGTGTGGACGCCATTGACGAGGAAACTTGGTACGCTTGGTGGGCGCATCCGGGCGGACGGGCGTATCGGCATCACTTGTATTTTCAATACCTGCACAATGAAGTATTGCCCTTTATGCGCTGGAAGAATCAGAACCCCTTCACGATGACGATGGGCGCTTCGTTTGGGGCGTACCATGCCGCTGGCTTTGCGCTCCGCTACCCGCATGAGGTTCAGCGCATGATTGGGATTTGCGGTTTATATGATATTCGCAGCTTCACGGGGGGGTACAGCGACGAGATGGTCTATCAGTACAACCCCATGCAGTTTGTCCCGAACGAACATGATTGGGGTCGCCTAGAAGCGATGCGCCGGCAAGATATTATCCTTGTGGCGGGTAAGGGTGATCCGCAATTGCAATGGACACGCGACTTTAGCGGCATGTTGTGGAATAAAGGAATCGGCAATGCTTTGCGAGAATGGGACGGCTGGATTCATGATTGGCCCTACTGGCAGCGCGTAGTGCCGAAGTATATCTTCGGGCATGATTAATGGTTATTTGATCGATTGAGCGCTTGCGCGCACAGGTTGTACGCCTGTGCGCCTTTATGGATAAAGGAAGCATCATGACAAATCAGGTGGATACAGGGTTGAAGCGGGTGGGCGTGTTTGTCGGGCGTGAATGGTCGTGGCCCCCCGCCTTTATTGATGAAGTTAACCGTCGGACGAAGGACACGGGGGTGATTGCCGAATATGTGAGTATCGGGGGCACGCGCATGAATGAACCGACGCCGTATCGGGTGATTGTGGATCGGATTTCGCACGAAGTTCCCTACTATCGCAGTTACCTCAAGAATGCGGTGCTACAAGGCTGTAAGGTCATCAACGATCCGTTTATGTGGACGAGTGACGATAAGTATTTTGGGGCATCCTTGCTGGACAAGATGGGGATTACCCACCCCAAGACGGTGGTATTGCCCAATAAGGAATATGTGCCCGGCATCGTCCATGAAGAGAGTTTGCGCAACCTGCTTTATCCCGTGCCATGGGGCGATATCGTCGAATATCTGGGAGGGTTCCCGCTGGTGTTGAAGGATGCGCATGGCGGCGGGTGGAAAGTGGTGCATATCGTCCATTCGTGGGATGAGCTTTTTGAGAAGTACAACGATAGTGGACTGCTGACGATGATCTTGCAAGAGTTCATTCAATGGGACAATTATGGGCGTTGTATGGGGCTGGGGCAGCAACATGTCCATGTCATGAAATACACCCCCCGTCCGGTGTACGGCAATAATTATTTGCCGGAGCATGATTTTGATCCGGCATTGGTGAATTTGATGGTCGAATCAACCCTTAAGCTGAATCGTGCTTTTGGGTACGATATGAATGCTGTCGAATTTGCGATCAAGGATGGTGTGCCTTATGCCATTGACTTCATGAATCCAGCGCCGGATATGGATACCCATTCGTTGGGGCGCGGGCATTTCGATTGGATGGTCAAGACGATGGCGGATGTTTGTATCGGCTATGCCCTTGAACCTGCCGCCCAAACGCGGACACGGTATGAGTGGGGACGGCTTGCGCAGGAGCTTGATTCACAGGGAAACACCAAGTAGAAGGGAACCTTCATGCTGCGAGAGGCGATAGAGATTTATCATGAACTGCTGAATGATCAGATCGCGGCGGATACTGATGGCGAAATGCGGAGTATGCTGCACAAGCTGGGTCTCTACTTTGGCAACCGCCCGATCTGTACCGTGTTGCGTCCCCATTTCTATTTCACCGATCAATGGGCATATCTGAAACAAGAGACAGAAATTTTGCTTGGTGCTTTTAGCCGTGCGCACGAGGCATGTTTATATAGCCCAGAACTGCGTCAGCAGTTATCGTTGGAGGCTTACGAAGAGCAGTTATTTAGCCTCGATATCGGCGGTGCCATCCCGTGGACGACTTCGCGCCTCGACTCTTTTTTTCGAGCTGATGACGGTATCCTCCAATTTGTCGAATATAATGCCGAAACGCCCGCTGGCATGGGCTATGGCGATGTCCTCAATGATCTGTTTCACGGACTTGAACCGATGAAGCGATTTGAGACAAATTACCATGTTCAATCCATGCCCTTGTTGGCGGAGCTATTAAAGGCGTTGTTGCAAGGGTATCGCGATTGGGGCGGGACTGCCGCCAACCCGCAAATCGCCATCATGGATTGGCAAGATGTGCCGACGCTGAATGAACACGAGATCAGCCGATTTTCGTTTGAGCGGGCGGGTACCTCGTCTTTTCTGGTTGATCCGCGGGCAGTCGAATATCGGAACGGCGCATTATGGGCAGGCAGTCGGAAAATTGATGTGATCTACAAGCGCGTCCTCATCAGTGAATTGATTCACAGGATGGGTGTCGATAACCCGATTGTACAGGCATATCGTGACCATGCCGTTTTCTTAACTAATTCGTTCAGTTGCAAGCTGATGGCGAAGAAAGCTAGTTTTGCCTTTATCAGTGATGAGCGGAATGCGCATTTGTTCACGCCGGAACAGCAGCAGGCAATTGCGCTGCATATCCCATGGACACGTTTGGTAAGCGACCGCAAAACCGAGTATGAGGGGCAGCAGGTGGATTTGCTCACTTTTGTGACCGATCATCGCGACCGACTGGTCTTAAAGCCGAATGACGAATATGGCGGTAAAGGCGTGGTTTTGGGGTGGGAATGTGAAGCAGAGAACTGGAGTAGCGCCCTACAACATGCGTTGACTGAACCTTTTGTGGTGCAAGAACGGGTGGAGTCGATCACGCGCGAGTTTCCCTCGTGGGTGGATGGGCAGTTGGATATCAGCGCCCGTCATGTGGATGCCGATCCTTATGTCTTCTATGGCCGCACGGTGCATGGGTGCTTGACCCGTTTGTCGTCGGTATCGCTTTTGAATGTCACGGCAGGGGGCGGCTCGTTGGTGCCTGCTTTTTTGATTGAGCGGAAAGATTTTTAAGCTTTTTTCACTATGCAGGGGTGCTTCCCTAAGGGCACCCCTGCCCAATCCTTGTCAGTCGAATCCCATTCCTGTTTATTGCCCTCACCAAAAACTCGCATGTTTTGATTAACCATTACAGACCAATTGGTCTGTAATGGTCTTAGATTTTCGGGTACACTTCACACTCTCTCTCAATGCAAATTGTAAGTTTAGGAGTGAGGTCTGTCGTGAGTGATCTCGCGGGGGTTGTGGTGTCTGGCGCTTCGAATGAAGTTCAGGTGCCGGTTGCGGATATGAGATGGTTGTGGGCGTATATTATGCGCCATCGATGGGACGCGGTGGGGGCGTTCTTCACAGGTGTGGTGGGCGGTATTGCGACCGCTGCGGAACCTTTTGTCATCGGTGTGATCATCGATCATGTTCAGCAAGGGGTTCGTTTTGATCAAATGTGGGGCGACATCGCGCTCATGATCGGTATTGCTATCATAGCGATTGTTGCGTTTTTTGGGATGCGCCACTTTAGCGGCAACATCGCTTATGCGGTCAATTACGATATCCGCCGAGACTTATACGAAAACTTGCTGAGACTAGACAATAGTTTTTATCAACGCCAAGCGATTGGCGATCTGATTTCACGCATCCACAGCGATACTGAGATGATTTGGCGGTTGTTGGCGATTGGGTTTAATCGCGCCTTCAGTGCCTCTTTCAACCTATTAGTAATCTTTGTCCTGTTGGCGTTCGTCAACTTGCCTCTAACGGCATTAGTGTTTGTGGTGCTGCTGGTGTCGACGACGTTTCAAATTCGGGCGGGGGCTGCGCTCACACCGATGTTTGAACAGGTTCAAGATCAAGCGGGAAAAATGGCGTCGTTGGTGCAAGATGCCATCAGCGGTATTCAAACAATCAAGACCTTCGGACGTGAAGATAGCATCAACGCCCGTTTCGCTGCCGAAAATATCGAATATCGACGGCGTTGGTTATTCTTCAAACGACGCAACGAACCAGTGGGCATGTTGCCGAATATGATCAGCCAATCCACAATGGGCGTGGTGGTCTTGTTTGGCGGGATTTTGGCGGTGCAAGGGACATTTACGCTCGGCAATTTCACCCAGTTTTTGCTTTATCTTGGTTGGATCAGTCAATCGCTGTTGCAACTTGGTATGACCTATCAACGCTACCAACAGACACGCGGGGCGCTAACAAGGTTAACCGTGTTGATCCAACCGACACAGGTCGCTTCATTACCTGATGCTGTTCCATTGCCAGCGCCGCACGGGGATTTGCGCTTTGAGCATGTCAGCGTCGAAATGGAAGGGACGACCTTGCTCAGCAACGTCAGCCTTGATATCCCCGCAGGGACGGTCGTCGGCATCATTGGTCCGACTGGTTGCGGCAAGACGCTACTGGTCAGTTTGATCGCGCGTGTTCTTGACCCATCCGAGGGGCGCGTTTTGGTCGATGGACATGATGTGCGGACACTGGACTTAGAAGATTTGCGGCGGGCGATTGCTTATGTGCCGCAATCGACTTTTTTGTTCAGCGCACCGCTGAGCGAAAATATTCGTATGGGCAAGCGCGAAGCTACTGACGAAGAATTGTCTCGTGCTGCGCATATCTCGCGCATGAGCAATGATTTGGCACAGCTTCCACACGGCATGGACACGCTGGTTGGCGAAAAAGGCGTGATGCTGAGCGGCGGGCAAAAGCAGCGTGTCGCTATCGCGCGTGCGATTGTGCGCGACCCAGCGATTTTAGTTTTGGATGATGCCCTATCGAGCGTGGATACGCGCACTGCGGCTGACATCCTGCATGATATGCGTGCGGTTTTGCAAGCGCGTACCAGTTTGATCATCGCGCACCGGATTTCGACGGTGAAAGATTGTGATTTGATTTTGGTGATGGATGATGGGCAGATCGTGGAATCAGGCACCCATGCCGCTTTGATCGCTCAACAAGGGGTTTATGCGCACATGGCAGCCCGTGAACGTGGGGATAGCCGTGTCGATGCTGCGGTGTCAGAAGCAGAGCCAGTGATGGAGGAAGAAGTTGAGCGCGTCCGGTCCTCAAGTTAATGGGATGAAACGACTCACTGCGACTGAGTTGCAACAGGAAGCCATCACCGATCGCTACCTACTGCGCATGTTGGGGCAATTTTTATCCCCCTACAAACTCCAGATCGGGATCGTCTTTGTGGGCTTGCTGGCAGTTTCGGTATTGTCTGTCGTGCTGCCTTATCTGATTCAGTTGGTCGTGGATGGACCGATCACGAGTGGTGACATCAATCAGGTGGTTCCGTTTGGTATCGCTTATTTTGTGGTGGTGATCACGATTTTCGTCTTGCGTTTTGGGTATATCTATTTGTTGCAGACCGTTGGACAAAATGCGCTGCTGGATTTGCGGCGCACCTTGTTCGCGCACATTATGCGTCAAGATATGCGCTTCTTCAACGTGACGCCTGTCGGTCAATTGGTGGCGCGCATGTCTAATGACATCGAAGCCCTGACCGAACTGATGTCCACCAGTATCGTGATGGTGGCAAGCAACATGATGACTTTGATCGGCATTATCGTGGCGATGCTGCTGATCAATTGGCGTTTGGCGTTGATCAGTTTTATCGTTTTGCCTGTGATGATTTACATGACGATTTACTTCCGCAAGCGCCTACGTGAGTCTTCGGGGCGTTATCATCGGGTCGTGGCAGAAACACTGTCATACATCAACGAGCAGTTTGGTGGCATGTTGATCGTGCAGCTTTTCAACCGCCAGCCCATCAGCCGCGAAGGGTTTAACCAAAAGAATCTTGAATACCGCGAAGTCCACACTTTGCTGCGCGACCAATACACTCGTTACGCCTCGGTGCTACAAATTTTGACCACCATTGGCTTAGCCTTTGTGCTGTATGGGGGCGGGCAAGGCGTGTTGATGGGATGGGCGACGTTGGGGATGTTGATCTCGTTTGTCGAGTATACCCGACGCATGTTTGAGCCGATTGTGAGCTTATCAGAACAGATCGCGCAGATTCAGACGGCGCTATCGGCGGGCGAACGAATCGCGCGAATGCTGCATGTCGAACCGGAAGTTGTACAAGCAAATCACCCGGTGAAGCCGACAGTGCAAACGCTGACGGTGGAATTTGATGAAGTGACGTTTGGGTATGAGAACGGGCATCCCGTCATTCATGATTTGGATTTGGTCATCCCGATGGGGCAACGTGTCGCGGTTGTAGGGGCGACAGGCGCGGGCAAAACGTCTTTGGCGGGGCTGGTGGGGCGGTTTTATGATGTGACCGAGGGGAGCGTGCGTATCGGTGGTTTTGATGTGCGCGATCTGTCGAATGATGATTTGCGCCATTCGGTGACGGTGGTGCCACAGAATCCCTATTGTTTCACAGGCACGATTGCCGAAAATATCAGCTTATTCGATGACTCAATCCCGCGTGCGAAAGTGATCGAGGCGGCGAAAACAGCGTGTGCTAATGGGTTCATTGAGCGCTTACCGCAGTTATACGATACGATGCTGATGCCGGGCGGGGCGAACTTGTCGCAGGGGCAACGGCAACTCATTGCGCTGGCGCGGGCGTTGCTGCATCACCCCCATAGCATCCTCGTGCTGGACGAGGCGACCAGTAATATTGATACCGAAACAGAAGAAGCGATTCAGACGGGCTTACATCGGATTTTGCAGGGGCGCACCAGTATTGTGATTGCGCACCGTTTAAGCACCATCCGCGAAGTGGATCGTATTTTGGTGATGCGCTTGGGTGAGATCGTGGAGCAGGGCAATCACGAGGAATTGTTGGCGCTCAACGGTCTCTATGCCCAGCTCTATCGCCGGCAATTTGTGGAAGAACCGGAAGAGGACATGCCCACCAGCGAAACTGTGTAGTAAAAGGTGGCAAGATTCCTTTGAGGACACGAAAGACCGTGCCCTGAAGCGTTTTTGGAACCGGATACGCCTTAAACGTATCCGTTTTATTTTTGGGTATTGGCGAAACGCGCTACTGTTGCGACGAGGGTGCTTTGTAGGGCGACGCAATCGGCAGTGTCGCGCCCTACAATGATCACGCCGAATTCATCACGTTCGAGCGCGGACGTGCCGGTAATGAAGATGCCGCGTTCTTCATCGCCAATAGGATAGCGTAACGCACTTGCTGCCTCGTGGAGCAGGTTTACGTCTTGGATGCCGCTGCTGGACAAGGTATCGTCGCTTAACAGGGTGACGCGGCTCAGGTAATCGGCACCAAAGAAGAAGTGGGCGAAGTCGTGGGTATGGGTGCCCCCTGTCCTGCGGGTGTTGACCTCTAGTAAATAAATCCGATCATCGGCGTCGCAGATGGCGTCTAGGTCAAAAAAGCCGACATAGCCCATCTTTTGTAAGCCTTGGGCGATGCGGAGACCGCTCTCTACCAAAGTGGGGTACCATGCGCGCTCGGTCAGTTCATGACCGATGACCACGCCGCAAAAATCGCCAAATCCGTGAAACAGTTGATCCGAGACGTAGGTCAAATAGGGTGCGCCTTGCCCTATTGGCGGGACAAACGCCTCAAAGGATGGGGAACTAGTGCCGATATTTGCGACGAGCGCTTCTACTGTGAGTGGCGGCACCCCCAACACGGTGGAGGCATTGAGGTGATCGAGAATAGCGGCTTTGTCGGCAAACTCAGAGGGGCGGATGATGACATTGCCAAAGCCATTTTCCCCAATATCATTTTTGACGATGCACGCCTGACCACGATTGATAAACCAATGGGCTACTTGGGCGGCTTCGGCTTTGTTGGGGCAGACGATGCCTTCTAAGAGCAAGTCTTCGGCATTGGGCAACCAGCGTGCGGTGAGAACCCTAAAACCGGCTTTGGTGTCGATGTAATCGCGCACCCACATGTGATCGCGCTCGTTGGTGTCTGCCAACAGCACGGTGAGGTGATAGTCGGTACGCAGCAGGTCTACCAGATCGTAAAATTCGCGCGTGGCAGCATAGGGTGCCACCTGAATGGTAGCACCTGCTCCGGCAAATTGGACGATCTCAGCCAGTACCGCTGGATCGTTGGCGATATCTTTGCAGAGCAGATGGCTATTGGTGGCGGGTCTGGTCGAGCGCGTGCCCGTATAGCCCGCGTGCTGTTTGAGATACGGCTCATGCGGGATCGCCAAACTGGTGATCACCAGTTTGGCGGCACCGATCCAGACGATAGCGCGATCCCCGCGATAGGCTTCGCCCTTGAGATGGGAGTCTGAATCGGGCACCCTAATCAGAAAATCATAAAAGGCTTCAGCGATATTGCAAATCGCTACAATGGGGACATGGGAATGAGGTGGCGTCATAGGCGGTCTTTCTCAGTATTGGCAGTATCGGTCGTGGAGATACCGGAGATACCTTTGGCAGAGTCGTCATTTGCTTCGCTCTTGCGGCGCGCGCGGAGTTGTCCGGCGCGTGATTGCAATTGTTGGAAGAAATCATCGTCAACGATCTCTTTGACTTGTTCATCACGGCGAGAATGGTCGATCTGAATACGCAACTCTTCGACTTCTTGCTTGAGTTTAATTTCGCGCTGAGCGATCTTGTCCGCCATGCGCACCAAGTTTGTTTGCAGGGTGGTGACTTCATCGGGGAAGGAGGTGTTGGGTTCCGCATTGAGTACAGCATCGTAATGCCCTTCACCGTATTCTTCGGCAACGACGGAAAGCCTGATCAAAGGCGCGCTGATAAAGCTGGAGACAAAGAAGACCAACGCAGACATGACCGCAAAAGTCACCGTAACGACCGGCAGGGCAACGGTGAGGATGTTGCGTTCAACCTCGCGCAGGTAGCCCGCTAGATAATCGACACCGAGACCCGCGACCACTTGCCCTTGCGCATTATAAATCGGTGTATAGCCCGAAACCCACCACTCATCGCGCCATTCGTAGGGGTTGTTTAGACCGGTCACTGTGCCATTTAACCCGCGCAGGATCAAGCCGCTGTCTGTCACGTCCCCTTCTTTGAAGCTGACCATCCATTCTGGGAGTGGGTCTTCAAGGGCTAAGCCATCAATGACGTAGTAGAAATCATTTTCGTCTTCGGGGTCTGTGCTGGCAACGTAGATATAAGGAAATGCGTGTTGGTTTAGCTCACGAACGCTATAGAGAAACTGGGCAATTTCCCAAAAACGAGGGTCATCAGTGAAATAAACATCGTTATCGGGGTCCTCGTCGTTGCGATCATCATAGAGCGTCGGTTCGGAGTTGTTATAAAGATCCACAATAACATCACCGTCGATTTTAAGCGCTGTGGCAGTGAGGACATCGACAAGGGATTCCCCAATTTGCGTGCGCGCGACATTGATGCTAAAACCATAGAACCAGTAGAAGATTGCCGCAAAAATGAGCGTAAAGGCGAGACCAAAGCCAAAAGCCAACTTGATACGAATAGAGATAAACCTAGCTTTAGCACCTTGCGCATCAGATGAAACGGGTGTCATTTTTCAGTTCTCCAAACTATTCCCAAATAGGGGGATCGTGAAACGACGACAAATTTAGCGAATCACGGATGCAACAGGTGCATAGCGTGCCATTGGTAAGTTAACCGCTCCGTGATAAATCGTTCTGGTAGGACATTTCTAGGGACGATTACTTACTCTTCAACTCATTATTTTAACTAGCCCAGTTTATCAAGGATGGAGGACATGTGTTGACGACGTTTTAAGCGCCAGTTAAATAAGCTGGCATCATAGGAGCGGCGCATTCGTAATATCCAATTCAATGCGAGTGCTGAAAGCAGAATGCCGATGATGATATAGGTTGATGACGCGATACCCCCGCTGACAATCAGCGTGAACCCAAGAATGATAGACCCAAGTATAACGCCACTGGCATAAAGGTAGCTATCCATAAATAAGCTTACCCGACCGCGCCGTTCTTCTGGAACGAAAGCCTGCAATGATTTTCGCGAAGTATCATCAATGCCGTTCAATACCAGCTTAGCCATTAAATAGCCTGAGGTGGCACTGACAATGCCGGGGAAAATCATGCCAACGATGGTGACGAATAGGGCAGTGGCGGGCATTAGCAGGAATGTGTTTTTCAGATTTAACCAATTGATGATGCGGCTGGTCAGCAAGGACTGAACGACGATAGCGACAATCGTTTGGATCAGAAAGACAACGCTGTAAAAAGTCTGAAATTGATCAATACTCTGATACGATGACTCGCTTAAAGCTAAGAAATGATATTCGATAATTGTCATCACGGCGGCGATAATAAATAGCGAAAACATCAAATAACGAAAAGCGGGGACATCCTGCACAAAACCACGTCCTTCTTTAAGCGTTTCGCGAACGGTTTCGTGTTGCCGTTGCACTTCGCGGCGTGGGATTTTGTTTAAGCCCGATGAGACGACGAAAATGCCGAGGTAGGCGATGATTACGAGGATGAGCAGAGTGGTATTGGGCAGTGCCAGTCCTGCCAGTACCCCAGGGGCTCCCGCGCTTATGCCTAAACCGGCGATGTCGCCCATAATGCCGAAGCTGGCGATGACTGGAAATAGACGAATTGATCGACTGGGGTGCGTGAGGTCGTTTGCTAGAATCCAATAAATGATCGGGAAGAAGTAGAGTTGTTGATCGACAAAAAGTGACAACAGGGAATAATTCAACCACCCCGGCAAACCGATCAGAAACATGAACGTCAAGATGAGATACAAGCCCGCAAAAAACAAGCTGATCAGTTTGAGCAGCGAGAGCCGATCAAAACGGTCCACAATCAAGCTGTGAATCCCCGTAGTGCCAATGATGACGATCATTTCGACTATCCACAAAATGATGAATAGATTGGCACCGACTTCATTGAGGAAGCCGCTGATCGACACCACATTGGTGATCTGCAATGTTAGGGCGTTCATAAACAAGATGGCACCCATTGTGAGTACGAAGCCAATTTCATCGGGGCGGATTTTGAAGAAACGCTCTGCGAGTCTGGTAATCATGAAGTTTTCTCGGCAAACAGCGCGGTGAGGTCATCGATGGAAACCGTGATGTAGCCACCTTCTGGATGATGTTCCCAGATTAAGCCGGGGTGCAGTTTTAGAAATTCAATGAATTTAGCACCGCGCACATAGCGAGCGAATTCGGTGGTGTAGGTGTGCAATTCCGCTTCGCTGACCTCGCGCATGGCAAGACAGACTTCCCCCGTAAAATGCGCCAGCATGATCTTGCCCGTCTCACGGATTTTTAGGATGATCAGGGGCCAGATTCGACAATCAAACGGACGGACCTCGTAGATGGTGCAAGCATAGCCAGCTTCATCAAGGAAGGGACAGACATACTGATAATTTTCATCAGGATATAAGGCGGGTTGGAGTTGAATCTGAAACAGATCGCCATCGACTGGTTTGAAGGTAGCGTTGACGGTGGGTGCGGCAGTACGCGCTGCTTCGACCTCATCAGGGGTGAAAACAGGGGCAAAGTATTGGCGATTCTCGCGAAAACGGCAACATTCTTGACAACGCTTGCATTGATCGTGGGTGATGATTTGCTGCATCGTTCGATACTCTATTGACTAATCCGACATAGTTTCTGCGATTACAACGGAATTTTTTACATGGATTGAGACATGATTCCTGACATTATATCCTATCAATTAGAAGTGCGCGGCGAAATCGGCATAGGATTTGGAAAAACAAATAGTCTTTAAGCAATGCGTTGTCTTTCTGTTGGGAAACGACTACACTTTGGCTGATTTTAACTATCCAGAAGAGATTTCTAATCGAATGAAGATCCATGTCGAAGGCGTGTATTTTGGCGCAGTCAAAGTGTTCTCGCACGAATACTTTGACGATCACCGCGGGTTTTTTATGGAAGTGTATCGCCATGATATTTACGCGGAAGTTGGTTTGCCGACCACTTTTGTGCAGTTAAATCTAGCGGGTTCTGCGAAAAATGTGCTGCGAGGATTACATTTTCAGTGGGAACCGCCGATGGGGAAGCTGATGCGGGTGTCGCAGGGGGAAGCCTTCATCGTCGCTGTTGATGTGCGTAAAGGTTCACCTACCCTCGGTCAGTGGCATGGCGAAAAACTATCGGACAAAAATCGCAAGCAGATGTGGGCACCCGCTGGGTTTGCGCGCGGTTATTGTGTTTTGTCGGACTATGCCGAAGTGGAATATTTATGCACAGGCTCCTATAACGGTGTCAACGAGTCTGGGGTATTGTGGAATGACCCCGACATCGGCATTGATTGGCCCGTCAAAGAACCTGTGCTTTCGGAACGTGATACGAAGGCGCAACCGTTGGCGCAATGGTTGGAACGCTCGCAATCGGCAAACCTGCCTTATCCGGGTTTGTTTGCCGAAGCGTAACCTGCTGGATGGTTGCTATGCCAGTTCCACGCCGTTTCGATGATTTGTCGTAGGTCTGGGTAGGCAGGTTGCCATCCTAGCTCTTGCTTGATCGCGGTCGAGTCTGCGACTAATGCTGCTAGATCCCCACCACGCCGCGGACCATAGACCACCGGAATAGGGTGTCCTGTCAGTTCGCGGGCGTACTCGATCACTTGTTTGACCGAGTAACCGGTGCCGGTGCCAAGATTATAGGCACGGCTTTCGCCATGTTCTAAGGCTTCGAAAGCAAGGATATGGGCAGCGGCAAGGTCTAGCACATGGATATAATCGCGCACGGCAGTACCGTCCGGCGTCGAATAATCATCTCCGTAAATTGTTAACGAGTCACGTTGCCCCAAAGCCACTTGCAGCACTATCGGGATGAGGTGGCTTTCGGGCGCGTGATCTTCGCCAATCTGTCCGTTCGGATGGGCACCGGCAGCATTAAAGTAGCGTAGAGCGCAATACTTTAGCCCATAAATTTTATCCATCCAGTAGAGCAGGCGCTCGATCATCGCTTTACTTTCCCCATAAGGGCTACCGGGGATAACGGGTTCTTTTTCATCAATGGGAATGCGCTGAGGTTTATCGAACAGGGCAGCAGTAGAAGACAATATAAAACGCTTAACC
>Ga0163144_10003197_pt1 | contig 37368 bp, 27 predicted proteins | sample OliLak19BULKMAT1_FD_123175 | JGI IMG/M metagenome (GOLD analysis project Ga0163144, IMG submission 123175) | Freshwater microbial mat bacterial communities from Lake Vanda, McMurdo Dry Valleys, Antarctica - Oligotrophic Lake LV.19.BULKMAT1 | ecosystem: Environmental > Aquatic > Freshwater >...
CACATGATGGAAGGCGAACGCGCCGCCCTCGCCCAAATGTCCGCCCCGGCCCACCAACTCCTCCGCAGATCTGAACTCCAAGCCGCCACCTCCGCTGAACTCTCCCAGGTCCCGCTTCTGCCCGAAGAACTCCTCAGCCAAAAGCACCTCTTTCCCGAAGGCCGCCTCGACCATGACCTTCAACAGGTCGACCTCCGCGGTCGCAACTCCTGGCGCCTCCTCCTCGACGAAGTCTCCTCGGTCGAACTCCTCGAAGTCCAACTCATCAACGCCGTCGCGCCCTTCGTCCTCAACGCCCGCCTCAAGCCCCTCATGCTCCGCACCCCCACCCGCGACAAACATATCGTCAACGTCTCCGCCGTCGAGGGCCAGTTCTATCGCAATTCCAAGACCACCCGCCATCCCCACACCAACATGGCCAAGGCCGCCCTCAACATGATGACCCGCACCGCCGCCACCGACTACTTCGCCGACGGCATCCATATGAATAGCGTCGATACCGGCTGGGTCACCGATGAAGATCCCCACGAAATCGCCGCCCGCAAGACCGTCGAACAACGCTTCCACCCCCCCCTCGATATCGTCGATGGCGCCGCCCGCATCCTCGATCCCATCATTAACGGAATCAATACCGGAACCCACATTTGGGGCCAGTTTTTGAAAGACTATCAGGTCACTGACTGGTAGAATAAAGGGGTGCCAATGCTGATAGAGTCCCTGTTGCCCTCCGTCCCTTTCCTCGTTGTTTGATGGCTGATTCGTGCACAGCAAGGGAGACTATCCTGGAACTGCTCGACGCTCTGGAAACAGAAGTAGCGGCTTTGCGTTCGCTCGCGGCTTTGGCGGTTCAATTCGCCAATGTCTCCCCTGCCGACATCGAGGACTGGTTAGCCAACCGGGCTCCAACCCCAGCATGGGTGCTGATCGCCCTTCATCGTACCGTCCAGTTGACGCCTTCGGCTCGCCGGAAGCTATCCCGTCAACCGCTCGGCCACGCCATCATACCCGTTCAAAAAGTTCACCCATTCTCTCGTATCGAGGACCTTTAACCGTCATGAGTACTGCTACCATCTCTGAGAAATCGAAGACCGCGGCTTCCCCCGCCAAACCCCGTCTCATCTTGACCCACGGGGAAAAGGGCGGCGTCGGCAAGACCACCGTCGCCCGGCTCGTCGCCGATTTCCTCTCCTCCCGCGACGCCTCCTTCCGCGCTTTTGACGCCGAAGGGCCCACCGGTCAACTCCTCCGTTTCCACCCCAGCCAGACCTCCGCTGTCGAAGTGGACAAGGCCTCTGCCATCGCGCCTGTCCTCGACTTCCTCATGGACGGAACCCCCAAGCGTCTCGCCCTCGTCGATCTCGGCGCCCGCTCCGGGGAAGACCTTAAAGAATGGCTCTACAAGGGCGGAGCCCTCGAAGAAGCCGAGGGCGGCCAACTTGGTATCACCGTCGTTTATGTCGTCGGCGGTGCCGTCGATAGCGTCGGCCACTTGAAGGAATGCTACGCCGCCCTCGGCAACGAAGTCGACTACGTCATCGTCAAGAACCTCGGCGTCGCTGCCAAGTTCGATGTCTATGACGCCTCCAATATCCGAAAGGATCTGCTCGCCGCCGGCGCCAAGGAAATCACCATCCCCGCCCTTGATGGCACCGTTTACCAGTCGGTCGATAAAGCCAGCGTCGCCTTCTCCGCCTTCTGCGAAGGCCAAGGAACCGAAGCCGGCTTCACCGAACGACGCTACTGCCGGACCTGGCTCCGCGAGTGCTTTGCCGCCCTCGACGCAGTCGCCCCAGCCCTCCTCTAAATCAACACGGGTTGGGTTTCACCGTCGAAACCCAACCCGCCTTCGCAATCTCCAAACTTAACGGCACCCCGCCGATCAAACGGCCAGTGCACGCCGAGATACTCCCGGCTCCGCCCGTTTTCCTCAATTATTCCCCCTAATCCCGTCGCAAGGCCCTTCCGGCAAGCAGTAGAACAAACGCGTCGCCTGCCTCGAAGGATAGGCCGGAAACGGCGGCGTGCCATTCTTTTCCTTTGAGTTTGAAGCGGGAGCCCCCAGCGGCAACCAACCAGGGTCACACTCGGCCCCAATCGTCCTATCCCCCGAACCAGCCAAACCCAGCGAGCCCTATGCTCGATGTTCTTCTGCTCCCAAGCCCAAAAACCTGCGTACCGCATCGCCGCCTTCACCAGCGCAAAGAGCCGCGCGTTCTCCGCTGGCCCGTTCCCCTTCATCTTGGCCACTTCCCGCATAATCTGGTTGTAAAGGCGCGGCGGCGTCCCTAACTCTGCTGCTCCGTCATACCCCCAAAAAATCCCAATTAGCGTCTCCTCCGCAGTCCGCGCCGTCAACCCCGTCGGCAACGTTCCCATCAGTTCCGGTGCAAATCCCTTCCCCCGTAGCTTCTCAGGCATTCGTCACCGTGCTTACGGGGTCCAACTTATGCCGCTTCGTAATCGCAAACCCATTCGACCTCGCCCCATAAAAAGGCGCGTGATACCCCTGATTCGGGTTGTCCGGATCCGGCGGATGCGCTCCCGGCGCCATCGACGCGTTCCAACCCGCGTCGCTCGCGCCCGGGTCATCCTTGCGGAGCTTGAGAAGCGCCGCCGCCACCTTCAGATCGAAAAACGCTCGCTGGCTGGGGAACAGAGCCCCTAATGTGGAACGCGCCTCCGGAGCAACGATCCCAGACAAAGACGGCATTAGCCCTGCCCACGGACTCGTGCCGGCAAACGCGTCGTACATCGCCAAGTGAACAATGGCCATCGCCTGGGAACTCAACGTCCACCTCGAGGGCGACTTCGTCCCAGTAGGGGATTGGATCGGTCATCGTACCCTATGCAGCGCAATCCACGGCCCCAAAAGGACATCCAAACTTACTCGTTCACCCGCAATTGCGGGATAAAGATCTCCTTCGCCTTCCGCTCCAGCAATTCATCCACCCGCAACAACGTCGCCACCTCCACCCCGCTCCGAATCGCCTTCGCGATCTTCTTCTCCGCCTTCACAATCCGCTCCGCCTTCTCCAACGTCTCCTCCAATTGCCCCAACGGAATCACCACCACCCCGTCGTCATCTCCCACCAACCAATCGCCCGGATTCACGACCGTCCCGCCGCAAGCCACCGGCACCTGTAACTTCCCGGCATATTCCGCCCCGCCCGCGTTCGGCACCACCGCCCGTGCAAACACCGGCAACTGGCTCCCCCGAATGTCCGCCAAATCACGGATCGCTCCATCGATCACGACCCCCGCCAACCCCTTCAGCGCCGCCGAAAGCGTTGTCAATCCGCCCCATAAAGCCGTATTTCGTTCCCCATGCCCGTCGATCACGAGCACGTGCCCCGCCGGGCACTCCGCCAGCGCCTTGCTCACCATCAGAATATCCGCCGTATGCACCTGGACCGTGTACGCCGGCCCTGCCATCTTTGCACTCGCCGACCACGGTCGCATCCCGTGGTCCATCGCCCCGCCTTTGCCTAAGGCATCCGAAACCGGCCCCGTGCCGCACTGCAATAAACGCTTCTGCTCTCTCATATCGCGATCCTCACTTGGGCCGGATTAATGGCCTTGTACTTGCCTTTATTAGCCGTAATCTCGAACGCCTTCGCCACGTTTTCAATCCCGTCGAGCACGTGCGTGATCATCGGCTTCATCCGCACTCGTCCCGACCCGACCAAACTCACCGTATGCTGCAAATGCTCCAGCGTACTAATGTCCGGAAACAAATACCGCAGGCTCCTCTCCCGGAGTAAGTCAACGTCTAACTCAAATGGCGAGCCGAACCACGACACCCCCACAATCTTTCCGCCCGACCGCACCGCGTCCATCGCCTGCGTCACGCTCTTCACCCCCGCCAAACCCTGCGTCGGACTGCCCCCCGCGCACTCGAAAACGATGTCAGCTCCGTTGCCATCCGTCAACGCTCGAATCGCTGCCACCGGATCCTCCCGCGTCGCGTTGATCGCATAGTCGGCTCCCAGTTCCAGCGACATCGCGCAAGCCTCGTCCCGCACGTCCACCGTGATAATCCGCCCCGCCCCACTCACCCGCGCCACCTGCAAACATTCCAGACCCATACTTCCCTGCCCCAAAATCGCCACCGAATTCCCGATCTTCAGCTCCGCCGTCTCCACCGACGCCACGCTGTCGCTCAGCGACTGCAAACACGCCGCCTCGTTGTCCGAGATCCGATCATCCACGAGCGTCAAAGCGATCTCCGGCAACACAGCGTACTCACAAAAACAGCCCGGCAGTTGGAACCCGATGATCGGCCCCTTGCGACACAAATGCCCGCGTCCCGACTCGCACAACGGGCACGCTTCGCAGGGTAACTTCGCCCGCGCCGCCACCCGGTCGCCCACTTTGAACCGAGTTACTCCCGCGCCCAACTCGACGATGCGGACGCAGAACTCATGCCCAAAAAGCTGCACCGGCGCTTCGGTCTCCAGCCGCTGCTTGATCTTGTCAAACGCCAGCGTCCTCACCCCCGCCGCCAGTTGCGCCTCCGTCACGCTCGGCTGCACCACCAGCACCTGCGCCAGCACATGCCGCGGTCGCAAAACCGGCATCGGCACCTCGTCCAACCTCATATCTCGGAACCCGTAGAATCGCCATGCCTTCATAGAAAACCCCACGTGATAATATCGCACCCACATGAGAACATCGTCACTCCTCCTCCTCACCTTCTCCGCCGCTCAACTCGCCGCGCAAATTTTCGCCCCCGCCGCCAAGCTCGAAAAGATCTTCGAAGGCGGCCATCTCACCGAAGGCGTCGCCGTCGCGCCCGACGGAACCGTCTTCTTCAGCGACATCACCTTCACCACCGAAACCGGCATGCAAGCCGGCCACATCATGCGTTACGATCCACGGACGAGCAAGACCACCGTATACCGCTCCCCCAGCGGCATGTCGAACGGCCTGAAGTTCGACGCCCAGGGCCGTATGCTCGCCGCAGAAGGCGCTGACTACGGCGGTCGCCGCATCACCCGTACCGACCTCGCCACCGGCAAAAGCGTCATCCTCGCCGGCCTGTTCGAAGGCAAACCCTTCAACTCGCCCAACGACATCGCCATCGACCAGCGCGGTCGCATCTACTTCTCCGACCCCCGCTACCTCGGCCATGAACCCATCGAACAGCCCGTCATGGCCGTCTACCGCCTCGACCCCAACGGCACCGTCCACCGCATCATCACCGACGCCTCCAAGCCCAACGGCGTCGCCGTCTCCCCCGACCAGAAAACCCTCTACGTCGTCACCAACGACGATGGCCTCCTCGGCTTCGACCAGATGCCAAAAGGCACCCTCGCTCGTAAAGGCCGCATGGAGCTGAACGCCTACAATCTCCACCCCGACGGCAGCGCCACCTTCCGCGCGCTCCTCATCAACTACGCTCCCGAAGACGGCCCCGACGGCCTCGTCTGCGATGCCGCCGGCAACCTCTTCGTCGCCGTCCGCAATGAGAAGCGGTTCGGCATCAGCGTCTATTCCCCCACCGGCAAGGAGCTTGCTTATCTCCCCACACCCGAGCGCCCCACGAACGTCGGCTTCGGCCGCGGCACCGAAGCCAGTACGCTCTATATCACCGCCGGCGGAAGCCTCTATCGCATTACTGTAGCCAAGTGAAGCCCGCCCGCTTCTTCAGTTGCGACCAAACATCGGTTATCGTATCTTCCGAACTCGCGCCGGGGTGCACCGGAATCGCGTCTCCCCCCGTCGTCATCAGGAAGAGCATTGCCGCCACGTTCCCGCTATCGCTCCGAACTTCTAACGCCCCGGGCTTCCCCGCCAGGCACGGCAGCGAGTCACTCAGAGCCACCTTATACCAACTGGCCGGCTGCATTTTGAATCTCCCGCGACACATCTCTTCCCCCGTCCGGGTCCGTGCAATCAGCGTCACCTGGTCCGCCTCCGAGCTATTGTTAGCGATCAGGTATTGGTCCAACGAGCCGTTGTCAAACGGTCCACTGCTGTGCACTTTCCGGCTCGGAATCGGCTGCAAAGAGAACAAGTGACCCAGCGCGCCGTTGCTGCTCCGAGACCGGGAATGCGCCGTCACCGCAATCGCCCCAGCCGGCCGGCTCACAATCCGCATCCAATCCTTCCGATAGCTCGTGGTGCCCGCATTGGTCGCCAGCACGCCGGAGCCGTACGCCGGCAACTCCTGGTTAACCTGGCTGTGCCGGGCGACCCCGTTATCCTTGGCCAGATACGGCACCTCCAACAATCTTCCGGTGGTGTCGTAGACCTCGAGCGTCAAGCTGGCTGGCGCGCCGGTCGTATTCCGATAGGCCACCGCCATCTCTCGATTGCTCGTCCCATCGTTCCCAAAGCTAAAGTAAAGGATCGCTTGGCCGTTTGCAGTCGCCGCGCCCAGGGTCAAACCCAGCGTCATGATCATCGTGCTTCTCATTGCATTCACCTCTGCCTATAGAGCGAGGGCGAACGCCGGGAATGCGCAAGAATGTTTAGGCCGATTCCAATTGATGGTGGAGCCAGGCGCGGGCGAACTCCCAATCGCGGCGGACCTTGGCGATATTGATGCCGATGATGTTCGCCGTCTCCTGGTCGGTATACCCGCCAAAGAAGCGGAGCTCCACGACCCGAGCGGCTTCCGGATCGAGTTCCTGCAACTCGGTCAACGCTTCGTCCACCTGCAACAGGTCACCGTCCGGCTCGCTCGAAATCTGGTAAATCTCATCGAGCGAGATCTTGATCCCACCGCGCTTGCCCGCGTGTTTGGCCCGGGCGTGGTCCACGAGAATCCGCCGCATCTGCTGCGCGGCGAGCGCAAAGAAGTGGTGGCTATCGTTAGCCTTCACGGGCTGCCCGCCGAAGAGCCGCAGATAGGCCTCGCTCACGAGGGCCGTCGCCTGCAGGGTATGCCCTTCGTTCTCGCCGCGAATCACGCGCGACGCCAGCCGATGCAGTTCGTTGTAGACCAGCGAAATGGCTTCGTCCCGGGCGGGCTGATCGCCGCTATGGGCTCGCTGGAGCAGAACCGTGATTTCGCCTGGCAACTCTTCCGGCACGAAGAGAATTATTGCATGCTTGTGGCCGTCTCGTGTTCGGCAATCACCCGCTGCAGGTCGAGATCCTCCGTCAATCGCTTCGCCTTCTCATAGAGGCGGAGGGCACCCTGCTTATCGCCGAGGTTGGGCTGGCGGGGATAGCCGCGAAGATCGGCGAGCAAAATGTACCCCGCCGCAATCTCCCGATTGAGAGCATTCCCCGTCGCCTGCCCAACACCCACCAGGAACGCTTCGGCGCGGCCCAGGAGTTCGTCGCGCCGCGGCGTCCAGCCGGGCAGCAGCCGTAACGACTCCTCGAACGATTCTTTGTAAACCGCCGCCAGACGCGCCAGGATCGGGATCGGTGGCTCGCTCAGAAGACGCCTCTCCGCCGACGCGATCTCGACGGCGGTCCGGTTCTCCAGGACGTCGACCTGCTTCCGGAGCTGAACCACCTCCAGGCGACTGTTGATGGCCCATCCGGAGGCCGCCACCACCCAGACTGACGCCACGGAGGCGATCCAATTGCGGCGGAGGAATTTCCCTCCGCGATAGGCGATCGTATCGCGCTGCGCGGCGACAGGCTGGCCGACGAGATGGCGTTCGACGTCGGCGGCAAAGGCCCCGGCATCGGTGTAGCGCCGCTCCGGTTCCTGCCGCAGAGCCATCAGCAGGATCGTGTCGAGATCGCCCGCAAGGCGCCGGCGCAGCTGGCTGGCATTCTCCGGCGTCACATGCTGGGCATTCGTTCCGGCCGCCTGGCTAGCGGCCATCAATGCCACCGGGCGAACCCCGGTCAAAAGTTCATACAGGACGACGCCGAGCGAATAGACGTCGCTGGCGGGGCCGCAGGGTTCGTTTCGTAACTGCTCGGGGCTGGCGTAGCCTGGGGTGAGCAGAGGCGCGGTCCGGGTGATCTCGGGGTCTTCGGCAAGGAGCTTGGCGATCCCAAAATCGACCAGCTTCACGACTCCCTGATTCGTCACGAGGATGTTGGCCGGCTTCAGGTCCCGATGCACAATCCGGTTGTGATGCAGGTACTCAACGGCACGGCAAACGGTGGCGAACAGCTGGAGTCTGGTTTCTACGTTCAACCGGCGGGCCAGGCAAAACTTGTGGAGGTGCTGGCCGTCAATGTAATCCATCACGAAGTAAGGCAGGCCCGCCGTCGTCGTTCCGCCATCTACAATCCGCCCAATATTGGGATGGTCGAGCTGAGCCAGAATCTGCCGCTCCTGATGGAACCGGCGGACGAGCGATTCCGAAACGCAATCGGACCGGATGAGCTTCAAGGCCGCTTGCCGTTGATAAGCATCGTCAGCCCGCGAGACGAGATACACCGCGCCCATGCCCCCTTCGCTTAAGCGCCGGACCATGCGATAAGGGCCAAACCAAGTTCCGGTCTCGATGGGTGCCGCGACCGGCGGGCGCTGCCAGGCCGGCTCGACCAGGAAGCCATCCTGCTTCGCGCTTTCGACCGAAGCCAACAGCTTTCCGACTTCGATTTCCAAGGCCGCGTCACCAGCCGACTGCTCGCGGACGTACGCGGCGCGCTGTTCGACAGGGAGCGCGGAGGCGCCATCAAACAGTGCGCGGACGCGCCGGAATCGTTCGGCCTTACTTTCCATGGCTCTATCTACCGTAGCGAAAACCACGGGACAGGATGGGCAAAAGACCGTGATGGAATCCGTTTTTATTCCACTGAGGGAAGGTGGGCCTTGTTCGCAAAAAACTTGCACAGATTCGAGCCACGGATGCGCTACCTACACCAGAGAGGAAACAACCCCATGATCAACACACGCCGCACCTTCCTGAGTTTCGCCGCTACCGCCTTCGCGCAAGCGGCCGAACCGCAACTTGCGGTCCCGACTTACAACACACTGAGCGACGCCGAAGAGGTTGCGCTGGGGCGACAGATCGCCGCGGCCACCGAACGGGATCTGCCCGTTCTGCAGATTGCCGCCCTCGATAACTACGTGAATTCGCTGGTCGCCGAACTCGGCCGCCGCAGCCGAAGATCCAATCTGCGCTACACCGCCAAGGTGGTGAATACTGTAGACGTCAACGCGGTCTCGCTGCCCGGTGGCTTTCTCTACGTCTTCCGGGGCTTGCTCGAGTCGGTGCAGAACGAGAGCGAGTTGGTGGGGGTGCTGGCGCACGAGGTGGGACACATTGTTGGCCGGCACTCGGCAAATCAGATGATGCTCAACTTCAAAGCCCGCCAACTCTACGAGGTCGTCCGCAAGAACCTGGAGCTGCAGAACACCGTGATTCCGCAGATCATTGAACAGCTGGGCGGCGCGGCGGTAGTGCTGGCGAACCTACGCTACGGCAGAGAGCAGGAGTTCGAAGCCGACATGCTGGGTTTCTACAACATGATCCGCGCCGGATGGGACGGCGACGGGATGACTTCGTTCTTCCGCCGGACCGACCTCTCCAAGCGGGGCGAAGCGAACTGGCTGGACGATGCCCTGGCGACGCACCCGAGTTCGGCAGAGCGGGTGCAGCGAATCCGCGCCGAAGCGGCCCAACTACGCATGCCGGCCGACTTACGCACCAATAGCCTCAGCTTCCAGACGATGAAACTTGGCTTGCGCCTGTTGCCCGCTCCGGTGCGGCCACGGGCCAAGCGGTAGGTGATGCCATGAGATATACCCTGATTCTATTGGCCGTGGCGGCGTTGGCCCAGGATCGCGGCACGATCCGCGTCGGTCCGGTCTACACGAAGAACTTTCCCGATTTCGAAATGGTCGTCGAGGCCGCTCCTCCGGCGGGCACGACGTTGACGGCGCTCCGTGCTCCCGACCTGACGCTTTTGGAAGACGGCTTGGCCGGTGGCAAGGCCAGCTCCATGAGGCGATTCGAGGAGACCGGAGAAGGCGTAGCCGTCGTCATCAACATAGACGCCAGCGGCAGTATGCGCGGCCGGCCGATGCAGGCGATTCGCGAGGGGTTGGCCGGGTTCGTCGGACGAGCCCGCGACTTCGATCAGATCGCGGTGGCCACCGTGGCCGACGAGACGCGCTGGGAGGCCACTTGGAACACTCCTCGGGCGAAGCTGAAAGAGCGGCTCGCGGAGATTGAGACCCGTGGCTCGCAGACCCGATTGTGGGATGCGCTGGACGAATCCCTGACGCAACTGGATAAGCCGGGATTGCCGGCGCGCCGGCGGCTGGTGGTGATCTCCGATGGCCATGACGAGGGTTCGCGGTTGACCCTGGATACGGTGATCGCCCACGCGGTTCGGCTGCGGGTTCCGGTGGATACGATCGGGATTACGGGCTCCAGTCCTACGCATCTCCAGTTTTTGGAGTCGTTGTCTCGGGCGACGCAGGGATCCTATCGAGCGGTCTCCTCGACGGATGCCTTGCGCGAGAGTGTGGCGAGCGGGATTCAGCGGTTGCTCGAGACGCCGGTAGTCTCGGTGCGTGCGGACCGGCTCAGTGCCGATGGTTTGGCGCACAACGCCGGCTTGCGGTGGGAACCGAACGGCATTGCGGACCAGGAACGGGTGGTGCTGCCGAAATCGGCAGTCTGGTTTCGCTGGTGGTTCGTGCTGCCCGTGGTGGTCGGATTAGGCCTGATTCCGCTCTTGAACCGTCGGCGGCGAACCGGCGCGTTGCCGGCACCGGTGAACGTCCCCTACGTACCTCGCCCGGCGGTGGCCGTTGTTCCACGACCCCTCCCCCCTGTGTCTGCTGCGGCCGCCCCGAACAAGACGCAGTTTGCGGCGTCGTATGCCGCTCCCACGCCGGAGCGGCCAGCCGCCTATCTGCGCGGGTTGGAGGGGCCCGCGGTGGGTTGGCGGGTGGCGATTGACCGCGCCGAGTTCTGGATCGGCGCGGCGACGAACAACAATTGCCTTTTGCCGATGGACGAGACCGTCAGCGGCAATCACGCCTCCTTGCAGTTCGAAGGGGGCAGCCTGCGGATCTTCGACAACGGTTCAACGAACAAGACGTGGGTGAATGGGGAGGCGCTCGCGAAGGGGGCGCGATTGCTGAACCCGGGCGACCGGGTGCGGATAGGGCGGTCGACTTTTGTGGTGGAGCAATAAATATGCAACTTACGGCTCAAAACACAATCGGACCTTACCAACTCACGGCTCGCATCGGCAACCCGAACATGGGCGAGGTCTGGTGCGCCGTGCGGGAGTCGGATCCGCATCGGGTGGTCGCGATCAAATCGCTGAGCCTTGGCCTGCGGCGGTCGGCGGCTATGCGGACGCGGTTTGCCGAAGAGTGTGACCTGCATCAGTCGTTGACGCATCCCGGGATCGTGCCGGTCCTCGCATGCCTGGAGCAAGATCAGGAGCAGTATCTAGTGATGCCGTATCTGCGGGGCGGGTCGCTCGAGGACCTGCTGAGCCGAGGGCCGGTGGACCTTCAGCGGGCCATCACGATCGCGGTGGACATTTTGGAGGCGCTCAACTACGCGCATCAAGCCGGGGTGCTGCATCGGGACGTGAAACCGTCGAACATTTTACTGGATGGGGACCGGGCGTTTCTCAGCGATTTTGGGGTGGCCTGCCGCCTGGGCGTTCCGGGGCCGATGCGCGGGGAGTCCAGTGGGACGATCGCCTACATGAGCCCGGAGCAGATTCAGGATCCGAACCGAGCGGACCAGCGCAGCGATGCCTATGGCTTTGGTTGCGTGTTGTACGAGATGCTGACCGGCCGGCCACCGTTCCCGCTATTGGCCGACCAAGTATGCTCGGATGATCAGCTCAAGCTGATGCAGGTGTGGGCGACGCCGATTCCGCTGCGTCAACTGAACTCGAGGATTGATCCTCAATTGGCAGAGCTCGTGATGACGGCGCTGGCGAAGGCGGCATCCCACCGGTTCGCCGGATGCGGGGCATTCGCGTTGGCGTTACGTAATTATCGGGGAGAAGCACGATGACTCAGCCGACCCGTTGGAGCGTGGGGGCCGCGAGCGAGCAGGGCCGCCGGGAAGAGAATCAAGATCGCATGACGCGGTTTACGTCGCCGTTCGGGGAACTGGTGGTGGTGGCGGACGGGATGGGCGGCGCCCGAGGAGGGGCGACGGCGGCGGCGGCGGTGGTGGGACGGCTCCCGGAACTTTTGGCGGCGATGCCCCCGGGAACGGCTCCGGAGAGCGCGCTTCAGAGCGCGGTGCAGTCGATTAATGCCGAGGTGTTTCGCGCCGGGCATTCGGGCGATGCGAGCGTGGCGAAGATGGGCACGACGATCGTGTTGGCGCTGATCGGCGAGCAAGACGAAGTGACGATTGCGCACATAGGGGATAGCCGGGCGTACCTATTTCGCCAGGGACAATTGCAACAGTTGACGAAGGATCATTCGGCCGTTCAACGGCTAGTGGACCTGGGGGCGATCACGCCGGAACAGGCGCGCGTGCATCCGGAATCGTCGGTGATTACGAGGGCGATTGGGCAGCAGCCCGAGGTGGAACTGGAGGTTAGCCAGCCGATCCGCCTCCTGCCCGGGGATGGGCTGCTGCTGTGTTCGGACGGGCTCTCCGGCTACACAAGCGCCGACGCCATCGCGAACGTGCTCGGTCAGCCGATTGAGCCCGCCGCAGCGGTGAAGGCGCTGGGCCAACTCGCCCTGCAAGGGGGCAGCGATGACAACATCACGATTCAATATCTGGTCCGTCGGGTACCGGCGCCGATGGCGGTTCGCCCGTCGAAGAAGGCACCGATTTTTGCCGCTGCCGCGATGGCGCTGCTCGGGGCGATTGGGGTTGGCGTTTGGTTGCGGCCGGTTCCCGTCACGACTGTCGAACTTCCAATCGTGTACCCGTCGGGGGAGACGACCCCGAGCGTGGCCGACGGTAAGGGCGTGGTGCTGGTTCAGGTGTCGGGCGAGAAGCCGAAGTGGCTTGCCCGCCTGGCGAAACTGGGCTGCGTCGAATATCAGGAACGAAAGCGCGAAGAGGTTGACGGCAAGCTTGCGGCACTCGATCCGACGCAGATACATATCGTGTACCTGGCCGGTGCCAAGCCGGCCAAAGACTGCGTGCTGAAGCAGATTAAGGAACTAGCGGGCGCTAAGCTGCATGAAGTCAAAGCTCTACCGAAGAATGTTAGTGTTGTGATCCTACTTCCCGCCCCGAGAGTAACTCAATGATGACCCTTCGAACGTGGCTAGCCGGCAGCGCGCCGGACGCCAACATCTGCCTTGGAAACACCGCCGTTTCCGCCCATCACTGCCGGCTGTCGGAATATGAAAACGGCTTCGCCCTCGACGATCTCGGTTCGACGAACGGCACCTACGTCAATGGCGTGCGACTGGTTCCCGGCAACCCGGTTTGGGTGACGCCGCAGGACGCGATCACGCTCGGCCGTTCGCAACCGCTGCCGTGGCCGGCGAACCAGCGGCGGCCGACCGAGATTCAAACTGGCCAGTGGCGGCGGCAGATCACGATCGGCCGAGCCCCGGACTCTGGGCAATTGCTGGACTTTCCGATGATTTCGTGGCATCACGCGATGCTGCTGGAGGACGAAACGCGCCAGCTATTCGTGGTCGATCTGGGCTCGGCGAATGGCACCGCGATCGGGACGGTCGACGGGCGGATTCCGCCGAATCAGGCGATTCCGGTGCGGGGTAGCGACGACCTTTTTTTCGGTACGCTGAAGATTCCGGTGGGGCGCTTGGCCGGGGCCAGCAAGCTGACGCTGGGGGCCGCGGCGGGCGGGCAGGTCACCCTGCAAGGCAGCCGCATGACGATTGGGCGAGACCCCGCGTGCGAGTGCGTGCTGGACTATCCGATGGTGTCATGGCGTCACGCGGAAGTAAGTCGCGACGGTGGCGGAATCTACGTGACCGATCTCGGCTCGCGGAACGGGACTTACGTCAACGGGGTACGCATCGCGGGCCGGACGCCGCTCGGGGCCGGGGGGGAGATCGGGCTGGGGAGTTACCGCTTCACGCTGCTCGATTCCGGGACGTTTGCTCGTCGGGAGGACAACGGCAACGTGTGTATTGAGGCGGTGGCACTGACTGTCGACATCACGCGCAGCGGCCAGGGTCAACGGCTTTTGAACCCGGTTTCGCTGACGCTTCTGCCGTCCGAAATGACGGCCGTGATGGGGCCGGCGGGCGCCGGGAAGACTACGTTTCTGAAGGCTTTAAATGGGTATTCGGCACCGAGCTACGGACGGGTGCTTTTTAACGGGGCCGACCTCTATCAGCATTACGATCAGTTTCGGTTGCAACTCGGCTACGTTCCGCAGGACGACATCATGCACGCGCTGCTGACGGTGGAAGAGGCGCTGTACTACACGGCTCGATTGCGGACCGATCTGAACGATGTTGAGATCGGGCAGCGCATCCAGCACGTTCTCGGCGAGTTGGGCATTGAAGATATCGCCAAACGGCAGATTGGGTCTCCGGATCTGAAAGTTATCTCGGGCGGCCAGCGCAAGCGAGTCAACATCGCGATGGAATTGCTGAGCGATCCCAATGTTTTGTTCCTGGATGAACCCACTTCGGGGCTCTCGTCTTATGACGCGTTGCAGGTGGTCCGGCTGCTGCGGCGATTGGCGAACGAAGGCAAAACGGTGGTGTTGACGATCCATCAGCCGTCGACCGAGATCTACAAAGAGTTCGATAACCTCATCATGGTTTCGCGGGACCGGGGTACGACGACCAGCGGCGCGTTGGCTTATTTCGGGCCTGCGTACCCGGACTCGATGCAGTTCTTTGGCCCCGGGGTGGCGGCGGCGGAGCTATCGCCGGAGCACCTGCTGAGTGGCTTGGCGGGGCAACCGACCGAGGTGTGGGTGGACCGCTATGCGCAGTCCGACTATCAGCGGCGGTTCGTGGTTGAGCGGGCCGGCCAGCAGCCCGCCCCGAGCAACGCTACGCCCGGCGGCACGGTGCGCGGGTTCGGCTTTGGGCAATGGGCGACGCTCGTTCGGCGGAACATCACGCTGCGGATGCGGGACAAGGGCCAGACCCTGTTTATGGTGTTGCAAGCGACGATGTTTCCGGTGCTGATGGCGATTGTGTTCAACAATCTGACCCCTTTGCAGGAGCCGGCCTTGCTCGAATGGACCCGCTATTCGGGCAAGGTGGCGACGGTGCATTTTCTGATGGTTGTGGCCGCCATCTGGTTCGGCTGCAACAACGCCGCCCGCGACATTGTGGGGGAATGGGCCATCTTTCAGCGAGAGCGCATGGTGAGCTTAAAACTGCCGTCCTATCTGTTTGCGAAGGTGACGGTGCTGGCGTTGATCAGCTTTGTGCAATGCCTGACTTTGCTCAGTATCGTGACCTTATTCTGCAAGCTGCAAGCGCCGTTTGGTGAGGTGTACCTGACGCTGTTTCTGGCCTCGCAAGTGGGTGCGGCGCTGGGGCTTTTGATCTCGGCGTTCTCAAGAACGACGGAATCGGCGATCGCGTTTTTGCCGATTCCCCTCCTGTTTATGATCCTGCTGGGAGGCGGCATCATGCCACTGCACGAAATGCCGAACGCCGCTCCGATTGCCAACGTGTTTCCGGCGCGCTGGGCCTTTGAAGCCAATGTCCTGCTGGAAGCAAAGGCGCGACCGCGCCTGGATGGATTGAGCGGCCCAGATATCGCCGACAAGGTGTTTCCCGCGCAGAAGAGAGAACGGCACGGATATGCGGCCTGTTTGGGGACGCTCATCGTGATGTGGGGCGGGTTTCTGACACTGGTATTGTGCACCCTCCGCCGGCGTGATATTCACTAGCGGTGACTATGTTGCGCAGATCCAGCGTGCCGTTTCGCTTCTGTCAGTGAGGATATACAAATCATGAAAACCTGCACCAACCCCCAGTGTGGCCGAACGAACGATGACCGGGCCCGCTACTGCGTGAGCTGCCAAACCGCCTTCGGTGCCTTTGGCACGGGCACCTGCCCGCAGGGCCACTCCGTAGACCCGACGTGGACGGAGTGCCCTTATTGCAAAGGCCAGTCGACCGCCGCGCCGAACCGGTCGCGGACGGTGATCGAGTCGCCGCAATCGGCCGCTGCCCCGCCTCCTCCCCCGCCGGTGGTAACCACTTCGCAGGGAGGTCGCCGTATGACCGTTTTCACGGTGCCTTCGGAGGCGTCGCCGGAGACTTTAAGCCCGGCACCGCGGCCGAGCGAGCGCCGGATTGTGGGAGTGCTGATCACTTACAGTTGGCGCACCGATGGGCAGATGTTCCCGATCCGCGAGGGCCGCAACCTGATCGGCCGCGGCAATGAATGCGAAGTTCGAATTTTCGAGGACAGCACGCTGTCGAACGTCAATTCGCACATCACGTTTCGGAAGGGCTTCACGCTCGGCGATATGGTTTCGATGAGTGGGACCGACATCAACGGCACGCCGATTGAGCAGCAGTTCGTGGCGCTCGAAAGCGGTGCCAAGATCCGCACCGGATCGACGCACTGGTACTTTCTGGCGATTCCTTCGCAGCAGAGCGAGTAGCCGCGATGTCGAAACACTGCCCGGTCTGCGGAGCGGAGTTCCCGGACTATGCCAACGTTTGCGATCAACATGGTGCCGCGCTGGTTGGGCGTCGGCACCGTTACCTTTGGCCGCTGGGCGCGGCGGCGCTGTTAGCAGTGGCCGCGTTGGCGACGCGCGCTTGGGTGAGCCAACAGTTTTTTGTGGCCAGGATCACCGAGGTTCGCATCGTCAAGGCCAAGCAGGTCATGATCGAAGCCTACGTGTTCAACGGCGTTGGGCTGCCTTCGGCGGGAGAGTATCAGTTGAACTTTGCGGGGGTGGCCGGCCATACCGAACAGGGGCAGACCGAGATCCAGCCGGGGACGTCCCGACGGATGGCGTGGACGGTTCCGTTGACCGATGCGGTGACGCGTCCACCGGAGGAGGGCCTTCCGGTTGCCCTTCGCGGCAGTATGCGCATCTCCTTGCTGGGGCTGGATTGGGCGGTTCCCTTCGAACGGCGCTTTGTGGTCAAGTTTTCGCGCGTTCTTTGACGTCGAGCTCAAACTCGCTGCCTGCATCGAACTTGATGTTGGGGGCGTTGCTGGCGAAGGTGGTCAGGATCACGCCCGCGGCGGCACCGATCCCGGCTCCCACCGCGACACCCTTGCCGCGTTTAAAGACCCCTCCGATGGCGGCGCCGGCGCTGCTTAAGATCAGGATCCGCTTGGCGCCATTGGACTTTTCCACCACCTGACCTTCGTCGTCGACGTTCTTCTTACCCTTTGAGTTCTTTACCGACAGGACTTGGGTATCAATGGCTCTTTGCTGTTTGTTTTTGAGGTGGAGCGTATGAAAGCCGAACAGTAACTCCGACTTAGTCTGCATTACCTTGAGGTTTTTCGAGGATTTGCTTTTCTTCACGACGCCTTCAAGAAGCGCCCCGGCCAAGACTGCCGGTGCGACCACCCTGGCATTGATCTTATCGCCTTCCTGGCTCGTTTTCGTCGATAGGGGCGAGAGCAGGCGAACTCGGTAGACCCCGTTTTGGGCCCAAAGGCCGCTTGCCAGGAGAAGAAAACATCGTCGTTGCATATTTGGGTTAGACCTCATCGCCCCATCGCGCGGTTAATCTCGGCGACCACGGTATCGATGTCGTTGGTTTCGAAGTTATAGTTGCGGTTGGGCGTCTTTACTGTGAACGGCCGGCGGCTGCCTAAGTAAACGGCGCTTGCTTTCACCTCGACGAGGTCGAACGGGAGGTTGAAGCCGTCGTTGGCGGTCCGCGACTCAAAGAGTAAGCGCCCATCGCGGACGAACAGCGAGCCCTGGCAGTTTTTGACTCCGTAGCCAACGTGGTGATGCATCACCCGCCACGGCCCGGCGAGGCTCGGGACGGGAAGGGGAACATTGATATTTACTACGAGGCTCCAGACGTCGGTCGTGTTGTTGCCACCGTAGGCGGTGAGCTTGTATTTGGTTGTTTGCATCGGAAACACCGTGGCCGTTCCCGACGTATTCCGCAAAGCGGGAAGGCCCGGCTCAATGGAGACGCGGGCCGCGCCCATCGTCGCGTAATGCAGAAGGACGGGATTGCCCGGCGCGCCATTTACTCCTTCCGCGCGAAACAGAGTAACTTGTGGCTTAGTAACTATGATTGGAGCCGACGCCGGAAGTACCTGTACTTTGATCTGCAGCCGGGTGGTTTTGCCATTTTCCCCCACGGCAACCAGGGTAGAGGTGACCGACTGTTTGAACCTCTCCTCTTTGGTCCCGGAGGGAGTCAGCGCGTCCATTTGACCGATTTTGATGGTCTTGGCCCCGCGCACATTCCAGCGCAGCGTGGTCGCTTCCCCGACCCGGATCACGTTCGGGGTGAAAGAAAACTCGATGATTTCCGGCGCGGCCGAGATGACCGGGGTGGCGATCACCTTCAGTTCGCGCTGCTCCTTCCGTTCCCGTCCATCCTCGCCGCGGGCGATCAGTTCGTACCTTGACGTTTCTCCAACCCGGACCTCGGCCTTACCGGACGCAGTAACTTGCTTGCCTCCGATGGTTACAACCGACGCACCGGCGACATCCCAAGACACGGTCGCCGTTTCGTTCGGGCGGATCGTGCCCGGCGAAATGGAAAAGCTCCGAATCTCGACCGGAGGGATTGGGGTAACCTCCACCTCCACGTCGCGATTAACCGATCTCCAGCGATTCCTGCCTACAAGGCGATAGACGGTTTTCGCGGTCGGGATAATCGGCGCGGAGCCGGTGGCGGGTTGCATGCCGAGGCCGATGATCTCGACTTCGGTCGCATGCTGGACGTTCCACCGCAGCAGGGTCCCTTGTCCCTGGCGGATCGAGGCAGGCGCGGCGGTGAAGGATTCGACGACGGGTTGTTCCGGCCAGAGCAGGAACGCCGCGAAGGCAATGGCAAGCGCGACGAAGGTTGCGGCACCGGCCAGCCAAGGCCACACGGGAGACTTCTTTTTCGGGGGTTCGACCCGGCCGTAAACGGCAAGCGTCAGAGCCTCCCGGACCTGTCCGCAAGTGGCAAAACGGTGGTTCGGATCCTTCGCCAGGCAGCGCATCACCACCTGCTCTACGGCCGGGGAAATAGCGGGGTTCCGCTGGCGGGGCGGAGGGGGCGGGGTCTGCAAATGGGCCGTTTTTACGGCGAAATCGGTGTCGCCGCCCGCACCACTGACATGGTCGAACGGGGTAGCGCCGGTCAGCATTTCGTAGAGGAGGCAACCGAAACTGTAGATGTCGGACCGGTGGTCCACTTCCATCGGGCGCGCAATTTGTTCCGGGCTCATATAGTGGGGCGTCCCCATCACGGTACCGGTTTGGGTCAACCGCTTTTCTTTCACGGCGAGGACGATGCCGAAATCGCCGAGGTAGGGCGTGCCCTGGCGGTCGATCAATACGTTCGATGGCTTGACGTCGCGGTGAACAATTTGCCGGCTATGGGCGAATTCCAGGGCGTTGAGAATGCCATGGGCGAGCGGCCAGGCCTGATTGATGGCCAGCGGACCGGTGCGGAGAAGCAAGGTATCGAGCGCCTCGCCGTCGACGTACTGCATGATGAGGAAACTGCGGCCCTCGGCGTAGTCGAAGCCGTAGACTTTGACGATGTTGGGATGATCCAGGGCACCGTGGCGGCGGCCCTCATTCAGAAATCGCTCTTCAATATCCTTTCGCGCGGCGAACTGATCGTTGAGAAACTTCACGGCCGCCAGGGACCCCAAGTGGACGTTGCGGCCGAGCCACACTTCGGCCATCCCGCCTTCGCCTATCTTGCGTTCGAGCACAAACTGACCGACTTGAAATTCTGGGCGCATGTTAAACGGACCTCTTCGGAAGAGGAGCTTTCCATGAGAGTGAGCAAATCGGCCGGGATATCACGCTGGCGATTGCGTAAATTCGTGCGGCTAGACTTTGAATCGTTCGTCGATTTCGATTTGGTAGCCCACGGCCAAGCGGTTGGTTTCGTTGGCCATGCCGGTGACGGCCATCAACTCGCCGAACATTTCCGGCGTCAGGCCGGCCTTCCGCGCTCCGGCGGTATGGGAGGCGACGCAGTATCCGCAGCCATTGGTCGCGCTGACGGCGATGTAGATCATCTCCTTCACGAGCGGGTCGAGCGCTCCGCCGGGACCCATGATTTGCTTGACGCTCTCCCAGGTCCGGCGCAGCGTGGCGGGCTCGTGGGCGAGCGCTTTCCAGAAATTATTGATGTAGTCCGTCTGCCGGACCGCCCGGATATCGTCGTAGACGGCGCGCACCTCGGGCGATGCGTCGCCGTATTCAATCAAACCATAGGTAGCCATAAATTATTGTAAGATTTCTCCCATAATAGTTACTAACTCGCGTCCGAACCGTGACCGGTCTTCGATCAGCGGCCGGCGGCCGTACTTACTCTGCGTGCTAATGCGCTGCTCCATCAAGAACGCCGGCCAGCCGCGCTGGGCCGACAGGCCGTGAATCACCGTCATTCTTCCCGGGGCGACGGGGGCGGCGAAGCTCAAAGGCCGGGTGGGGGCAAAGCTCGAACGCGCTTCGAGCGCTTGCGAAAACCGTTCACCGAGCGCGCGCAGGGCCGGGTCGGCCGTGGGCGGGCCTTCCAGGTACTCGCTCGTTTCGGTGTTGTGGAGCGAGAAGAAGAGCGCCGCTGGACCGCTCGCCAACATCACCTTCCGTTGGGCGGCGATCTCCGGCATCTTCGCGACGCCGTTGACGTCCCAGTTCCGGTTCAAATCGAAGCCGTATTTATTGAAGCGGACGCCCCCGCGGGCGACGCCGTCCGGGTCGGCCATCGGCAGGACCTTCCAGGTGTAGTCGCGTTGCAACGCAGCATTCCGCGCTAACTCCCGGATGGCGCCTTCGCCGGTCCAGGAGCTTCCGGTCTCCCAACTGTGCTGGCGAAACATGAGCCAGATCGTTTTGGGGCCGGTGCCGATCGTCCAGAGCCACAGCGGGCGGCCATCGACGCTTCGGCCGATCTCCTCGCGGCGAAAGGAGTTTCGCACGTCTCTCCAGAGGCGATCGAGATGGCGATTCGTGTAGGGCGGGGTATGGGCGACCCAGAAGTTGCCGTGACGGGGCGTGATCCGCAGACGCATGCGCGGCTCGGTTGGATCGTATTGATAGTCCTCGACGTGGCGCCACGTCTGGCCGTCGTCGCTCCAAACGGCCGGCGTTTCGGCGTTGACGGCTCCGCGGTTGGCTTGATAGTTGTACTCCCCGGGCAGGTCGACCAAGTCGATCGTGATCGGCTTACCGGGCCGGACGCCTTTGACCTGGAAGAAATACCAGTTTGCCTGGCGATTTCGACCGTCCTGATCCTTTTCGCCCTGGGCGCCGACGCGAACGTGATCGGGGGCGACCACTTCCAGGCGTCCAGCGCTGCCGCCTTCGAAGGCCCAGGTTACAGAAATGAAGAACGCTAGCGCGGTTGTGAGCATCTGAATGCTCCTATGCTAGTGGATTTTCCGCTGCTCGAGACCGGGAAGCGTTACCGGGTCCTGCGAGGGTTTCAAGATGACGACGGCCAACACCTGATCGCGGGGATGGAACCGCTGGTTCTCGGGCTGGAGTACAACCAGGAGGAGGAGCGCCTCGCTCTGATCTGCCAGACGAGCGTCCACATCGCGCATCGATTTTTCTTTGCGGTGCCGACGGCCGAACTGGACGCGGCCCTCGGGCGGCTGGCGGTTCATTTTGAAGCGGTGGATACGCATGTGCGCGATCCGTTGCAGGCTAGCGCGGCCGCGATTGCGGCACTCGCCGAAAAGCACCGGGATGGCGATCCTTCGCTGGCGCGGTCGGCCTATCGGTTGGCGATTGCCCGTTACACGGATTTGGAGCAGACGGCGCCCAATCCGGCGTCCGCGGCGGCGGCCCGACAGTCGGCCGAGTTGCTCGCCAAGCGCCTGGCGACAGTGGCGGGAACTGCAACTTAGTTGCAAGTCGTTCATTTCAATGGAATATCGGCAGATCATCGATTCCCATTCAACCGTTCAGATTACCGTTTGGCTCGCCAAATCCCCAATTCAATAAGCTCTTGTTGGGATTTCGGCAAACGGACGTTAACCTGGATCGTCGGTAGTACCATTCTCCAGTGAGGATTTCCCCCCATGCACAAGCCCATTAAGTACGTTGAGAAGGCCGTCGCGATCACCGCGAACGCCGCTTGGCAGGTGTTCGAACGCCTGAATCAGATCAGCCAGAATCCTTCGTTCACCCCCAAGTGGTCGGAAAAGCCCTTACTGAAGAGCTGGGAGAAGTCCAAGCCGCCGCTGGGCTGGCCGCGAAAGACCGATTCCTTGTGCCCCAAGTGCGTACCTGAGCTTCGTAAAGAAGTGATGGACGGCAAGAAAGACCTGTCGGTCCTGTTGAACGAGAAGATTGGCGAAATCAAGGCCGACATTATTGAGCGCGACGGCAAGATCCTTATGGTTAAGGAATGCCCGCTGCACGGTAAGTTTGAAGACTTGATGTCGATCGATCCCGCGTTTTCGCAGCACTTGGAAGACGTATTCCCCGGCCGCGACATCCGCGCCCACAACGACGAAAAGCTTCACAACCACGGCTCCTCGACGGTCACCCATGGTCGCGGCTCCGTGCTGACGATCGACTTGACGAACCGTTGCAACATGATGTGCGACCCCTGCTTCATGGACGCCAACCAAGTTGGCTTCGTCCATGAACTTGGCTGGGACGACATCAAGACGATGCTCGACAACGCCATCACGATCAAGCCGCGTCGGCAAATGTCGGTTCAATTCTCCGGCGGCGAGCCCACGCTCTCCCCGTTCTTCCTTGACGCCGTCAGCTACGCCCGCAAGGTCGGTTACAACTCCGTCCAGGCCGCCACCAATGGTATCGAGTTCGCCAAAAGCACCGAGTTCTGCGCCCAAGCCGCCAAGGCCGGCCTCCGCTACGCTTACCTCCAGTTCGATGGCATCGGCAACGAAGCCAACTCCCACCGCTTGGTTGGCAACCTGTTCGATGTGAAACTGAAGGCGATTACCAACCTGCACAACGCGGGCGTCGACATCGTCCCGGTTATCACGATCATCAACGGTATTAATAATGAACAGGTCGGCGCGGTGATCCGTTTCGCCCTCGACAACCCGAAAATCATCTCGTTCCTTTCGTTCCAGCCCGTGTCCTTCACCGGCCGTGACGAAGAGATCACCGACGAACGGCGCGAAGCGCAGCGTTACACCTTGTCCCATCTGGCTCACGATGTGAAGAACCAGGTCGGTCTCGGCGAGCCTGTCCGCGACTGGTTCCCGATCTCGTTCATGTCCACATTCTCCGATTGGGCTGATTTGGTGCATGGACCGAACGCCGATTGGGGCCAGCTTTCCTGCGGATGCCACCCGAATTGCGGCATCGGCATGGCGCTGATGATCGACAAGGAAACCAAGGAAGCCAAGCCGGTGACCGGGTTCCTCAACGCTGACCGTCTGGCGAAAGATATTGCCAAGGTTAACGACGCGGCCCGCAGCAAGTTCTGGTCCGTCGTGGGCGTCTCGCTCGCCCTGCTCCGCAACTACCAACCCTTCAACGCCCCCACCAACTTCCGCCTTATCGATCTTCTTCAGAAGTTCGATAAGTGCTTCGGAGCCACCGGCCGTAACTACGGCAAGGTGACCGGAGACCGGACCTCGGCCGACATCCAAATGCGTCGCGCCGACCGTTGGAACTTCCTCTTCATCGCTGGTATGTGGTTCCAGGACCTGTTCAACTACGACTTCCGTCGTACCGAGCAGTGCATCATCCCCTACGCCACGCAGCAGGGTGAAATTTCCTTCTGCGCTTACAACACGGGCATCGGCTGGCGGAACATCGTCGAGAAGATGCACATGACCGCCACGCTCACCAAGTGGTATGACGAGCACGGCCGTCATGAAATCTTCGCCGGCAACAAGAAAGTCGGCATGGCCGACGCCGACCACAAGCTGAAGCTGAACGCCGAAGACGTCGCCCGCGGCAAGCAGCACGATCTCGACGACGCTGGCATCGCCAAGAATGCCCGCGAAGAAAAGACCCGCGCCCGGGACGAGAAGTTGAAAGAAGCCGCCAAGAACGCTCAGATGGAGAAGCTTTACAACGAGCACATCCTGAAGGCACCGAAGCCGGAAGGCGGGTTCGTACCGCTGAGCGGCATTAAGCCGGCCGCCCCTAAAGCGGACAAAGAAGTCGGTTCGTTCGGCGACTAACCAGTCTCCTTTCTTACAGTTCGATGACAACGGCCACCGCCCGCACGGTGGCCGTTTTTATTCATCGAACTGTTATGCAACCGTAATTCAACATTACAACCCCGCCGCTAGAGTAGAATCTGATGAAGACCCTCGTAGCGCGGATTCTATCGTGGACTGCCCTCTCCGCAGCAGTCGCCTTCGGGCAGACGCCCGGCCCGGTTACCGTAATTAACTACAGCAACCTGGATACCAAGGCTCCGATCGCCCCCGGTTCGATCGCGAGCGCCTATGGCACTTTCGGCACCGTCACCACCACGGCGCTCACCTCTCTTTCTCCCATGCCCCGTGCTTTGGCGGGCGTTCGCTTAACGATTGGCGGCGTTGACGCTCCGCTGTACTTCGTTTCGGCGAATCAGATCAATTTTGTCGTACCCGTCGCTACCTCCACGGCTACCGGGAGCGCCGCGGTCGAGGTTTTTAACGGCTCGACGGCCGTGGCTCGCGGCAGTGTCAACGTATTCGACGTATGGCCGGCCCTGGCAACCGCGGGTACAGCGGCTACCCGTCCGGCCATCGCTCAGAATCAGGATTTCGGCATCAACAGTGCGACGGCCCGCGCCAGGCGTGGCGAAGTGATTCAGCTTTACGCCACCGGCTGTGGAGTCACCGAACCGCGCGTCGCCGACGGCACGCCGCCCACCGCGCTTTCCCGCGCCGTGGCCAACGTCCGCGTCACCATCTCAGTGATCGAAGTGGCGGCTCAGTTCGCCGGAGCCCATCCCCAATTTCCCGGCATCTGCCAGATCAACGCCGTGATCCCGGCTGACCTGTTCATTGCGGGTCAAGTGCCGGTGATTGTGACGGTCAACGGGATTGCGAGCAACGCGGTTTCGATCTGGGTGGCGGAGTAACTACAGTTATGAATCGAGCTATTCTGATTGGTCTGGTGCTGTTCGCCAGCCTCGGTTCACTGTTCGCCCAACCAGCTGGAAAGGGCACCATTGCGGGGACTATCTTCGACGCGCAGTCGGGTCGTCCGGTGCCGCTCGTGCAAATCGAAGTCGATGGGATGTCAGATGGGAAAGCAGCCACCGACCCTGAAGGTAAGTACACAGTCATTTTGTCGCCTGGTAAGTACAAGCTTCGGCTAACGAGTTCCAATCACTTGGAAACGACGATCGAGGACATTGAAGTAAAAGCGGGTGTTACGACCGACGCCAGTTCCGTCCTGCAACAGAGGGGCGCGGCAACGACCCTTGAGGTGGTTGAGAAGATCGGTTCGCTGCAGACGACCGCTGAATCAGTGCTGATGGAACGGAAGTTGTCGGCGAGCGTAAGTGATTCGATTTCGAAAGAAGATATCAAGGCCAGTACGGCCTCCGACGCAGCCGGCGCCCTGGAAAAAGTAGCGGGTATTTCGGTTGTCGACGGCGGGTTCGTTTTTGTCCGCGGCTTGGGGGAACGGTATTCTTCCACCATGCTGAATAACGCGATGGTGCCGACCACGGAGCCCGAACGGCGCGTGGTGCCACTCGACCTGTTCCCTGCCTCTTTGATTGACAGCATCAAGGTGATTAAGACCTACAGCGCCGACCTGCCCGGCGAGTTTTCGGGCGGCCTGGTGCAACTGCTGACCACCGAATTTCCCACGCAGAAGACGCTGACGGTTTCGGTGAACTACGGTTTCAACTCGCAAACAGCCGGGAAGCGCCTGGGTAGCTTCGCCGGCGGGAGCCGCGACGCCTTCGGCTTCGACGATGGGGGGCGGAGCATCCCGAGCATCGTCCCTTCCGATCGCCGTTTGTTCGTCGGCAACTTCACCGAATCGCAGTTCCAAGAGTTTGGCCGGGCGTTCAAGCCGGACTATCAGATTCGACCGATTGCGTCCGCGCGCCCGACGCAGACTTACTCCATTTCCGGAGGCAACACGTACGGCAAACTCGGCGTGGTGGCGGCGGTGACCTTCAACAGCTCTCCGCAGTCGACTCCGGAAACCCGCCGGTTCCTCGTCAATGGTGGCGGTGGAAGGCCGCAAATCTTCTCCGACTATCAGTTTGAAGTCGGCAACGAATCGTCGCGGATCGGGGCGGTTTTGAATGCGGCTTATCGTTTGAACGCCGCGAATAAGCTGGTTTTTCGGAATACACTGACGCGGGACACGGACAAAGAAGCCCGGTTCATTTCCGGCCTGAACGGGGGCAACGGACAGGATATTTTATCGGAACGGCTCCGTTGGACCGAACGCGGATTATTTTCGACTGGACTCGAAGGCGACCACGCGGTCGCCCGGTTCCGGAACAGCGTTTTCCATTGGCAACTGACCTACTCCCTGTCTGACCGGTCTGAACCCGACCTCCGCGAAACCATCCGCGGCCGGGAGCCGGGCTCGACCCAACCTTATGCGTTCCTGAACTTGCCCGAATCCGGGCTCCGCTTCTTCAGTGAGTTGAAAGACAAGATTTATGAGCCGCAGGGCGATTGGTCGGTTCCCTTCTACAAAGGCAAGTTCAGCGGCATTTTCAAGACGGGCTTCCGCGGCACCTTCCGGCGTCGCGACTTCGACAGCCGCCGGTTCCGTTACTTCCCCATTCGCGCCGGGACCATCGATTTCGCCCAGCCTACTAACGTGGTGCTCGGATCGAATAACATTCGTCCGGATGGGTTCGCCATTCGCGAGATCACCCGCGGTACCGATCGTTACAACGCGCTGATGGACATCTACGGTGGTTACTCGCTCGTTGATCTGGCGGTTGGGCCGAAGTGGCGGATTATTTCAGGCTTCCGCATTGAAGACGCGCAAATCAATGTCACTACGATCGATCCGCTCGTTCCCGGCGGTATCCCTTCGTTTGCGAACCTGAACAATCGGGACCTCCTGCCCGCCGTTAACATCATTTATCAACTGACGGCCAAGCAGAATCTTCGCTTTGGATATGGCCGGACGGTCAACCGGCCGGACTTCCGCGAACTATCTCCGTTTGAGTTCACCAACGTCGTGGGCGGATTTTCCACGGTTGGCAATCCGAATCTGCGGCGGGCGAAGATTGACAACGCCGATGTCCGTTGGGAGTGGTTCCTGGGCGGCAACCAAGTGGTGGCGGCGAGTTACTTCTTCAAACGGTTTCAAGATCCGATCGAGCAGATTTATCGTCCGACGGCTTCTGAACTCCGCCAGAGTTTCCTGAACGTCCCGAGCGCACGGAACCAGGGCGTGGAGGTGGAATGGCGTCAGGGTCTCGGTCGCTTCTCCAAATCGCTCCGCGATTTCGGGATGCAAGCCAATCTGACCCTCGTCGATTCCAGCGTCCAAATTCCCACCGACCAGTTCGTCCAGCTTACCTCGGCCCAACGGCCGCTAGTCGGCCAGTCGCGCTACATTTTCAATATCATCGCAGAATGGCGCAGGCCAGCGCTGCGGTCCAATGCCCGCTTCTACGTCAATACGGTTTCGCGCCGAATCACTGACGTTGGAACCTTTCAGCTACCCGATATCTATCAGGAACGCAATGTCCTGCTCGATTTCGTTTACGAATTGAACGTCAGTGAAAGTGGTAAGTGGAAGGTTCGTTTCAGCGGAGAGAACCTCACCGACAACACTTACCGCCAGACGCAGTCGAACTTCGTAGTGCGGCAACTTCAGATCGGCCGTACTTTTTCGATCGGCACCAGTTACACGTTTTTCTAAGGTCAGATTAAGGAATAACACCGAGTTATGCGACAATTTATATTCGCTACCGCGGCGCTGAGCCTGCTCAGCACCGGTCTTCTCGCGGCGGAGGGTCCGATTTTCCGGACCGTCAACGCCTCGCAGGCCGAGCGCGAAATTAGTGGTTTCACGAGCATTGATTCCACGGCCGCCATGTGGGTTTGGGCCGACAAATATGTCTACCGGCCAGGCGAACAGCTCACCGTCCGATGGACCGTGAAGCCGAACAACGATCTGTATCCTTATACGATCGTGGCTTATCGGCAGAACAATCAGAACGGAGTCAAGTTCTATCTGCCGGCCAATAACAATACGGCCACCGATTTCTTCGGGAACACTCCGGATCAGGGATTCCGGATTGTCCGGGTGCCGGAAGCCAACAAGGCGGTTGTCGCCACGGTCACGGTGCCCGAAGAGTTTGGCATGCACACGCTGGTCGTCCAACTCCGCGACTACACCGGCACCCGCGTCGTGAAAACGGCCTACTTTAAGTTTGGAGTGGTCCGCGCGACCATCGAACTGACCTCGGCGATTAGCGAGAATCGCACGTTGACCTCCGATAATGCTTACAGCATCCGCGGCATCGTCACTGTGCGCAACAACGCAACGCTGACCGTTCAACCCGGCACCTTCATCCTGGGCCAGCCTGGTTCGCAGCCCCCCGCGGTGTTACTGATTGCCACCAACGGCAAACTGGTCGCCGAAGGCACCCGCTCGCGCCCGATCATCATGACCTCCTCTCAGCCTATCGGCCAGCGGCAGCGCGGCGACTGGGGCGGACTCCTGATGCTTGGCTTAGCCCCGATCAACGACCCGGCTGGGTTCCTTTCGATTGAAGGCTTGCCCGAACTGCCCGAGACCCGCTACGGCGGGACCGATGTGAACCATAGCTGCGGCAGCTTGCGCTATGTCCGGGTTGAGTTTGCCGGCGCGCTGCTCCGCCCGAATGAAGAGACGAACTCGTTCACCTGGGGCGGTTGCGGCAAGGGCACCAATAGTGAGTTTCTCCAAGCCCATTACGGCCTGGACGACTCCTTTGAATGGTTCGGTGGGACCAACGACGCAAAGTACATTGTCGGCACCTACGGAGCCGATGATTACATCGACGGCCAGATTGGCTGGTCGGGTCGCATTCAGCACGGCGTGATGGTCGCCAACGACGACCTTTCCAACCGCGGCATCGAGATGGACAACTACGAGCGGAACTTCGCGGCGAGACCCCTGGGTAAGCCGAGTATCTACAACGTGAGCTTCATCGGCGGCGGGGCGCGCGGCTTCGACGAAGCAGACGCGCCTTGCCTTTACTTCCGGCGCGGGGCCGGCGGCGCTTACAACAACTTACTCTGCTACAACTGGATAACCCGGACCGCGGGTGGAGCCAACATCGCGGACAGTATTCAGCCGAACATCACCAGCGGCGACTTTAGCGCCAACGGTTTGCTGTCCTGGAACAATGGTTTCAACACCACCCCGGTGGCTCCGAGCACGCTGGATGGTCAGGTTGCCGCCGATTTCCGGACCTTCTTCGGCGGGGCGGCTCGCCAGATGCTGATTGCCGACCCGCTGCTGCGCCGCCCGCTCGAACGGTCGAATCCGGACTTCCGGCCGCTGACCGGTTCCCCGGTTTTCCGCGCAAATTGGATTCAACCGCCCGACGACGGCTTCTTCGATCAATGGGCCACCTGGATCGGGGGCTTCGGCGATTTCGACTGGACCGAAGAGTGGACTAACTTCGCTCAGGAACAAGATCTCCGTCCGTAACAACGGCCGGATGGTATAGCCATACTTTAGCCCGCGGCTTCGGTCGCGGGCTTTTTTTGTTTGTTCTTGGATGCATCGCGGCGACGGCTTGTTCGACCAATGGGCTACCTCGATCGGCGGCTCCCGCGCTTTCGGCTGGACTAACGTCAATCACGTTCGTAATAGTGACACCGTCGCCCGCGGCTTCGGTAGCGGGCTATTTTTCGTTTGCCATTCGATGTATAGTAAGTTGAGTGGATTTTCAAAAGATCCTTTCCGAGCATCCAACTGTTACCTTGGAGCCGGATTCACAGAGAGTCCCCGTTGTGGGAATTGGTGCCTCAGCGGGAGGCTTGGCGGCGTTTGAAGCTTTTTTCGCAGGGATGCCGACGGGTTCCGACCCGGGGATGGCGTTTGTCCTGGTGCAGCATCTGGCCCCGGATCACAAAAGCATTCTCGCTGACCTGATCGGCCGCTACACCCGAATGCCGGTTTTCGAGGTGGAAGACGGTATGCCGGTGCGGCCAAACTGCGCTTATATTATCCCGCCCAATGCCGATATGGCCCTCGTGAACGGCGAACTGCACCTGTCGGAACCCCTGGACCCGCGCGGGCGGCGGCTGCCGATTGACTTTTTCTTTCGCTCGCTGGCGGAATACCTTTACGACCGGGCCATTGGCGTCGTTCTTTCCGGCACCGGCAGTGACGGTACCCTCGGCTTGCGGGCCATCAAAGGCGCCGGTGGGATGGCGATGGCGCAGAGCCCCGACTCCGCCGAGTACGATGGCATGCCCAGCAGCGCTATTGCGACCGGCCTCGTCGATTTCGTACTTCCGCCGTTGCAGATGGCGGCCCGGTTAGTCTCCTATGTTTCGCGTACGCTGTTGCGGCCGCTTCAACCCCTGGTCTCCCCGTCGCCCCGCGCGGAGATTTCCAGGAAGAAGATTTTCGCTCTTCTTCGCGCGCAGTCTGGTCATGATTTCTCCTTATACAAGCCCAACACGATTGATCGTCGGATAGAGCGCCGATTGGGCCTGCATCAAATCGAATCCCTTGCGCAGTATGTCCGGTTCTTACAGGTAACCGCCGGTGAGGTCGACGCTCTATTTCGCGATCTCTTGATCGGGGTTACGCAGTTCTTTCGCGATGCGAAGGCTTTTCAGGTTCTCGAAGAACAGGTGATCCCGGCTATCCTGGCCGGAAAAGCGAACGGTTCGCCGGTTCGGGTGTGGTCAGCGGGCTGTTCGACGGGGGAGGAAGCGTATTCTCTGGCCATCCTGCTGGCCGAGCGGCAGGCGGCGATGAATCAGATCTTCGCGGTACAAGTTTTCGCGACGGATATCGACCCGCGAGCGGTAGCTTTCGCGCGGGCCGCGCGTTATCCGGCGAGCATCTCCGCCGACATCTCACCGGAACGGTTGAGCCGGTATTTCACGGCGGAAACGGGCGGCGATTACCGCATTCACAAAAGCATACGCGACATGGTGATTTTTTCCGAACAAGACTTGATTCGAGATCCGCCGTTTTCGAAACTCGACCTGATTAGTTGCCGCAACGTAATGATTTATATGGGATCGGAACTGCAAAAAAAGCTGATCCCGATGTTCCACTACGCTTTGCACCCGGGGGGTTATCTTTTCCTGGGCACCTCGGAAACCGTTGGTGAATCCAGCGAGCCTTTTGCCATAGTAGACCGCAAAGGGAAGGTGTATCGTTCCGCCTCTAATGAGATTACCTTGCTCTCCCGTTTCGGCTCAACCCGGTTTTTTAGCACTCCGAGCGCGACAGGCGCAGGCTCCAAGAAAGTCCGCAACGTCCCCCTAACCTTGCGGCGCGAGTTGACCGAACAGGCCATTTTGGGACAGTTTGGCTTGGCGGGTGCGCTCGTGAACGGAGTTGGCGATCTTTTCTACCTGCACGGCCGTACCGGAATGTACCTGGAGCCGACGGCGGGAGAGGTGGGCACCGTCAACATCATAAATATGGCGCGGGAAGGCCTAGGGTGCGAATTGGTGATTGCTCTCCGCGGGGCGGCGGCGACGGGGGAAACGGTGCGGCGCTGGGGCCTTCGGGTGAAAGCGAACGGCAATTCCTCGACCGTTAACCTCTCGGTGAGACCGCTGGCGGGCAACGCAATCTCGGAGGCTCCGTTGTTCCTCGTCCTGTTAGAGTCGGTTCCAGTTCCTGCCGTGGCAAGTGTCGAGACAAAGGAAGCCGCTCCCGCAAGACCTGCGGAAAGCATCGACGAACGAATCGCCGGGTTAGAAAACGAACTTAAAACGAAAGAAGCGTATCTCGAATCGGCTAATGAAGAACTCGCAACTTCAAACGAAGATCTCAGGTCCTCGAATGAGGAAATGCAATCGGTAAATGAGGAGCTGCATAGCACTAACGAGGAGCTTGAGACCTCGAAAGAAGAGGTGCAGTCGGTCAATGAAGAACTGCGGACAGTGAACGCGGAGCTACAAACCACGGTTACAGGTTTGTACCAGGTTAACAATGATATGAATAACCTACTGGCGGGGACGGGTATAGGAACTGTGTTTGTGGATCTTCAGTTACGTATTCTGCGGTTCACACCCGCTGCCACGACCATCATTAACCTGATCCCGGGCGATGTGGGCCGGCCCGTAAGCCACATCGTCTCTAACCTAATCGAGTATGACCAGTTGGACCGGGACGCACAGGCGGTACTCGATAGCCTTGTGCCGCAGGAGACCGAAGTCCGGACGAAAACGGGTCAGTGGTACACCTTACGCATTCTGCCGTACCGAACGTCGAAAAATGTCATCGAAGGGGCGGTGCTTACCTTTGTCGAGATTACGGAAATCGTTCGCATCCGTGAGGCGCTGCGGAAAGCTAATGAGTTTGCCCGCCTGGCGGTGATCGTTCATGACGCGCACGATGCGATCACGCTGCAAGATCTCGATGGCCGAATTCTGGCGTGGAACCCGGGAGCGGTGAGGATGTACGGTTGGAGCGAGGCGGAGGCATTGGCGATGAATGTGCGCGACCGGATCCCGGCGGAAGGGCGCGTAGAGGCAATGACCAGGATTCGGAAGCTGAGCGAAGCTGAAGTTCTGGAGCCATATCAGACGCAGCGATTGACGAAGGCTGGGGCGGTGATTTCGGTCTCGATGGTGTCCACCGCTTTGGTGGACGAGAAGGGGCGGATGTACGGCATTGCGACGACGGAACGGGTGGGCGGCCCGGTGGGGAGCGATCCAGCATGAGCAGCGATGCCGAGAAATACTGGCGCGCCGCGGAGTTGGCGGCGAAAATTGCGATACGCCAGCCAAGGGGAACGGCACCACCTTCCCCCGAACAGGCGCAGGCCACCATCCACGAATTGTGCGTGTATCAGATCGAACTAGAAATGCAAAACGAGGCTCTGCTGCTCACTCAGGAGGAGCTGAGCGCTGCCCGCGAAAGCTATTTTGACCTCTACAATCTGGCACCCTTCGGCTATTGCACGCTCAATGAATCCGGGGTGATTCTGCAGGCTAATCTAACGCTGGCGAACTTACTGGGGATCGACAAGAACAAACTGGTGTCGAAAATGCTTTCAGTTTCTTTCTCGAGAAAGGACCAGGATAACTTCTACCTGCTGAGGCGGCAGCTATTTCGGACCGGCGCTTCTGGCGTGTGCGAACTGCGGATCGTGAAAGCCGACGGGTCCGAATTCTGGGCATCGTTGGGAGGCAGCCCCGCAAGGGGCGATAACGGTGAGCCCGTCGCCCGGCTGGTGGTTCAGGACATCAGCGAACGAAAACGCGCCGAAGCGGCGTTGGCGCTGGAGCGGCGGAGGCGGGAATGGGATATGGAAGCCTTTTTTGAAAGCGCGCCGGTGGCTTATCACGAAACCGACGCGGAAGGAATGGTGCGCCGGGTGAACGACGCCGAATGTGCGTTGCTCGGGTACCGGGCTAACGAGATCCTCGGGCGGCCGGTATGGGACGTCCTGGGAGGCACGGACGGCGCTGCCGGCCGGCGGGCGTTTTTCCAAAAGTTAGAACAAAAGCAAGGCGAAAAGCCGACCGAGCACCGCTTCGTCCGGCCGGACGGGTTGGAGCTACTGCTGGAAATCCACGACCGTCCGGTGCTTGTTGACAGCGGCGACGGGATTGGCCGGGCAGGTGGATTGCGGACCGCGTTGTTGGATGTAACAGCGAGGGCGGAGGTCACAAAGCAGCTCCGAGCATCGGGGGATCGGACCGCCGCCGCGCTGGGCGAGTTAAAGAATCAGCAATTCGCGCTCGACCACCATTCCCTCGTTGCGGTAACCGATCTTGCGGGTACGATCACGTATGCGAACGACAAGTTCTGTGCGATCGCTGGATACACCCGGGAGGAATTATTAGGCCAAAACCACCGTCTGATCAATTCCGGTGTCCACTCCAGGGAGTTCTTCGGCGAGCTGTGGTCCACGATCGCGGAGGGAAGAATATGGCAAGGGGAAATCTGTAACCGCGCCAAAGACGGATCGCTGTACTGGGTTGATTCGACGATGGTACCGGTATTGGGGGCGGATGGCCGGCCAAGCGATTATATCGCCATCCGGACGGACATAACGGCGCGCAAACGGGACGAGGATCGGATCAAAGAATACGCTGCGGAACTGGCCCAAACGGTGGAAGAGCTCGGGCGGGAGAAGGATCGGGCGGAGGCGGCCAATCGCGCCAAGAGTGAATTCCTGGCCTCAATGAGCCATGAGATTCGGACCCCGATGAACGGCGTGATCGGTATGACCGGCTTGCTGCTCGGGACAGGGCTGAGTCCGGAACAGCAAGGCTATGCTGAAACGGTCCGCACCTCGGGCGAAGCGCTACTGACGATCATTAACGACATTTTGGATTTTTCAAAGGTGGAAGCCGGCAAACTGGTGCTGGAGGTTGGTCCCGTGGACCTTCACACCGCCCTGGAAGACGTGCTGGAACTGATGGCGGTAAAGGCTCGGGAGAAGCAGCTGGAACTGCTGCTGCTCTATACTCCGGATAGCCCGCGCGAGTTTTTTGGCGATTCCGGCCGGATCCGGCAGGTTTTGCTCAACTTGGTGTCGAATGCGGTGAAGTTTACCGCGGCGGGCCATGTGCTGGTGGAAGCGGATTGTCGAGCCATCGTGGGGGGCGTCGCCAGTATTCGGATCGCGGTACACGACACCGGGATGGGCATTCCGGTCGACCAGCAAGCGGCCGTTTTTCAGAAATTCCAACAGGTGGACTCTTCGACGACGCGTAAGTTTGGCGGCACCGGTTTGGGCTTGGCGATCTCCCGGCAGCTGGTGGAATTAATGGGGGGGACGATCACGCTGGCCAGCCGGGAGGGCGAGGGCTCGACGTTTTCGTTTGAGATTCCGCTGCGGTTGCGGGGGAGCTCTGAAGTTGCTTCGATTCCAATTGTGCCGCTCGAGGGGGTGCGGGTGCTGGTGGTGGATGATTTTTCTGTTTGCCGGCTGGTGACGAAGAGCTTGTGTGCGGGGTGGGGGATGCGCGTGGAGGAAGCCGCCTGCGGCGAGGAGGCGTTGGCGAAGGTGGGCGAGGCCACAGCGGCAGGTGACCCTTACCAGATCGTCTGTTTGGACTGCAAGATGCCCGGGATCGACGGAGCGGAAACGGCCCGGCGGCTCCGGGATGGCGGAACCGATGATGGGCCGCACATCGTAGTGATTACGGCGACCGACGATCGGGACGGGGTCGACGCTACGGGTGGCGCGAGTGGCGATGCTCGTCTGCTGAAACCGCTGCGGGAATCGGTCCTGCTCCGAACGTTCCAACGGATTTTGGACAGCGGCAAAGGAACCGTAACCATCCCCCGGGGCACCCCTCCGGTCAAGGAACTTCCTCGCCATGGCGGGCGCCGGGTACTCGTGGTGGAAGACAACATCGTCAACCAAAAGGTTGCGATGGCGCTGCTGCGTAAAATAGGCTGTCTGGTGGACGTGGCCGCCAACGGGCGGGAAGGATGCGAAATGGCCGCTTTGCTGCCTTACGATTTAATTTTTATGGATTGCCAAATGCCCGTGATGGACGGTTTTGCGGCCACGCGCGACATAAGGACCCGGGAAAAGGGTCTTGTTCGGCGCACCCCCATTGTTGCCCTGACCGCCGGTGCTCTGGTCGACGATCGGGATCGCTGCCTGGAGGCGGGCATGGACGGCTACCTGACCAAACCGGTGCGGGCGGATCAGTTGCGGGAGGAGGTCGAGCGGTATATGCCGGCGGGTTCGAGCGATGCCGCCGCCTAATGGCTGTGGCGCGGAATCTCTTTTCCGATGTCCTGGTATTTGACCGCAAACTCCAGCACGCCGCCTTCGCCCAACTGCCCGACATGCTTCTGGTAAAGCTCCTGCCAGGGGGACTGCGGCGCGGCGGCGGCCACAGCCATCGTCGCTTTGCGCGCCGTCAGCTCTTCGTCCGAAATCAAGACATCGACCCGGCGGGTGTTGAGGTCAACCCGGATCGCGTCGCCGGTCTTGAGCAGGGCGAGGTGGCCTCCGACGGCCGCCTCCGGGGAAGCATTGAGAATCGACGGGCTCGCCGAGGTGCCGCTCTGCCGGCCGTCGCCGATGGTGGGCAGTTGGTTCACACCGATTTTGACGAGGGCATCCGGCGGCAACATATTGACCACTTCCGCCGCCCCGGGATAGCCGACCGGCCCGCAGCCGCGGATGACGAGAATGCAATGAGCGTCAATTTCTAACGACGGATCGTTGATCCGTTCATGGTAGTCCTCGGGGCCTTCAAAGACGATCGCCCGGCCGGTGAAGGCGTTGGGGTCGCCGTCGGTTTCGAGGTAGCGGGTGCGGAACTCGTGGCCGATCACGGAAGTTTTGACGAGGGCGTTGTCAAACAAATTGCCCTTGACCACCAGGAAGCCGGCGTTGGCCATCATCGGCTTATCGAACGGATGAATGACGATTGGATTGGCGGTGCAGCAGCCGGCGTAGGCTTCTCCGACGGTTTTGCCGGAGACGTTCATCGCCGACTCTCGAATTTGGCCGCCGCGGAGGAGTTCCCCGATGATCGCCGGGACGCCCCCGGCGCGGTGGAAATCTTCGCCGAGAAAGTCGCCGGCGGGTTGAATGTTGGCGAGCAGCGGGATGTGATGGCCGACGGTTTCCCAATCCTCTACCCTTAGCTCGACGCCGATGTGGCGGGCAATGGCGATAAGGTGGGGCGGGCAGTTGGTGGAGCCGCCGATGGCGGAGTTGACGACGATCGCGTTTTCGAAGGCTTCGCGGGTGAGGATTTTCGAGGGCGTGAGATTCTCATGCACCATAGCGACGATTCGGCGGCCGGTTTCATAGGCCATCTGGCCGCGCTCCCGGTAAGGGGCGGGAATGGCCGCGCAGCCGGGGAGGGACATGCCGAGCGCTTCAGCGAGCGAGTTCATCGACAAAGCCGTGCCCATCGTATTGCAATGGCCGGCGCTGGGGGCCGAGGCGATGACCATGTCGACAAACTCGGAATAATCGATTTCACCGATCGCGTGGAGGCGGCGCGCTTCCCACACCGCCATGCCGCTACCGGCCGGTTTTCCCTTAAAGTAACTGTTGAGCATGGGGCCGCCACTCAAAACAATCGAAGGGATGTTAACAGTTGCCGACGCCATGATGCAGGCCGGGGTGGTTTTGTCGCAGCCGGTGGTGAGCACGACGCCGTCGATGGGGTAGCCGTGCAGGATTTCGGTGAGGGTAAGGTAGGAGAGATTGCGATCGATCGACGCGGTAGGCCGACGGCAGGACTCCTGAATGGGATGCGTCGGGAAAACGAGCGGTACGCCGCCGGCGTCGCGAATGCCGTCGCGGACGCGGGAAGC
>Ga0163144_10003198_pt1 | contig 37353 bp, 34 predicted proteins | sample OliLak19BULKMAT1_FD_123175 | JGI IMG/M metagenome (GOLD analysis project Ga0163144, IMG submission 123175) | Freshwater microbial mat bacterial communities from Lake Vanda, McMurdo Dry Valleys, Antarctica - Oligotrophic Lake LV.19.BULKMAT1 | ecosystem: Environmental > Aquatic > Freshwater >...
CGACGCGCATCGTCGACGCCGCGACTTGTTCGCCCCGCGTCGGCGATCGAGCAGCGCCCGCTCGCCCCTGTCATGCTCGCGGCCGCCGACGCCGGATGTGCGAGCACACCGACGAGCAGCGTCAGCAGCACTGCGAGTGCATGGCGCATGGTTCCCCACGATAGCGCGGTGCGACCGGGATTCAAGCGGCGTGAGACGAGATCGCGATCCGTTCGCGCCGAAATTTCTTGCGACGAATCGGCGATCCACCCGTCCCACGCGTGGGAACCCTTGCGACGCAGCGCCACACCCGACGGATCGAGAACCCAACGGCGTCGGTGAGGGCGGAGACGTTGTGATCGAAATCGGAGCTCGGCGTGAGGCTCATCGTGAGGCCTCATCGCGGGCCTTGTGCGTCGAGGCGCTCGAGCGCCTGCGTGCCCGGGAGTCCGTCGAGGTCCGGTGCGACGACGATCTCGATGCGGCGGTTGAGCGCGCGACCGGTGTCGCCGTCGTTGGCGGTGCGCGGAGAGAACTCGGAGAAGCTCGCACCACTGAGCTGTGCCGGACGAACGCCGGCGTCCAACAGTGCGTGCACAACGACGAGCGAGCGAGCCGAGGCGAGCTCCCAGTTGGACGGGTAGGTCTCGTTGTGAATCGGGACATCGTCGGTGTGCCCCTCGACCTGGAAGCGCTTGGAGATCGACGCCAGGGTCGCGCCGACCTGCGGCTGCGCTCCGGTCCCCGCGCAGGCTCTTCGCGGAGCCGACCCGCGTCGATGCAAGGGTTGCGGACACGACCTTTCGCAGCGGATCCACGTTGATCAGCATGGATACTCGCCTCCGCCGCTCCCTGCTCGGCGTCGTGCTCGTCGGCCTCGGTGCGTGCGACAACGTGTCGTGCTGGTCCGTTCACTCGCGATGGCGAGCGCACCGCGGACGCGGAGCCCTTTGCCCTCGAGATCGAGGCGATGCTGTGGCGCATCGAAGAGCTGTCGTTCGATGCGGAGGGTGAGTGGAACGTCCTCCTCGTCGATGTCGAATGACGCAAGAGCTGCAGCAGCCCCGCCCCGTCGGCGTCGTCGAGCGCGCGGCGCTCGGGCGCTTCGCGTGGTTGTCGATCGCCGCAGCGCTCACGACGATGGCGCTCAAGGTGGTCGCGTACCTCACGACGGGCTCGGTCGGGCTCTTGTCCGACGCCGCCGAGTCGTCGGTCAATCTCGTCGCCGCGATCGTGACGCTCGTCGCGTTGCGGATCGCCGCGACGCCGCCCGATGCCGAGCATCCCTTCGGCCACGAGCGCGCGGAGTACATCTCGAGCGGCATCGAGGCGCTGCTGATCGTCGCCGCAGCGCTGGCGATCGTCGCGACCGCCGTGCAGCGGCTGCTGTCGCCGGTGCCGCTGGGCTCGCTCGGGGTCGGTATGATCGCGTGCGGGGCAGCGACGCTCGTGAACTTCGTCGTGGCGCGGGTCTTGTTCCGCGCCGCACGCCAGCACGACTCGATCGCCCTCGAGGCGGACGCGCAACACCTCATGACCGACGTGTGGACGTCCGTCGCGGTCGTGGTCGGCATCGGTGCCGTCGCGGTCAGCGGCTGGGAGTGGCTCGACCCCGTGATCGCGATCGCGGTCGCGCTGAACATCGTGCGCATCGCTTGGCTTCTGCTCGCACGCGCAGGCAGCGGACTGCTCGGCCACGCGGTCTCGGCCGAGCGCGGCGCAGCGATCGAGGCGGTGCTCGTTCGATATGAGCAGGAATCGGGCATCGGCTGGCACGCGCTGCGCACGTGGCAGGCCGGCAGGCGCAGCGTCGTCACGGTCCACGTGCTCGTGCCCGGCGAGTGGACGATGCAGCGCGGCCACGACCTGTGCGAGCGTATCGAGCACGATCTGCGAGGAATCGCGTCCAGGACGACCGTGATCATCCACCTCGAGCCGCGCGAGGACGAGCGCTCGTTCGTGGATCAGAGCCTCGATCGGGAATGAGTCGTCACCGCAACCGCTGCGCGCACCCCAACGCTGATGCGCAGACGATTCGCCGGGCGATGGGCTGTCCACCCGTTATCGTCAGGCCATGCGCTGGCTCCTCGGAATCGATCTTCGCGACCGCGGTCGCGGCGCGCTGAACATGGCCGCGTGGCTACGAGATCAGCCGTTCCCCGAGCCGACCGAGCTCGTCGCGGTCCACGTGATCGACGAACGGATCTGGGGACCACACGACGTCGCCGAGGCGCTGCGACCGTCGGCCGAGCGCGCGCTCGAACGCGAGCTGATGTCGCTCGGCTCCAACCGCGTCTCTGCGCGCGTCGTCACGGCGCCGTCCGTCGAGATCGGGCTCGCAGGTGTCGCGAAGGAGATGGGCTGCGACGCGCTGTTGATCGGCCGCGCCGCGCCACGGCGCGGCCGCAGGCTCGTGCGCCTGGGTAGCACCGCGCGTCGGATCCTTCGCGAGCTACCGCTGCCCGTGATGGTCGTGCCTGCGGACATGCCACGCTCCGATCTCGGCGCCGGCCCGCTCGTGCTCGGGGTCGAGCTCGATCGCAGCTCGGTCGCTGCCGCACGACTCGCACAGGAGCTTGCGGTCGCGCTGCACCGAGAGCTCACAGTCGTCCACGTCGACTCGTGGTATCTCGTGATTCCCGACTACGTCGGCGGCGGTGCAGTCGTGATGCCACGCGAGCCCAGGCGCACGCCCGCGGACGTGTCGGCGTGGGCAAAGCGCCATCACCTCGCCGCTCCCGCGGAGATCCAGATCGGCGATGGCGATGTCGTCGAGCGCCTGATGGACGAGGCGCAGAGTGTCTCGGCTCCGATGATCGTCGTCGGCTCGCGCGAGCTCGACGTGGTCGAGCGTGTGTTCTCATCGAGTGTCGCGAGTGCGCTCGCGAGCCACGCGGATCGACCCGTGCTCGTCGTGCCACCTCAACGAGTCGAAGTCGCGACCTGAGCTGCCTGATGCCGGCCCAGGCCGCCCTCGATCGCACGCAGGTGAGCGAACCGCAGCGGACGACGCGGCTGTGGCTCGCTCTGTGGCAGGTCCCGCGGCTTCACCATCGGCTCCGCGGGCTTGCCGGAGATGAGCGAATGCAGTGCTCGCAGCGCGTCGGTCGTGGTGAAGATGCCGACCGCCACGTCCACGCCATCGTCCTCGTCCGCATCGATGACGATGACGCAGCCCCAGCGGTGGTGCTCCATCTGCTCCGCGACCTCGGCGAGCGACGTCGTCGTCCGACAGACGTAGGGGAAGTCCGTCATCGCGTCGGCGACGATCAGATCGCGGCGGCTCGCACCCTTGACGCCGAGTGCCACGGCAATGTCTCGGCTCGAGATCACGCCGGCGATCTGGCCATCTTCGAGCACGACGAGGTGACGAATGTTGTTCTGGGCCATGCGCTCTTGAGCGTCGGCGAGCGAGATTCCGAGGTCGGCCGTCGCGGGTTCGGAAGTCATGTACTGCGCGACGGTTGGTGGCGGGGCGATCATGACTCGATGGTGCGGCGGGATGCTCCACCAGGCCCGCGCACGATCTGCGGCACGAGCCGTTGAGACACCTCAAACGGTGCGCGGGTCTCCAATCCTGCACACTGCCGCACATGCCCCCCGCCGTCTCCCCCGGTGCCCCTCATCCACTCGGGTCGACGGTCGTGGACGGCGGGGTCAACTTCTCGCTCTTCTCCAAGAGCGCGACCGCGGTCGAGCTGCTGCTGTTCGCGGGCATCGACGACCCCGCGCCGTCGGTGATCGCACTCGACCGACGAATGCACCGAACGTTCGACTGCTGGCACGCGCTGGTCCACGACGTCGGTGCCGGGCAGCTCTACGGCTACCGCGTGCATGGGCCGTGGATGCCCGAGCTCGGTCACCGCTTCGACGGCGACAAGCTGCTGCTCGACCCGTATGCGCGCGGCATCGTCTACGTGGACCCGGCCGCGGCGCATGCCGGCGCGAGCGCGGGTGGGTCGAACCTGAGCACAGCGATGAAGAGCCTCGTCGTCGACCCGACGAAGTACGACTGGGAGGGCGTCGTCGCACCGCGCATCGATCCGAGTCAGCGCGTGATCTACGAGCTGCATGTCGGTGGCTTCACGCGCGATGCATCTTCGTCGACCGACCACCGCGGCACGTTCGATGCGCTCATCGAGAAGATCCCCTACCTCGTCGATCTGGGGGTGACGACTGTCGAGTTCCTGCCGGTCTTCCAGTTCAACGAGACCGACAACCCGTTCTTCGATCCGCACACCGGCGGGCGCTTGAGGAACTACTGGGGTTATGCGCCGCTCGGGTTCTTCGCGCCGCACCGCGGCTACTACATCGAGGGTTGGGAGCACATGCGCTACCTGACCGGCTTCCGCGATCTCGTGAAGGCGCTGCATCGCGCCGGCATCGAGGTCTTCCTCGACGTCGTGTTCAACCACACCGGCGAGGGCGCCGAGCACGGCCCGACGATTTGCTTCCGCGGGATCGAGAACTCGATCTACTACTTGCTCGATCAGGCCGATCACTCGCGCTACGCCGACTTCTCGGGCACCGGCAACACGGTGAGCTGCAATCACCCGGTGGTGCGGCGACTCATCCTCGACTGCCTGCGCTACTGGGCCGAGGTGATGCACGTCGACGGCTTTCGCTTCGATCTCGCGACCGTGCTGTCGCGCGACGAGGCCGGGCGCCCGATGACGAACCCGCCGCTGCCGTGGGAGATCGAGATGGATCCGGTCCTGTCGCGCACGCGCCTCGTCGCCGAGGCGTGGGACGCTGCCGGTCTCTACCAGGTCGGGTCGTTCCCCGGCGAGCAGTGGCTCGAGTGGAACGGAGTGTTCCGCGACGACGCCCGGCGATTCCTCCGCGGGGACGAAGGCATGGTCGGTGCGATCGCGAAGCGATTGCTGGGCAGCCCGGACATCTACGAGCATCGCGGGCGCGAGACGGTGCAGAGCGTCAACTTCGTCACCTGCCACGATGGCTTCACGCTGTTCGATCTCGTCACGTACGAGCACAAGCGCAATGAGGCGAACGGCGAGCACGGGCGCGACGGCACTGACGCGAATTGGAGCGCGAACTACGGCGTCGAGGGACCGACCGACGATCCCACGATCACGCGCGTTCGCATTCGACAGGTGAAGAATGCGTTCGTGCTGCTGCTGATCGCCCAGGGCACGCCGATGCTGCTCGCCGGCGACGAGATGTGTCGCACGCAGGGCGGCAACAACAACGCATACGGCCTCGACGATCCGACGTCGTGGATCGATTGGCGGCGGCTACAGACCCACGCCGAGGTCCACCGGTTCGTGCGCGGGATGATTCGCCTGCGCCGCGCACATCCGAGTCTACGCGGGCGCCGCTATCTGCTCGGCACCGAGGTACCGCGAACGGCGGGCGACGGTGGGCGCGTGCGCTGGCACGGCGTCGAGCCCGACCGTCCCGACTGGAGCCCGGGCTCGCGCACGCTCGCGTTCACGATCTCCGGCACCGAGGGCGACACGTCGATCCACGTCGCGATGAACATGCACGACGCGCCCGTGGTCTTCCGGTTGCCGGAGCCGCGTGCCGGCTTCGCGTGGCATTGCGCGGTCGACACCTCGATGAGCGCGCCGCACGATGTCGCCGAGCCCGGCGAAGAGCTGCTGTGGACGGCGGCGGAGCGTTCGTTGGCGGCGCGGAGCATCGTCGTGCTGGTCGAGCGCGCGATCACGAGCTAGCCACGAGGACGCGCGGCTGCATCGCGCTCGATCGAAGGAATCGAGACGCCTTCGTTCTTGACAGTTGTAACTGTCACGGTTAGAACTGGCTCTGTCCTAACCGCTCCAGTGGATACCATGACGAACGCCACCATCCCCGATGCCGTTTCCCTGCCCCCGCCCGAGCGTCTGCGCCGGTTCGGCGCCGAGCTCGATGCCATCAAGGCCCGCGTAGAGGCCGACATGGGCGCCGCCGACGTCCGCTACGTGCGCAGGCTCGATCGCTTCAGCCACGGATGCGAGATCGTCGGCCGCCTGCTCATCCACTTCAGCGTCGAGCCGCTCACGTTCGCGACCGGCGTGGTCACGTTGTGGGTCCACAAGCAGCTGCAAGCGACGGAGATCGGGCACACGGCGCTGCACGGTGCCTACGACAAGCTCGAAGGCGCCGCCGCGTGGCGCTCGGCGACGTACCGCTGGCAGATCCCGATCGACGAAGCGTCGTGGCGCAACATGCACAACGCGCGGCATCACGGCGCGACGAACGTCGCGGGCCGCGACGCGGACATCCACTTCGGTCCGGTGCGTCTCACCACGCAGACGCCGTGGCAGGCGAGCCATCGCTGGCAGCTGCCGTTCACGCTGGGGTTTTTGTTCCCGAGTTTCGCGCTCGGCATCCAGCTGCACGCAACGGGGCTCTCCGACCTCTGGATCGACAACGGCCAGCGCGAGCTCGACTTCTTGCCGGATCGCTCGAAGGCGAGCCGCCGCCAGGCGTGGAGGAACGCGCTGCGCAAGTGGCTGCCGTACTACGGCAAGGAGTACGTGCTCTTCCCGCTGCTCGCCGGCCCGATGTTCTGGAAGGTGATGCTCGGCAACTGGCTCGCCGAGACCATGCGCGACGTCTACTCGGCGGCGACGATCTTCTGCGGCCATGTGGGCGAGGGCGTGAAGAGCTGGCCCGCGGGCACGAAGGCCGGAAGTCGTGGTCAGTGGTATGCGATGCAGGTCGAGGCGACGAACAATTTCGAGGTCGGCTGGCCGTGGAACGTGTTCTGCGGCGGGCTCGATCACCAGATCGAGCACCACTTGTTCCCCAAGCTGCCACCGCAGCGCCTGCGAGCGATCGCAAAGGAGGTGCGGGCCGTGTGCGAGCGCTACGGCGTCGAGTATCGCAGCGACCGCTGGGGTCGCGTGCTACGGCGCGCGCTCGGCTGGATCACCGAGCTCTCGCGCGACAAGAGCCCGCTCGCCGCGAGCCGCGAAGTGCTGCGGGAGATGACGTAGGTGCGAGCTGAGCGGGCGATGACGACCGTACTTTCACTCGACGCCTCGGCCGCGGTAATGCAGGGTTCGGCCGTGGCGGACCCCGAGCAGCTCACCATCGACGAGCTCACCGCGCAGTCGCGCGTGCCGAGCCGGACGATCCGCTACTATCAATCCAAGGGCGTGTTGCCGCCGCCCGAGATCAAGGGCCGCGTGGCGTACTACGGCGCCGCGCACCTCGAGCGGCTCACGCTCATCGCGAAGCTGCAAGATCGTGGGTTGCGCATCGACGCGATTCGAGCGCTGCTCGCCCGCATCGACAAGCAGGAGCTCGATGTCGGCGAGTGGCTCGGGCTCGACGCTCAGCTCAAGGCATCGTGGGCCAATGATCAGCCGCGGGCGGTCAGCGAGGCCGAGCTGCACGAGCTCGCCGGCTCGCAGCGGGTCGGTCTCATCGCGGAGCTCGTGCGCCTGCGCGCCGTGGAGCGCACGGGCGACGTCTACCTCGTGCGCAGCCCTGCCCTGTTGCGCGTCGCGATGCGGCTCGAGGCCGCGGGCATCGACCTCGAGACCGCGATCGGATCCGAGACGATCCTGCGCAAGAACCTCGGCCGCGCGGCACGCGACCTCGCGAAATTCTTCTTCGCGCGCGCCGAAGACGGCCACGTCCAACCGCCGGTGCATGGCGACTGGTCGCGCGTCTTCCAGGAGCTGCGGCCGATGAGCATCGAGGCCGTGCGCGTCGTGTTCGGCCAAGAGATGGAACGCGTACTGCGCGAGCTCATCGAGGACGGCGCGACCGCGAAGCTGCCCACGAGGAAACCCAAGCGGCGCTAGAAGCGACGGTTGATCGGTCACGCGGTGCGGGTCGCGGTCGTTGCCGTGGACTCGGCAACCGCCCTACCATCCGCATCGTGCTCGCCGTGCTGCTCGCGCTCGCGCTCGCGCTCGTCGATGGCCCGCGTGCGTACACCGGCACACGCGAGGTCACGGCACCTGTCGAGCCGGCACCGACGCTACCCGACGGGCCGACGCCACCCGAGCCACCGCACCGCGCGGGCCCGGGCAATGCGCCTGGGCGGCCGAGCTGGGCTCCGTCGGCGCTCCCGCGGCGCGCCTACGGTGAGGTCCACGCGCGGTGGTTCACGGACGCGGCCATCGTCCTCGCGACACTCGTGCCGGTGCAGATCCTCTCGCGCGTCGTCGCGCCCCGGCAGGCGCTCGAGCCACTGCCGGGCGAACCCAACGTCGGTCGTGTCGATCGCGTTGCGCTGCATCGATTCTCGACATCGGCCGCACACGCCTCGGATGCACTGCTCGCGATTGGGCTCGTGGCGGTGCCCACCTTGACCATGCTCCACGGTCGCTGGGCGAGCAGGCGAGGCGCCGCTCACTCGCGCCGCGCATTCGTACGCCAGTGGCTCGGCGTCGCGCTGGTCGACGCCGAGGCGATCGGCGTGACGTTGTTGCTCACCCAGGCACTCAAGCAAGCCGTCGCCCGGCCGCGTCCGTTTACTTCCCTGTCCGCCGACGAGGTCGCGTCGTCCGATCGCGCCGCCTTCGATGATGCGATCGCGAGCCCCGATCGCCAGCGCTCGTTCCCGTCGGGCCACGCATCGACGACGTTTGCTGCGGTGACCGCCCTGGCGACAGCGCTGACGATCGAGCATCCCCGCACCAAGCGTTCGCGTGCCGTCGTCGCCGTGGTGTGGGTGGCCGGCATGGCGACCGCGGCGACCGTCGCGACCCTGCGTGTCGTCGCGGGCAAGCACTACCCGAGCGACGTCGCGGCCGGCAGCGCGCTCGGATTCGGTGTCGGCGCGGCGGTGCCGTTGCTGCATACCTGCTGGCTGCGCGGTGGCTATGGCCGACGCACGTGCGCGACCCGGCGGTGAGAGCCGGTCGGCGCCTACGCAGCCCGCGTCAGGTCGACAGCCCGCGCAGCCGCAGCAGCGGCCCTTCCCACGCGGCCACGTCGCGCAGATCGATCTCCGCATCGATGAACCACGACGTCTCGCCCTCGGGATCGAGCAGCACGTGGCGCACCCGCCAGCGTCGCGGCTCGGTCTGGGCGATGTCCGTCAGGTGTGGCTGCCTCGCGCGCGGCGTCGCGTCGAGCTCGGGGTGCTCGTCGAAGAACGGCTTTACCGTCGCCTCCAGACGCTCGATCGTCCACGGATCGTCTGGCTCGCTGCGGATGATCGTCAGCACGTCGTCCGCATCGCCCTTGCCGATCGCGGCGACCAGCGCGTGCAGCTCGGCCCGGATCCGGGCGACGAACCGCCGCGGATCCGAAGTCGGATCCGACGTGTTCACGACGACGACCTCGGCGTCACGCAGCGCGGTCGTATCGAGCTCCCCGCGTGACACCGCGAGCAGCCGCTCCCACTCGAGCAACAGCGTGTTGTCGACCCGCGAGAGCAGCGCGAACAACCACGTCTCGAGCTCGAACAGCGCATCGTCCTTCATGCCATCGGGCACGTTCTGGACGAGCGCCTTGTACACCTGCGTCAGATAGCGCAGCAACACGCCCTCGCTGCGCTGCAGCCCGTACTCCTTCACGTAGCCGCCGAAGCCGAGCGAGCGCTCGTACATGTCGCGCGCGATCGACTTCGGCTTCACGTTCTCGCGCGCGACCCACGGATGCCGCGTGCGGAACGCGTCGTACGTCGCGTAGATCAGCTCGGCGAGCGGCTTGGGATGCTCGACCTTCTCGAGCTGCGCCATGCGGTCGTCGTACTCGACGCCCTCGGCCTTGAGCTTCGCGATGAGCTCGCCCTTCGCCTTGTCGACCTGCTTGATGAGCACGGCCTGCGGGCTCTCGAGGATCGCCTCGACCATCGTGAGCACGTCGAGCGTGTGCGTCGGCGACTCGGGATCGAGCTGCAGCAGCGCATCGAGCAGGTACAGCGACAGCGTATGGTGCAGCGAGAAGTCGGCCTGCAGCACGTCGCTGACGCGCAACGCCGGCCGACCCCTGCGTACCTCCGGCACGAGCTCGACCACGCCGGCACCACGCAGCTCGCGGAGCATCTGCGCCGCGCCCTTGCGATGGCGCGTACGCATGCCCGGCCGCTCGTAGCTGTTCGCGACGAGATCGACGACACGCCGATACCCGCCGTCGCGATGCATCGGATCGACCTCGCGGTGCAGCACCGTGAGCAACATGCCGTGCGTGATCTCGAACCGCGATTGCAGCGGCTCGGGCTCGCCGTTTTGCAGCTTCTCGAACGTCGCTCTGTCCCACGGCACGTAGCCGCGCGCCGGTGGCTGCTTGCGCACGAACTTCTTCTTGCCCGCCTTCGCCTCGAGCCGCAGATTCTCGATCATGTGCTCGGGCGCCTGCGCGAGCACCCAACCCTGGGTGTCGAAGCCCTTGCGCCCTGCCCTGCCCGCGATCTGCTTGAAGTCGCGCACCGACAAGATGCGCGTCTTGGTGCCGTCGAACTTGCACAGCTTGGTGAACAGCACCGAGCGAATCGGCACGTTCACGCCGACGCCGAGCGTGTCGGTGCCCGCGATGATCTTCAGCAGCCCCTTTTGCGCGAGCCGTTCGACGAGCGCGCGGTACCGCGGCAGGATCCCCGCGTGGTGCAGGCCGATGCCGTGGCGGATCAGCTTCTTGATCTCCGGCCCGTACACCGAGTCGAAGCGCGTGCCCGAGGTCACGGCCGCGATCGCCTCTTTCTCCTCTTTGGTGCACAGGTTCACCGACAGCAGGTCCTGTGCCCGTTCTGCACACTCGCGCTGCGTGAAGCTGACGACGTAGATCGGCGCCCGCTCGCGCGTCGTGAGGTCGAGGATCGTCTCGTGCAGCGGCGTCTCGCGCCACTCGAACTCGAGCGGCACCGGTCGCTGCTCGGATCGCACGACCGAGACCTCGGCGCCGGTGTACTTTGCCAGTCCGGTCTCGAACGCGGACATGTCGCCGAGCGTCGCCGACATCAGCAGAAAGCGCGCGTGCGGCACGGTGATGAGCGGCACCTGCCACGCGATCCCGCGATCCGGATCCGAGTAGAAGTGGAACTCGTCCATCACGATGTAGTCGACCTCGGCCATCTGCCCATCGCGCAGGGCGAGGTTCGCGAGCACCTCGGCGGTGCAACAGATGATGTTCGCCTTGGCGTTGATGCTCGCGTCGCCGGTCAGCATGCCGACGTTCGCAGCGCCGAGCTGATCGCACAGATCGAAGAACTTCTCGTTGACGAGTGCCTTGATCGGCGACGTGTAGAAGCAGCGCAGCCGCTCGCACATCGCCTTGAAGTGCAGCGCCGTCGCGACCAGCGACTTGCCCGATCCGGTCGGCGTCGCGAGCACGACATTGCGACCGGCCATCAGCTCGAGGATCGCTTCCTCTTGCGCGGGGTACAGCTCGAGCCCGGTCGTCGCGACCCAGGCGAGGAACCGCTCGAGGATCTCGTCGCCGTCGCGGGTGCGCTCGTTGGGCACGAAATCGGCGAGGCTGCGACGCGTCTCCAAGGGCGAGCCCTGGATACCCGGCGCAGCACCGACGAGCAAGCCCGCTACTCGAGGTCGTACTGCTTGAGCTTGCGGTACAGCGTGGTCTTGCCGATGTGCAGCAGGCGCGCGGCCTTGCGCTTGTTGCCGCGGGCGTAGTTCAGCGCGCGACGGATGGCCTGCTTCTCGGCCTCCTCGAGGCAGAGCTGACGCTCCGGCGACTCGGCGCGCGCGTGGTGGACATCGCGGACCCGCAGACGCGACGGCAGGTCGCGCAGCTCGATGACCTCACCGGTGCCGGTCGCGATCGCCTGGGTGAGCACGTCAGTGAGCTCGTCCATGTTGTTCGGCCAGCGATACGTGCGCAGGCAGTCGAGCGCGTTGTCGGCGATGCCACCGACGGCGCGACGGGCCGGCGTCTTCGCGATGACGTCCATCGCGATCATCTCGAGATCCTCGATGCGCTCGGCGAGCGTCGGCACGTCGATGCGGATGCCCGAGGCCCAGCGAACGATCTGCGGGTGCAGACGGTTGCGACCCTCTTCGCTCTCGGGACGCAGCCGCGTGCCGATCACGATGCGGCCGAGGCCGGTCAGCGCGGGCAGGCGAGCCTGCTCCTCGAGCGAGAGATCCTCGAGTCGGCTGAGGTAGGTGAACGCGCCGAGGTTCAGCAGGCGCGGGTGCTCGTTGCCACGCACGACCTCCATGCTCGGCACCTCGCCGCCACCGAAGTGATAAAGGATGCGAGCGATCGCTTCCTTGCCGGTGCCGGCCGGGCCGACGAGCAGCACGGGAAGGTTGGTACGGACCGCGCGCTGGATGACGGACTGCACGCGCCGCGCCGCGGCCGAGTGGCCGAGGTACACGGGCGGGTTCGAACGGAATCGGGCGTCGGCGATCGACTCGGGGAACTCAGGGCCGGAGGCCCGAGAAGAGAAGTGGGGTGCGAAGTCTGCGGCCTGCATGGGTCTGCCTCGGGTTGCAATCGTTCTGTTGTGTGGGCGGGGCCCCGAGGCAAGACCCCCGCGTAGGAGATTGTGCAAAGCCGGGCCACTCGCCGGTTGGACCGCCCCAGCACGCGGTCCAGGTCGCGTAGCCCACCCTCAAGTCGTCCGCTCGCGCCGCCGATGACCCGGCTCGATGTCCGCGCTGATGCTCGAAGCTTCGCCGTCGCCGCAGATGCGCGGGATCACCCGCCAGTGGCAGGTGATGTTCGGTGCGCCGCTGCCCGACCTGCTCGCCGGCATCGCGTGCGCCGGTCCCGGGCGAGGGCACTGGACGCTCGCACTCGTGCACGCGCACGCGGTCGCCGGCGACGATCGCTACGCACGTGCACAACTCGCGGGGTTCGAGGGCGAGCTCGCGACCGCGCTCGGCGTTGCGCCCCTGTGTTGGCCGTCGCGGCAGCGCAGCATCCTCCCGGTGGCGACCGCGCCCGAGCTGCCGGCGCTCGATCCGTCGCAGCAGCTGATGCTCGCGCTCGAGGGCAAGCCGAGCCGCGATCGTGCGGTGATCTCCGTGCTCGTCCACGCCGCGTTCGCGCCGCGCGAGGAATCCCCGCACGCCGCGGAGCTGCGTGCGCGTCTGTGTAGCCTCGCGGTGACGCCACCCGCCCGCGACCGCTGGCGCCGCGGGTTCGGCCTCATGCCTCCGGACAACGTCGCGCCGGGTGAGCATCACGGTGCGATGCGCCTGTTGCAGCGCGCGTTCCCGGACGACGGCACGGTCGCCGCGGTCGATGCATCGATGTGCGCGCCGATGCGACCCGAGCGCGCGCTCGACGTGCTGCTGTGCGGCTTGTCGGTGCGCGCCGGGCTGCGCCGCGCCGGCATCATGCACAGCGACGAAGGCACCCAACCGCGTCGCGACGGCGAGGGGTTCGAGCGACTCGCGGCGTGACGCTTGTCGGTGCGACGCGGATCATGCGAAGAACCTCCGGGTGAACGATCCCGAGGTCGAGACCCTGCGTGCCCGCGTCGAGGCGGCGTTCGCCGATCGAGCGCTGCTCGCCGACACCACCTACCAGCAGGCCGTCACTGCGACGATCGATCTCCTCGATCGCGGCGTGCTGCGCGTCGCGAGCCCAGCCGCGGATCCGACCGCACCGTGGGAGGTCCACGCGTGGACCAAGCAGGCGATCCTCCTCTACTTCGGTCTGCGTGGCATGCAGACGTTCGAGGTCGGGCCGTTCGAGTACCACGACAAGATCCCGCTCAAGCGCGGCTGGGCCGAGCTCGGTGTCCGCGTGGTGCCGCCTGCGACCGCGCGATACGGCGCGCACATCGAGCGCGGCGCGATCCTCATGCCGAGCTACGTGAACATCGGCGCGTACGTCGGCGCCGGCACGATGGTCGACACGTGGGCGACCGTCGGCAGCTGCGCGCAGGTCGGCCGTAACGTGCACCTGTCCGGGGGCGTCGGCCTGGGCGGTGTGCTCGAGCCACCGTCGGCCTCGCCGGTGGTGATCGAAGATGGCTGCTTCATCGGCTCGCGGGCGATCATCGTCGAGGGTGTCCGCGTCGAGCGCGAGGCGGTGCTGGGCGCAAACGTCGTCATCACCGCATCGACGCCCATCATCGACGTCACGGGCAGCGAGCCGGTCACGCTCAAGGGTCGCGTGCCGGCGCGCGCGGTGGTCGTGCCCGGCACGCGTGCCCGCAGCTTTCCCGCGGGCGAGTTCCACCTCGCGTGTGCGCTCCTCATCGGCTACCGCAAAGAGAGCACCGAGCTGCGCACGAGCCTCAACGACGCGCTGCGCAGCTTCGACGTCCCGGTGTGACAACCCGCGTCGAGCGGCGAGGCTGAACCCGCGTCGCTCCCGGACCGTCGCGGTGGCGACGGCGCGGGTCGACTGCTACCCTCGAAAAGAGTCGACCTTGACCCGGCCCGCCCACGGTAGGAGCTCGCGATGAGCCACGGCGCAACCCGCGGGCGATGGGCCAGCAGGCTGAGTCGACTCCGTCGTGGCGCGCCCGACGACGCCGCGCAGACGCACGAGCAGGATCTGTCGCCGCGATCGCGTGTACGTGCCGAGCGACCGAGCACGCCACCCAACTCGCAGACGGCTTCGCCGACGGGCGCACCGCAAGGCGGATCGTCGTCGCGCGCGGGGTGGGATTTCACGGCGCGCGAGCGCAACGAGACGGCCGTCGAGACGCCGGCGCAGGTCCCGGTGCGCGCGCAGATCCTCGCGATCCTCGCGGACCCGCGCGTCGATCACCTCACGCTCGATGGCTGCGCGCGACTCATCTCGCGACCACGCCAAGACGTCGAGACGACGCTCGATGCGATGGTGCAGGCCGGCGAGCTCGTCGAGGTCGGCGGATCGGTGAAGCAGTTCCGACTGCCGATCGGCGAGAAGCAGCGCCTCGAGGCGTTGTTCCGCAGCACGGCGCTCGAGCTCGGCGAGCAAGCAGTGCTCGCGGAGGGCAGCGGCGATCCCGGCTACGACGACGAAGGCGACGAGCCGCGACTGCCGGTCACGGCCGGACTGCTCAGCTTGTTCCTGCCCGGCACCGGTCAGCTCCTCAACGGTGATGTCGGTCGCGCGTCACTCGTGTTCGCGGTGTGGAGCCTCGCTTGGATCACGCACCTGTCGCCGGTGTGGACGTTCGTCTGCCTGTATGCGGGCGCCGAGGCGTTCTTCACCGCGAAGATCCGCGGGATGGAGCGCAAGATCGCCAAGGATGCGATCACCGGCAACGCCGACGGCGCGCGCGTGCTCGGGCCCTGATCGCGGTCAGGTTCACGGTCCGCGGCGGATCGGCAGCGCGAGGTACGGCAGGCGATCGTGCAGATCCTCCGCCGTGCCGTACAGCACCCGGTACGCGAGCCAGCGGCCGAGCACCGACTGCGTGTACTTGCGCGTCTCGTCGTACGGGATGCTCTCGATGAACACGTCGAGATCCAGCGTGCCGCGTTCGTCGAGCCAGCGCTCGACCGAGCCCGCACCCGCGTTGTAGCTCGGGATCGCGAGCGCGACCGCACCATCGCCGCCGCCGAATCGTGCGACGAGCGAGCCGAGGTGATGCATGCCGAGCGCGAGGTTCGTCGCCGGATCGAACAGCACGTCGTCGTCTTTCAGATCGATGCCGACCTGGGTCGCGACCGCCTTCGCCGTCGACGGCATGAGCTGCACGAGCCCGCGCGCACCGGCGAACGACGTCGCGCCGGGCTCGAAGCGACTCTCGGTCTGCATGATCGCGTACGTCAGCCACTGCGGAACGCCGGCCGTCGTCTCGCCGGTGCCGATGAGCTCGAGAAACGGCTGCGGATGCACGGCCGTCCACCGCTCGCGATCGTCCTTCGGCGACGTCGTGCGCCACGAGGTGCCCATGCCACCGACGAGTCGCTGCGCACCCCCGTAGAGCCCAGCTTGGTTCAGCACGATCACCGCGGGCCAACCATCGACGTCGGTCGCGCGCAGCTCGTCCTTCGCCCACTCACCGAGCCCGAGTCGCGCGAGCACCAACGCGGACTCGCTCGCGCGCACCGGCTTGGGTGGCGCAGTGCTCGGTGCGGCGCCGACGAGGGTCGCGACCCCGACGTTCCACGCGTCGTCGCCGAGCTCGCGTAGTCGCGACAACGCCTGCAGCGAGGGATAGTCGAGCGGCCCGGCGGCGAGCGTCTCGAGCCACGCCGCCTTGGCGCCGTCGGCATCACCGGTGCGCGCCAGTGCACGACCGCGGAAGTAGCTCAGCTTGCCGCGCTCGGCCGGCGACAGCGACTTCGATCGCAATCCGTCGTCGACGAGTCGGAGTGCCTCGACATCGTCACCGCGCGCGAACGCGGCGACGAGCAGCCGCCTGCGGGCTTCCTCGGCCATGTCGCCGGCTAACGCGAGCGCCTGCTTCCACGCCGCGAGCGCGCGCTCGTGCTCGCCGCCCTCGTCCCACGACTCGCCCGCGAGCACCCACGCGTCGTCGGCATAGCTGTGCGCGGCATGATCCTTCGCGAGGTTCTCGAACGACTTCGCCGCATCGCCGTACTTGCCCTCGGCGTAGCGACCACGGCCTGCCTGGTACGTCGCCTTCACCAGCAGGTCGACGCCCGCAGCTCCGGCCGACGTGCAGTGCGTCACCGCGTGCTCGAAGTGCGTGCGCGACTTGGCCCGATCACGCTGCTTGAATACCGCGGTGCCCTTCGCGAAGTTGGCCTGGCAACGATCGATCGGACCGACGCCCGGCCCGCCGAGCAGCGCGTCCGCGGCCTTCAGTGCCTGCTTGTAGCGCCCGCGATCGATCATCGCGTCGATGCGCGCATGGGCGAGCTGGCGCTCGAGCTCGCGCAGCGCTGCGCCGCGCTTGCCGTGCCCCGCCGCGCGGAGCTTCGCTAGCTCGCGCTGGGCATCGTCCGCGAGCTCCGAGAGCGGCGCGGCGACGAGCAGCGACTCGAACGCTGCGGCGGCGGCCTGCAGGTCCGCCGCTTCGGTCGACGTCGCGAGCGAGCGGGCGAGCTTCGCGGTGACCTCGAACCGACGCTCGCCTCGAGGATGCTCGGCGAGGTACTTGCGATAAAGCGTGCGGGCCTTCGCGATGTCGTCGGTGCGCAGCGATGCGTCCGCCTCGACGACGAGCATGTCGGCGACGAGCGGCGATCCGGCGAGCGCCTTCGGATCGAGCTCGCGAACCAGCGCGAGCGCCGGTGCGGGCTCGCCGGCGTCGAGTCGCGCCTGCGCCTCGAGCAGTCGGATCCGCGGAGCGATCGCCGACAGCGCGGCGGACGCCCGCGCACGCGCGAACCGTTCGGCGGCGCTCGCATGCTGATCGCGCAGGACGTCCTCGAGCCCGAGCAGAAGCTCCGCCGCCGCACGATCATCGGCGCTCACGGTTTGGTCGGGCGTCGCGAGCAACGCCTCGAGCTGCGTACGTGCGGTCGGATGATCGCCGCGCTCGCGCGCGAGGATCGCAGCGCGCCCCGGCCCGTCTGCGAACCACAGCGCGCGGATCGGTGCGGGCGAGGTCGCTGCGGGCTTCGGCACCGCCGCGGCCGGCTCGGCGGCGTCGATCGCGACGGCCGGCCCCTCCTGACGACACGCCGCGCCCATGACGAGGGCGAGCGCGAGGACGAGGGCGAGCGCGAGTCGAGTGATCGGCATTCGCATCGTCATCGCGCTCGGATGGTTCCGACGGCAGGGATTGCCGCCGAGGTGGAGATCACACGAGCCGCGTCGGCTCGTGCTCGGGGTCGTAGACCTCGACGCGATTGCGACCGTTGCGCTTCGCTGTGTAGAGCGCCGCATCGGCCGCCTCGATGAGCGCCTCGGAGGTCGGTCGTACCAGCATCGTGAGATCCGCGACGCCGAGCGATACGGTGACGGTCAACGATCGCCCGTCGAGCTCGAACGGTTTGCCACCGACCGTGTCGAGTATGCGGTACGCGGCCCGCGACGCGCGAAGTGCATCGACGTCGCGACAGATGAGCGCGAACTCCTCGCCACCGTAGCGGGCGAAGATGTCCTCGCTGCGCGTCGTGCCCTCGACCCGATCGGCGAGCCCGCGCAGGATCTCGTCGCCGGCGGGATGACCCATCGTGTCGTTGATCTGCTTGAACCCATCGATGTCGAAGATCACGAGCGAGAGCGGCTTGCCGTGGCGCAGTGCGAACGCGACGTCGCTCTCGAGCCGGTTGTTGAAGTAGCCGCGGTTGAAGACGCCGGTCAGGCGATCGCGCAGCGCAGACTCGTAGAGGTTGCGTTGGAAGTCCTCGTCGAGGTCGTCGTTGAACGTGAACTTGAGAACACTCGACGCGCCGATCTGGATCTTGTCGCCTTCGGTGAGCGGCTGCCGCTCGACACGGGAGCCGTTCGCGAACGTGCCGTTGGTCGAGCCCGCGTCGCACAGGTAGTACGTCCCCGCCTCTTCCTCGACGGCCGCGTGGGTGCGCGATATTCCCTCGTCGTTGATGCGTACGTCGGTCTGCAGGCCGCGACCGATCGTCGTGCGCGTGCCCTCGCGCAGCGGGAACATCTCGCCCATGCGATCGCCGGACAGCACCACGACGAACGCGCGCTTGCGGCCATCATGGCCACGTTCGAGCGCACTGGGCTCGACGCGAATGGTCGGGTTCGACATGGGCAGGGTGAGCCCGCATCGTAGGCCGCCTGCCCGCGGGTAGGCAACTGGCCCACGGCAACTGGGTCAGCCACGAGATGGGCAACCGACCCCGTGGTTTTGCCGGGGGCCGCAGCTTCGGGGTATCTTGTGGGCCTACCGTGCGAGCCCGTGCGCGAACGTTACTCTCCCGGATGATCGCGACGGCGGTCGGTTGTGTGCTCGCCACCGCGAACGTCGCCCTCGCCGCGCCGCCAGCCGAACCGCTGCCGAACGTCACCGATTCTCCAGCTGGCGAACCCGAGCCGCCGGACGACTCGACGGTACGCGACGACGACCAGCTCCAACGCGCCATGACTGCGTTCAGCCGCGGCTCCGACAACTACAACCGCGCGATGTACCAAGATGCACTCGGGGATTTCCTCGAGGCCGCAACGCTCTACGCCTCGCCCGACTTCCAGTACAACATCGGGCTCTGCTACGAGAAGCTCGACAAGCCCGAGGAAGCGATCGCCGCGTTCAGCACGTACCTCAAGACGAAGAAGGACGTGCCCGATCGCGCGAACGTGGAGGATCGAATCCGCCGATTGCAGGCAATGGTCGAGTCCGGGCAGAAGCCGTCGGACATAGACAAGGGCACGCCGACGGATACACCGCCGCCGCCCCCCGAGAAGAAGACGGGGCGCGGGCTGGTGATCGGTGGCGCCGTGCTGGCGGGCGTCGGCGCAGCGCTCGCGCTCGGCGGCGGCCTCGGTCTCGGGCTCGCCGCGAAACGGCGCAGCGACGATCTCGATGAGGTGCAGACCGGCGGCAACCCCGGCGATCTCACGTTCGGCGGCGCGAGCGACCTCGAAGACGAGGGCAAGCGACTCGAGCTCGGGCAGATCATCACGGTCGCAGTCGGCGGCGCGATCGTCATCGGCGGTGTCGCGATGCTCGCGATCGGTCTGGCACGCGGCAAGAAGGCGAAGGCCGGCAAAAGTGCGATCCTCACACCCAGCCTCGGACGTACTGCGATCGGTGTGTCGCTGACGGGGAGGTTCTGAGCATGCACATACTCGCCGCACCAGCTCTCGCCTCGGCCTTCGTCCTCTCGCTCGGCTGCTTCACCTCGGATCTGGATCCGACGCAGATCGGCGTGTTCGCATGCAACGATGATCCGGGCGGCGAGTGCCCCGACGGCCAGTCATGCATCAACGGTCGCTGCGAGGGCGAGGATCCTCCGACCGTCGCCGTCGGCTTCCCCGAGGACGAGCAGGACATCGGGCTCGGTGACGGGGCGATCGGATCGATGCGCACGGTGTCGATGACGGTCACCGGCACGCTCGAGATCGTACCCACCGGTGGTGATCACGTGTTCGGGGAGGGCCACCTCGAGATCTCGGTCGATGGCACGGCGCCGATCATCGTCGAGTCGGGTGCGGGTGTCGTCGGCGTCGACGTGCAGGTCGCGAACACGGTGGGGCCGCATCGGATCTCCGTGAAGTCGATCCGCAACGACGGCGTGCCGTACGACCACGAGGGCTCGACCTCCAACCGGCTGTTCTGGATCAGCGACGGGATGACGCCGCTCGTTGGCATCAAGAGCCCGTGGCCCGGTGAAGAGTTCCCGCTCGATGCGACGGAGATCGAGGTGACCGCCGCGGTCACGCCGGTCTTCGCGCTGCAGGCCGCGAATCCGCTCGGTAACCCCGAGATCCTGACGGGGCACATCCATCTCTATTACGCGCAGTCGATCGAGATGTGCATCGCGGATCCGGTCTGCGACATGAACTATCTCGCGACGATCGTCGCCCCTGACATGCCGATGGGCACGTCCGGCACCCAGACGGTGACGCTGACGAGCTCCGGCGCGGGGACGTTCCCGGTGAGTGTGGTGCTGCGCAACATCAATCACTCGCTGTACCTGCACGATCCGGATCCCGGGGTCGAGGGCGACGAGTTTCCGCAGCTCGACGAGGTCGGGATCCTTCGTCGCTAGCTCCGGTTCTCCGTCGCTAGTTTCGAACGAGCGTCGCGAGGTAGAAGCCTTCGGTGGCGTCGTCCTCGGGGGTCCAGGTTCGCTCCGCCTTCAGCGCGAACGGGGCGTCGGCCACGAACGCGTGCACGCTCTGCGGCCCTTCTTCGGGCTCGGGCGAGCACACCGCGTACACGAGTCGTCCGCCCGGGCGCACGTGCGTGGCGACGTTCGCGAGCAACGCGGCCTGCAGCGCGGCGGCGCCAGCGATGTCGGCGTGCTCGCGATGCCAGCGGATCTCCGGATGACGGGAGAGGTTGCCGAGGCCCGTGCACGGCACATCGAGCAGCACCGCGTCGAAGGGTGAGAACGCCTCGAGCTCGGGGCATGCAACGGCGAGATCAGCGGCCACAAAGCGCAGCTCGAGCCCGTCACCGTCGAGCCGGCCGCGCGCGCGCATCCGCGTCTGTTCGGCGAGCTTGCCCGGCTCGAGATCGGCCGCGACGATCACACCGGTGCGCAGCATCAGCTCGGCGAGCTGTAGTGTCTTGACGCCGATGCCGGCGCACGCATCGAGCACTCGCTGACCCGCCCGGGGATCGAGCGCAATCGCGGGCTGCTGCGCAGCGAGCCCCTGCACCGAGATGAGCCCGTCGTCGTGCAGCGGACCGAAGAAGATGTCGCCGCCGCTGCGCACGCGCAGCGCCTGCGGCTGATCGGCAACGCGACCGATCGTGGCGTCCGGTCGCTCCTCGAGCAGTCGCGCGTGCGCGGTGTCGAGATCGATGCGCGAGAGATCGACGCGCAGATCGACGCTCGGAACCTCGGCGAACCGACGCGCGCGCAGCGTCGCACGCTCGGCGCCGAGCTGCTTGATCCACCGCCCCGCGATCCACCGCGGGATGCTCCAGCGCTTGTCGAGCGCCTCGAGCGGCGCCGCGGCCTCGTGCTTCGCATCGAGCTCGGCGCCGCCGTCGGCAACCGCCGCGAGCACACCGTGGACGAGGCCCGACAATGCACGGCTCGGATCGAACGAGCGCGCCGCAGCGACGGCGTGACCGATCGCGTTGCCCGGCGGTCGACCGAGCTCGAGGATCTCGTAGGCACCGACGCGAAGCAGCTCGCGCGGAACGGCGCCGAGTGACTTCGGATCGCGAGCGCGTGCGTCGATGTGCGCGTCGAGTCGCGAGCGATGACGCAAGACGCCATAGACGAGCGCGGTCACGAGGGCACGCGCCCCCGGAGCAAGATCTTCGGCGCGCTCGAGCAGATCACCGACGACGCGGTTGCTGAACCCACGCGTCCTATCGATCGTGCGCAGCGCCTTCACGGCAACCACCTGCGGCGAGAAATTGCGGCGGCGAGCGCCTCGCGCGATGGGGGTCACGGCCCACGCGTTGTAGAGGATATGTTCGTCGTGTTCTACTGCTGGGATGAGATACTTGGTCCTCGCCTCGTCATTGGGCGCTGTCTCGGCGTGTTTCTCAGGGCTCGATGACGCCGAGAGCGAGTCGATCGGCACCAGCGGTGAGACCACCGGCTCGGACGCCGAGACGACGGCGGAGCCGAGCAGCGCCACGAACGCGAGCGGCCCGGCCGAAACCACCGCATCGCCCGAGACCAGCGCGTCGACGACGACCAGCAGCTCGACCACCGGCGATGGCGCGAGCGAGTCGTCGACAGGCGAACCTTCGCACTGCGAAGGCGGCCCACTGCCGGGTCCGATCCCCGGATGCGCACCGTCGCCGCCGGCGAGCACCGGCGACCCCGCCCAGGACTGCGTCGACCGCATCAACCAGTTCCGCTGGGAGTGTCAGTGCTTGCCGCCGCTCGCGCGATGGGCCGATGCCGAGGCGTGCAGCGACCAGCAGTCCGCGAACGATCAGAGCACCAACTCGCCGCACGGCAACTTCGGCGCATGCGGCGAGTCCGCGCAGAACACCTGCCCGAACTGGGGCGCGGAGCAGGACGTCGTCGTCGGCTGCCTGCAAGCGATGTGGGACGAGGGCCCGGGTGAGCCGTTCGAAGCCCACGGTCACTACATCAACATGTCGAACATCGAGTACTCGAAGGTGGCGTGTGGCTTCTCGTCGTCGGGCGCCGGCGTGTGGGCGAATCAGAACTTCGCGCAGTGAGGCTGCGCTCGCGCTACGCTCTTGGCTCGGTGCGGCGCGCGAGTGCAATGTTGGTGTTGCTCCTGGGCTGCGATCCGCCGCCGGGTCCGAGCGAGCCGTGGGCGCCCGCCGCACGTGCGTTGCTCGAGGACGTGGAGAAGGACGAGTTTCGCGAGTGGACGGAGCTCGCGATCGAAGGCAAAGCGCCGCACGGCGCGTGGTCGATCATCTACTCGGATGCGAAGGTCGATGCGGCGCAGGACGGACCGAAGATGACCGACGCATGGCCGAGTGGCGCGACGATTGTCTGCGAAGGACGCGACGAGTCGGAGGGTGACGCGGTGAGCCTGCAGATCATGCGACGCGATCGCAGCGGATGGACATGGGCGCAGTACGACGGGGATGGGGAACCGCTGATCTACGGCAGCGAGGCCGCGTGCTCGCACTGCCACGCGGCGGGGGATGATTTCGTGCGGAGCTTCGAGCTACCGTGAGGCGGCGACGCGCTCACCGCGGCCACAGTCGACCCACGAATTTCGATCGACAGCAGGCAACTGGATCCGATCAGTCGTCGTCCTCGTCGAGCTCCACACCCAACACATCCGCAGCCCTACCCCACTTGTAGATCGGCACCGCTCCGCGCTCGAGCATCACGACCCGGCCCTGATCGTCGATCACGACGAACGCCGCATCGCTCGGCCCGAGCTCGAACGCCGCGCGACCGTCCGCGTCCTCGTCGACGCGCAGCCACGTCGGGAATTCGAGCCCTGGCGTGCGCCCGACGATCACGCCCTTCGCCTTGCCGAGCTTCGCTTTGAGGGCCGTCGACACCATGCGAATCGACGGATCCTGCAGCCGATCCATCGCCTCTTCGTCCTCGCCCTCGAACCCGTCGTCGACGCCCGGTACGTCGGTCTTTGCGACGTCCTTGCCGAGGAAGATGATCGTGCACGGCGTGCCGCCCCCGCAGCTCGACGAGGAGAGATCGCCGATCTCGAACGCGGGGATCGGCGGACCGACCGGTGGCTCCTGGGCCCCGAGCATCTCGCGGACGCGCTCGAGATCCGCACCTTCGGCACCGCCGCTGGTGCGCTCGAGGATCGCACCGTCCTTGCCGAGCACGACGAACCCGTGATGCCCCTTGGTCAGCGCGAAGGTCGTGCGGAACACACCGTCGTAGTCGATGTGCAGGGGAAATCGCATCTCGCCGGTGAAGCGGCCGACGAACTCCTTGATCTTGCCCTCGAACAGCTTGAAGCCGTCGGCGTCGGCGACGATGTGGCCCTCGGTCGAGTCGGGGAACACCCAGCGATTGAGCGCGCGGTTGAGCTGCTGCCCTTCCTTTTTGTCGTCCATGTTCGGCGAGAACACGATGAAGAACGCCGTCTTGCCGTTCAGATCCGCGAGCCGCAGCTGCGGCGCCTGCTCGGCCGCGGCCGGGATGTCGATCGTCATCGGATCGCCGACGACCGGTGGCAGCTCCTTCGGAATGTCGTCGACGCGCAGGTACCACGCGCCGACGCCGATCACGACGGCGACGAGGCCGACGAGCACGAGCGCGATCTTGGGGAGACGACCGAGGGCCACGGCGGCGGCAGTCTACTCGACGACCAGCATGCCGACCACAAGCGCACGCTCGCGCAAGCACGCGACACCGACGCGACTCGCGCCATCACTGGGCTCGCCGCGGCCAGCGACCGCGACATCGCATGCGGCCCCGACCAACGTCTGCACTACGGGTGACATCGACGTCGTCGGGATCGCGAGCATGTCGTGGGCGCCGCGCGGCACCAACAACACGACCGAGCCACCGACCAGCGCCGCGACCACCGGTCCGCTCGCGGGCGCACCGCTGGGCAAGTCGACGCGCCGCAGCGTCGGCTCGGTGTGACCGCTGTCGTCGAGCCACGCGATGACGACAGCGTCACCGTCGCGATCGAGCCCAGCGACGATGCGCGACGAGAACGCACCGAGCGCGGTGACCATCGGTCCGTCGACGTCGTCCCACTGCATCTCGCGGGCATCGACCGCAGTCGGGCGCATGCGGAGCACGCTGGTCTCGCGATCGATCTCGATCACGGCCGGGCGCAAATGATCCATGCGCGCCGCGATCGCGACGTTCGGACCGGGCAGCGTGTCGAGGGCAATCGCGGCGCCCACCGTGTCGAACGTGCCGAACGGCACCAGCCGCGGCACGTCGAGCGCGGTCGTCGAGAAGCGCGTATGTGCGAGCGTGCGATCGCCCGGGCGTGGCTGCTCGGTGTCGACCAGCGCGACGACCTCGGCGAGCACCAGATCGGCGGCGAGAATCGGTCGGCCGATCTCGACCCACTCGCGAGTGCCGAGCCAGCTCTCGTTCGGGGCAAACCCCGCGATCGCGACGCCGTCGGTGTCCGTGGCCCAGTCGACCTCGACGACGCCGATTCCGGTGCCCGGCGCACCGGTTCGCCACGCGCAGCGCAGGCGCTGGGCGTCCGCGTCGATGCGCCGTGCGAGCGCGACGTCGGCGACGTTGGTGGTGACGACATGACCGGGCAGCGCGACGGTGCGCGAGCGATCCGCCGCCCAGCTGCTGCCATCGGGCGCCCACGCGCGCAGCTGCGGTCCCGTGACGTCGTCGATCACGAGGCCGAGTGGAGCTGCGGCATCGCCACCACCGACGACCAGCGCGTCGCCCTCGTCCAACATCGTGCCGTCCTGCCACGCGAGCGTCGGTGCTGCGACGGCGTCGAGAAAGACCGTGACGAGCTCCGACGTCTCGGTCGCGATCGGATCGGGCGTGCGCAGCAGCATCGAGTGCAGCCCCGCGACCATCGCACCGCGCACGAAGAGGCGCAGGCGCCCCGCATCGAACACCCCGACGCTCGACGCGATGGTCAGTGTCCCGCGGCTGCGGCCGTCGACCTCGAGGCTCGTCACGCCGACGTTCGCATTGACGTCGAGGAGCACGTCCTCGATGCGCGTGATGTCGATGTGGAGCTCGCCGCCGGCGGGCTCGATGAAATCAGGCGTCGGCAGATCGATCGGGCCGCCGCTCGTCGTGTCGTCCGCGGGCTCGATGCCCGGCGCGCCGTTGCACCCGAGCACGAACACCGTCGCGAAAAAGCGAGCTCGGAGGCGCACGTCGACCCGAAGCGTTGCGCATGCGCCGACGACCGGCAAGCGGCGTCAGCCGTTCGCGACCAGCCACACGACCACGGCACACATGCCGTGCACGGAGCCGAGCGCGCCGCCCCACCATCGCAGGCGCGACGCACGTCCGAGCGCGACGACCACGGCGCACACCGCTGCACCGGCCGCGAACACGACGAGCGCGCGCTGCACGTCGATCTCGCCGCCACCGACGAGCTGCACGGCGACGGACCACCACGCCACGAGCGCGCCCCACCACGCCGCGCGCACGAGCAACGCGATCGAGACCTCGCGATGACGCCACAGCCACGCACCGAACGCTCGCGCGCCGCGACCGATCACCGACGCCACCGGCCCGAGCACACGCAAGGCGAGCTGCATTGCCACCGTCGCGCGCGCGAGGGTCGAGCGCACGCCGCGGCCGGTCGTAGAAGCCTTCGCCGATTCGCGCATCCGAGGCACTGTGCGAAACCGGCGGGCAACGACGCAAGTTTTCGCCCGTCGCCGTGCCATACTGCCCGCGCGCATGGGTCCTTCCCTGCTCGCTGGCCTCGTGGCGTCCGCCGTGCTCCTCGGGCCGCCGGCGGGTTGGCAGCCCGCAGGGGCACCGCGACCGACGGTTTGGGCGCGCGCAGGCGCGACCGCGTGGGCCGCGTGCGAAGAGCTCGGCCGCCAAGCCGCGACCCTGCGCGGCGGCTCGGGTCCGCGTGGTGACAGCAGTACCGACGACGCATCCGCATGGACCGAGCGCGCCGCGCAATGTCCCGCCGTGCCCGAGGTACTCGTGCTCGCGGCGCAGATCGAGATCGCGACAATGGTCGACGTCAGCTTCGGGCCGGAGCCCGGCAGCAGCCTCGACTCAGTCGTCGCGGATCACCGCGAGCGTGTGGTGCAGGCGCTGCGCTGGCTCGACGCGGCGCTCGCCGAGAGTGCGCGCCGACGCGAGCCCGCGCCGCGCGAGACCCGATTCCTGCGCGCGTATGCCTTGGTCGCGCTCGGGCGACCGCCCGCGGCGAGAGACGCCCTCGACGATGCCGTCGCCTACGCGGACGTCGAGCGCTGGCGCAGCGATCGCATGGGCGCCGTGATCGCGCTGCTCGCCGGCGATCTCGATCGTGCGATGTTGCTCGCGCATCTCGCCGGCATCTCGACGCCGTCCGACGACCGCACCATTACACGCTACATCCGTGCGCTCGTGCTCGATCGCGGCGGTGCGGCTGCGGCGGCGCGCAGCGAGATGGTCGAGCTGCGCAACGACGTCGGCCACATCCAGGCCCGGCACGCGACCGAGAGCCTGCTGCCGGTGCACGAGCGTCTGTATCTGCGCGCGCTCGAGCACCAAGCCGGCGACGATCCCGACAGCGCGATTCGTCTGTGGGAGGCCTATCTCGTGCGGCCCGAGCCCGAAGCGCCGGACAAGGTCGTCGCGCGACGCCATCGCGAGGCGCTGCGCAAGAAGCCGGCGCCGGTGCGCTGATCATGCTCGTCTTGCGACACACCGCCGCGCTTGCCCTGTGGCGCAACAACGTCGACACGCGCGTCGCGTTGGTGCCGACGATGGGCTACCTGCACGAGGGTCACCTGACGCTGTTGCGCGAGGGTCGGGTGCGCGTGGCGAGCGGCTCGCTCGTGCTGTCGATCTTCGTGAACCCGACGCAGTTCGGGCCGAACGAGGATCTCGCCCGCTACCCCCGCGACGAGGCCGGCGATCTCGCGAAGGCGCAGGCGTGCGGTGTCGACGTTGCGTTCTGTCCCGCGAGTCCCGACGAGGTCTACCCGAGTCGGCTGACGTGGGTGAACGTCGACGAGCTCGGCGATCATCTGTGCGGTCGTTCGCGGCCCGGTCACTTCCGCGGGGTCTGCACGATCGTGTGCAAGCTGCTCGGCCTGGTGCGACCCGACGTGTCGCTGTTCGGCAACAAGGACTTCCAGCAGCTCGCGATCATCCGCCGCATGCACGCCGATCTGTTCTTGCCGGGCGAGATCGTCGGCATGCCGATCGTGCGCGAGAGCGACGGGCTGGCGATGTCGAGTCGTAACGCGAACCTCGAGCCGCAGGCGCGGCAAGACGCCCTCGCGATCTCTCGCTTCCTGGCCGAGGTGCGGCGTCGCTTCGCTGCCGGCACGCGCGACGCGACCGAGCTCGTCGCCGGTGCCGCGGATGCCCTCGCCCCGGGCCGCGTCGACTACGTCGAGCTCGTCGATGCAGCGCTGTTGCAGCCCGTCTCGCGCGTCGAGCAACCTGCCCTGTGCGCCGTCGCGGTGTACTTCGGCAGCGTGCGGCTCATCGACAACACCGTGCTCACGCCGTGACCGCGCTGCAGATCGGCCTCGGTGCCACTGTGGGCTGCGCGCTCTTGTGGGCCGTGCTCGACGTGCTGCGCAAGCAGCTAGCGGCGCGCATGAACCCGGTCGGCCTCGCGGTCTGGCTCGCGATCGGCCAGGCGCCGGTCCTGCTCGCGTGGCTCGCGGTGGTCGGGCCGGGTGAGATCCACGCGGCGTGGTGGCCGTGGGCGCTGGCAACGGTTGCGGTGAACATCGTCGGTGCGGTGCTGTACCTGGTCGCCATCGGCGGCAGTCAGTTCAGCGTCGCGATCCCGATGCTCGCGTTCGTGCCGGTGTGGACGGCCGCGCTCGGCATTCCGCTGCTGCAGCAGGTGCCGAGCGCGACGCAGCTGGTCGGTATCGCGATGGTCGTCGCGGGTGCGATCGTGCTGCATGGCCAGGGCCGCAGCGGCCTCGCGCTGCTCACCGCGTTGGTGCGCGAGCGAGCGAGCGTCGCGATGCTCGGCGTCGCGCTGTGCTGGTCGCTCACGATCGTGCTCGACAAGCGCGCGACAGAGCATGCCTCGCTCTCCGTGCACGCGCTCGCGCTCAGCGTCGGCATCGCGGCGGGCGCGAGCGGATGGCTGCTCGCACGCGGGCGCATCCGCGATCTCGGCCAGGCCGTGCGCGCGCCGTGGCACCTGGTCGTCGCCGCGATCGTCGCCGCGGTCGCGATGATCCTGCAGCTCCGCGCGATGCAGGATGTCGACGTCGCGGTGCTCGAGGCGGTCAAGCGCACGCTCGGGATGATCGCGGCGATCGTGCTCGGCCGAACCGCGTTCGCCGAGCCGATCACGCTCCGCAAGCTCGGCGCCGTCGCGATGATGAGCTCCGGCGCGCTGCTCGTGCTCGACGCGTTATGGTGAGCCGATGATCACCGTGCGCTGACCGAGGAACTGCCCGGTTTCGGTCTCGACCGCACAGCTCCACTCGCCCTGCGGCGCATCGCCGAAGTTGTGTTTGACCGAGTAGGTGCGAAATCCGCCTTCGCGTCCGCCCTTGATCTCGAGCGGGATGCGATCGACGACCTCGCCGTCGTGTCGCCACACGTGAAGCAGCCCCTCGCGCACGCCGACCGGGGCGAAGATCGCCGTAGCGCACACCAACGAGCGCGGCGCCTTGTCGAGCTGGTCGGTCGGGTTCACGACCTCGTAGTCGACGCGGCGCGTGCCGATCGCCGCGTGCATCAGGCTCATCGGCACCGCGGGCACGGCACGGATCGCGCCGAGCAACAGCGCGGCCGGGAACACGAGTGCGACGATGAGCGCAGTGACGAGCGCGCGCGCGAGCGGCCGACCGTGCAGGCGATCGGCGAACACCATCACCGGAAGTCCGAGCCCGCCTGCCGCAGCGCCGCACCACACCGCCATGCCCGTCGACAACCCGAGCGCCGGCAGCACGGCCGCCATGACGCAGAACGTCGCGAACGCGGGGAACAACAAGCCGACGCGCGTCCGCACGAGCAACCACTCGGTCAGCGGATCCCACAGCGACGCAACCGCGGCACCGCAGAGCAGCCCCATGAACACGACGTGTGCGAACGTGCCGGCGAATGCCTTGAAGTAGAACGGCAGCACGAAATACAGTTGCAGGTGGATGCTCGACTGCGTCAGCATCAGCACCGAGAACCGCATCGTCCGCACGACCTTCGTCGGACCGTCGGGCCCGCCGTGCTCGTGAAGGCGCTCGAGCCACAGCACGATCATCAGCACGGCCCACGAGACGAGCGCGACGATCGCAACGATTGCGCCGCGGGACGGCCCGCGATCCATGAGGATCGCGCCGAGAATTCCGACCGCGAGGGAGACCCACGGAATCGCGCGCTGAATCACCCAGACGAACTTGTCGAGGCGGCTGCGTTCGGTCGCGGCCATCGTTCGCCTCCAGCCTAGAGTACGGACCGCCACCGTGGTAGTCGCGGGGTGGTGACTTCGTCAGCACCGCTGGTTCTCGTCGACGATCCCGCTGCGTTGCGCGAGCTGTGCGCTCGGCTCGCGGACGCCCCGGTCGCGGCGCTCGACACCGAGAGCAACGGCATGCACGCGTATCGCGAGCGCGTGTGCCTCCTGCAGATCTCGGTGCCAGACGGCGACTTCGTGATCGATCCGCTCGTGGTCGATCCCGCGCCGCTCGGGGTGTGGCTCGGCGAGCCGGCGAGCTGCAAGGTGCTGCATGCCGCGGACAACGACGTGCGCGTGCTCGGCCGCGACTTCGGCCTGCGACTAGTGAACGTGTTCGACACGATGCTCGCTGCGCGCGCGCTCGCCTGGCCGCAAAAGGGGCTCGGCGACATCCTCGCGGCGCACTTTGGCTGCAAGACGGACAAGCGCTGGCAAAAGCACGACTGGTCGACGCGACCGCTGCGCTCGGACGCGCTGGAGTACGCGCGCAACGACACGCGTCACCTCGCTGCGCTGCGCGAGCTCCAGCTCGTCGAGCTCGAGGCCGCGGGTGTGCTCGAGGAGATCGAGCACGCGTGCCTGCGGATGACGGATCTGGTGATGCGGCCGCGGGTCTTCGATCCGCGCGGGTGGGCCGGGGTCGACGGCGCGCGCGACCTCGACGACGTCGGACGCTCGGTGCTCGCGGCGCTGTACGTGTGGCGCGAGCAGCTCGCGGAGTCGATGGACCGCGCCCCGTATCGCGTGCTCGGCGAGTCGGTGCTGCTCGAGCTCGCGACGGCGCGCCCGACGAATCGTCGTGACGTCGTGGCGACGCGAGGCGTCGGCGGCCCGGTCGCGCATCGACACGCGCAGTCGCTGCTCGATTGCATCGCGCGAGCATCGACGAGCGAGCCACCACCGTGGCCGGATCCGCCGCCGCGGCAGGAGAAGGCGCTGCGCACGAGGATCGATGCGCTGCGGGACTGGCGACGCAAGCACGCCGCGACGCGCAAGCTCGAGCCGGACATCATCCTCAGCAAGGACGCCATGACGCGGATTGCCGAGGTGGATCCCCAGGACCACGACGCGCTGGTGGCATGCGGCGCGTTGGATGCGTGGGAGCTGGAGCGGTATGCGGAAGCGATCTCGGCCGCGCTGGCGCGGCTTCGTGCATGACGCGGACGCGAGCGCCGTCTACTGCTCTTGCGGCGGCGCCGACGTCGTCGATCCCGCACCGAAGAACGACAGCCCCGCGGGTGCACCGGGCACATCGATCGCGGTCGTCGACACGTCGGTGTCGCCGAACTCGATCTCGAACAACTCGCCTGCATCCGAGAATCCGTACGCACGCCCCGCCCAGAACGCGAGGCCGAAGACCTTCTCGTAGGGAAGCGGGCCGTAGTTTTGCAGCACGTCGCCGGTGCTCGGATCGATCGACACGATGCAATCGCCGGTCTCGCACCCGGGCCCGATCACCGTCAGCCACGTGTCGCCACCGTTGACCGACACGAGGTCGCCCGACGAGCGCAGATCGTCGGGGAGCACGCCGAGATCGGTCACCGCGCCGCTGTCGACATCGATGCGGATGTACTGCTCGTCCACGAACCCGACCAGCGCCTCCTCGTCGGGATCGACGGTACCCGCGGGCACGAACGACAGCGAGGTCGGATAGTCGCCGTCGGCGATCAGCGTGCACGCGCCGCTGGTGCGATCGATTGCATAGAGGCCACCATACGCGGTGCCGAACATGTTCGAGTCGGCATCGAGCGCGATGTCGATGATGCTCGCATCACAGCCATCGAACGTGCCGACCACGGTGACCGCCTTGGTCTCGGCGTCGACACGGTAGAGCGTGTCGGCGCTGTGCCCGAACACCTCCGCGATCTCGGAGACGTCGATGTCCTCGATATCGAGCTTGCCGCCGAAGTCCATGAGGATCACGGGCGAGGTCGTCTCGCCGACCTCGTCGATGCCGCCTGAGAGCGACTCGTCCTGCGACGGCGACGGGGCGGCGCACGCGACGAGGATCGACAACAGTAAGAAGCGGGATGATCGAATCGGGTGGGCCAAGCGAGGTCTCCGCGAACGGGGGGACGCTACCACCCGCAGGTCACAGGACGGCAGGCTCCTCGCGACGACGGGCGGTGACACCGCGTGAGTACATCCTCGATCGGCGGTATCGCCCCTCACCATTCGCCTCTCCCCGGGCGCGCTGCCGAACGACTACTCGAGCACCGCGCGCCAGATCGCGCTCGGCTGCTGCGCGCCGGTCGACTCGCAGCCGCCGAACGTCGTTGCATAGAGGAATCCATCCGGGCCTTGGTCCCACGCCGATGGATGCGCGAGGTGGCCGAGCGGAACGTCGTCGACGATCGTGCCGTCATCGTCGAGAGTCGCCGCGCGAACGAAGCCGAGGCAGAAGTCGCCGTAGAGCATGCGGCCCGTGAGCGCGCCGCCATAGGGATCGTCGGCGCCACCGCGGAGCTCGATGCCGACCCACGCGACGCGACCGAGCGACGTCGTCACCTCGGGATCGTCGGCGAGCAGCCCGAAGTGCCCATCGTGCGGCCAGCTCAGGATCGGATCGGTGAGGCCGCCGCACTCCCCCGTGCATCGGCCTTCGTGCAGTGGCCAGCCGAAGTTCGCGCCGAGCGTGTCGAGCAGGTTGATCTCCTCGGTGCGCTCGGCTCCGACGTCGCCGAGCCACAGGCGTCCGCGCGAGTCCATCGCGCCTCGCCATGGTGAGCGCAGGCCGATCGCCGCGATATCGGCGGCGTAGCCAGCGACATCGATCCACGGGTTGTCGAACGCAGCCTCGTGCCCACCACCATCGGGATCCCGCGACGGTACGATGCGAACGACGGCACCGAGCACATCGTCGGTGCTCTGACCGTTGGCGGGCACGCTCTTGTCGCCGATGAGCGCCCACATCACGCCGTCGGGTTCGAAGCCCATCGCACCGACGTTGTGCCAGGGGCGGTCGGCAAGGACGTCCTGCGCGCGCAGGATCTCGACCACCGATGCAGCTGTCGCCGCGAGATCGTTCGTGTCGAGTGTGAGCCGCCAGATCACGCTCGTCGCGAGATCGAGGCACGCGCCGACGTACACGAAGCGGTTGGTCGCGAAGCCCGGATCGATCGCGAGCGAGACCAGGCCGCAATCGTTGTCGTCGTACACATCGGGCAGCGCGACCCAGCCGAGCGTCACGAAGGCGTCGTCGGTCACGCGACCCCAGACGACCGTGCCCTGCTTCTCGAGCAGCAGCGCCTCGTCGCTGCCGGGCAGGAATCGGAAGTCGGTGACCGCGACGAGCTCGCGGTCGGTGTCGAGCCGCTCGAACGCGAGGCGTACAGGCCCGGGCGGATCGTCGGGTGCGCAGGCGACGAGCGCAGCGACGACGAGGGCGCGGCTCATCGCGGCAGGCCCTCGATCCACGCGCGGAGATCGTCGAGCGCGGCGTCCGGCAGCGGCACGCCGACCGGCGGCATTGCGCCCACTCCGGCAGCGGATCCCACCACGGCGACGTACAGCACGCTCGCATCGGGATCGCCGGGTACGACGCGCGTACCGGCCGCGCTCGCACTGCTCGCCGTAGGCCGATCGACGAGATTCGCGAACGCGACGCCGGGGCGCAGATCGAAGCTCGCGTTCTCGGTGGCGCCGCCGTTGTGGCAGTGCACGCAGTTGCCCGCGAGCCAGCCGAGCACCCGCGCGGCAGTCGGATCCGCGTGCGCTGCGGTCGGTCGCGGCCCTGTGATGGTCTGGGACAACACGCCTCGCGCGGCGAGCTCGTCGAGCGCGCCCGCGTCGCCGAGCTGCAGCACGTCGATACCGAGCAGCACGCTCGTCGCCGACTCGTGGCACTGACGACACTGCAGACGCGACGGCACCTCGTGTCGACCGTCGATGATCGTCGGCGCGTCGAGCTGCAGTCGCTCGGCGTCGCCGCCGTCGGCCGCCCACGCGTACACCTCGTACTGCGTGTCATCGCCGTCGACGCGGATCACTCGCGTCTCGAGCGGGCGCTCGCCATCGAAGATCGTCTTCATCGCGATCGTTCCCACCGGGAGCTGCCAGCGATCGGCCAGCGAAACATCGATCGGTGTGCCCTGCGGCAGTCGGAGCACGCGGCGCTTGGTGCCGGCGCCGGTCCACAGCGGATGCGCGACGTCGTACGCGAGCCCCATGCCCCACGGATCTTCCGCGCCCTCGGGATCGATTGCGATGTCCGACAGCCACTGCGGCCACGCAGCGTCGGAGCACGCCGTCACGTCGACGCACTCTTGCGTCGGCACGCACGCGACGACGCCCGCGAGCGCGCACGCGACTGCCCCAGCCCTCCAACGAGACACCACCAACGTCACCACCACCCAGGCGCCCGAACATGGCGCACATCGATCGTACCCGTGCGCTTGCACGGAACGCAATCCTCCGGCACAGTGTTCTGCGTTGGTTGGCTTCTTTGGTGGTTGGCTTGGCTGGTGTTTGCGGGAGGTGGTGCGATGGTCGGTTTGCGAATGCGCGCATGGATGTGCGGGGTGGTCGTCGTAGCGGCGTGTGATCAGCCACGTGACGCGGTCCCCGAGGGTTCGAGCTCGTCGGCGGCCGTCGGCGACAGTAGCGGCGGCGATGCACCACAGTGCGATGGACCGATCGGCGCCGGAGCGTGCGCGGAGCAAACCATCTGCGATGTCTACGAATGCGGAGGCAAGACCTCGCTCTACAACCACGACGGGTGCGCGCGGGCCGAGTGCACGACGGATGCCCAGTGCGGCGAAGGCTGGCACTGCTATCCGCTCGTGCTCGGCGGAGCGTGCATCGAAGGCGAGCTCGCGTGCAGCGGCGACACGAGCTGCGAGTGCTCGCCTCTCGAAGCATGCAGCGGCAACCTGCGCGCGCACTGCTTGCCGGAGTCGGTCTACCCGGTAGCTCAGGACTGCATGCCGCTGCTGATCGGCTGCGCCGATGAGCTGCTGCCGTGGCACGCTGCGATGATCGCGACACGCGACGCATTCGTCGCCGACGGGTACACCGAGCTCGCGGACGAGCTCACGGCGTGCGCACCGATCGCCGCGGCGGGTGCGATCGACTGCGGCAGCTCCCCGTGCGAGGTACTGTGTACGATCGCGGTGTGCTCGCATGCGAGCGGCGACGCATGCATCGCTGCATGCGACGCGGCCCTGGTGGACACCGACGCAGCGACGATCGACCTGCTCGTCGACGCCATCGCGCGCGCCCCCGCGTCGGCGTGCGACTGCACCGCGTGCGACGGCTCCGACGAGTGCGAGGCGATCTGGTCATGCGGTGGTTGATCGTCCTCGCGCTGGGCTCCTGCGCGGCCGACGATCACCGCCGGTGCGAGGTCGACGACATGCCGCTGCGCTTCGATGCCTATCACGGCGACGAGCGCAGGCTCGGGTGGAACGATCGCGAGACCGAGCTGACTCCGACCGCGATCGCTGCCGACGGCCTCGTCGTCCGCTGGTCGTCGGCCACGCTCGATGCCGAGACCATCGACGGCATCAGCTACGCACCGCACCTGTACGCAGTCCCGCTGTGGCTCGACGACTTCCCCGGCCTCGACGGACCCACACGCGCGGTCATCACGGCGACGAGCAACGGCTGGGTCTACGCGATCACGGCGGATGATCGCGAGTGCGCCCCGCGTGCGCCCGGCGAGATCCTGTGGGCGACGCGCCTCGTCGATCCGAGCGTCGTGACGCGACTCGACGGCGGCATGCCGCTCGGTGTGCTGTCGACACCGATCCTCGATCGTGCGGGCGAGCGCCTGTTCGTCGCCGCGATGGATCGCGAGCGGGGCTGGCTCGCGTTCGCCCTCGACGTCGCGAGCGGTGAGGTGCTCGAGCCGTGGCCGGTCGTGATCGACGACGCCGGTGCAGGCGCGAAGAACACCAACGGCCCCGCGACACTGCACGCGCCCGAGATCGTGTCGCAGCGCGGCGCACTGAAGCTCTCGCCGCCGGGCGATCGTCTGTACGTGCCGTTCGGTACCTATCGTGGCGAGGGCGTCGGTTGGCTCGTCGCGATCGACACCAACGACGCCACGATCGCGGCGGCGTTCTCGAGCGCACAGTGGACCGAGCCGACGAGTAGCGGTGGAATCTGGGGCGCAGCAGGTCCGGCGATCGACGACGCCGGCGACGTGTGGCTCACCACCGGCAACAGCCCCCCGCTGTCGGCACAGATGCCGGGCACGTGGGGCAACTCGCTGCTGCGCCTCGATCGTGACCTCGCGCTCGAGGCGAGCTACACGCCGTTCAACTACTGCTGGCTCGACCTGTCGAACATGGACATCGCCGCGAGCCCACCGTTGCTCCTGCCGGCGCTCACAGGCGCGTCGACACCGGACACCGTCGCGTTCGGCGGCAAGCAAGGCAATGTGTACCTCGTGGATCGCACCGCGCTCACACCCGTCGGCGCGTCGCGCCCGAATTGCAGCGATGATGCCGCGGCGGATCGCTCGTTGCTGCCGCCCGGCGATCAGCCGCAGTTCGGCACCCGCGGTCCGCTCAACGTGTTCGGTCCGTACAGCGAGCGCTTCGGCCAGCTCGATCACGCGAAGATGCGCAGTCGGGTCGCGTACGCCGAGCTCGGCGGCGAGCGCTGGCTGTTCGCGAGCGGTTCGACCAAGGCCGCCGAGGATTCCGAGACCAGCGTCGCACCATCGCTCGCGAAGCTGCGCGTCGTCGCGCCCACCGGTGCGCCTGCGTATCTCGAGACCACGGGGTACGCCCCGGACGTCGTGTTCCTGAACCCGGGCGCGCCGATCGTGGCGAGCGACGCAGACGCTGCAGCAGTGGTGTGGGTCATCGACGAGAACGCGCCACGCACGGCGTCGCTGCTCGATCCCGCGACACCCAGTCCGATCCTTTATGCCTTCGACGCCGAAACCCTCGCGCCGCTGTGGCGCAGCGACGACGGAGCGCTCGCAAAGGGCGGCAAGTACGGCACGGCGGTCGTCGCACACGGCGTCGCCATCGTCGGCACCGACCGCATCACCGCGTTCGGTCTGCCGCGGTGACGACTTGCGGCGGGCGCCGGCCGCTGCTACTGTCGAGAGGTTGGATAGAAGGATGGATATAAAGATGTACATGATGACGCTCGAGACGATGCGATGGACGGCAGCGCTCGCGACGATCGCAACAGCGATCGCACTGACACCGAACGAAGCCGAGGCGTGCGGTGGCACGTTCTGCGACGCCGGACCGACGGCGGTGCCCGTCGATCAGACCGGCGAGAACATCCTGTTCGTGATGGGCGAGGGCTATACCGAAGCGCACATCCAGATCCAGTACGACCCCGAGACCGAGGCGAATCAGTTCGCCTGGGTGGTACCGATGACCGCGGTGCCCGAGTTCAGCGTCGGCTCGCAGCCGCTGTTCGATGCGGTGCTCGCCGGCACGGTGCCGGCATACGGTTTCACCTCCGTGTCCGACGACTGCGGCTCTGAGTCTGACGATGGCTTCGGCGACAGCACCGGAGGCGCGTCGA
>Ga0163144_10003203_pt1 | contig 37310 bp, 36 predicted proteins | sample OliLak19BULKMAT1_FD_123175 | JGI IMG/M metagenome (GOLD analysis project Ga0163144, IMG submission 123175) | Freshwater microbial mat bacterial communities from Lake Vanda, McMurdo Dry Valleys, Antarctica - Oligotrophic Lake LV.19.BULKMAT1 | ecosystem: Environmental > Aquatic > Freshwater >...
GGGCAAGGCCGTGCTGTATTGGCGGCCCTGGCTCTACGATCCCTACACGGGCTGGCAGCGGGCCGTCATGGGAATTTATTTCACGGTGCTCTTCGCGTTCGCGCTGGTCGGCGCGCGCTCGACCTGGAGCTTCACGACGCGCTGGGGCGCCGTCTGGGCCGTGCTCGCCTATCACACGGCCGTGCACGCCGTGTTCCTGACGACCTTGCGCTATCGGGTGCCGCTCGAGCCGTTCCTCGTGTTGCTCGCCGCCGCGGGCGCCGCTCCCTACCTCGGACTTAAAACGAGCCCGCGTGCGTAAGAAAGCCCACGCAGCCGCGCGTTCGCCTTGGTTCTGGGCCGCGGCCGCGGTCGTCGGCGCCGCCGCGGTTCTGCGCTTGACCGCGATCGCCTACGGCCTGCCGCACACGTACAACGCCGATGAGCCGCACCTCGTCAACATGGCGGTCTCCTTCGGGGGAGGAAGCCTGCGGCCGCACTCGTTTAAGTATCCGACTTTGTGGCCGACGATGCTCGCGGGGCTGTACGGCCTCTGGTTCGCGGTCTGGTCGGCGTTCGGCCTGCGCAAGGGACCGCTCGATTTCGCGGCGCTTTACGGCTTCGCGCCGACCGGCTTTTACCTGATCGCTCGTCTCGTTGCGGCGCTGGCGAGCGTCGCGGCCGTCATCGTGATCGCCCGCGCCGAGCGCTCGGCCGGAAAAACCGAGCGCTGGCCTTACGGCGCGCTCATCATCGCGATGGCACCCATGCTCGTGGACCTCGCGCACTCGGCCAAGCCGGACTCGTTCATGCTCCTGCTCGTCGCGGGCGCCTGGTCCTGCGCGCTGCGCTTTCAGTCGGGCGGCGCGCGCGGCTGGCTGTACGCCGCGTCCGCGCTGCTAGGCGCCGCGTGCTCGACGCAGTACACGGCCGGGCCCGCGGCTTTGATCCTGCCGCTGGCCTGGCTGCTGCGCGACGGCGGGCGCGCGCCGGTGCTCTGGCTCGTCCAGGCGGCGCTGTTCGCGGCCGCCGGCTTCTTCGCGGGCTCCCCGTTCGTCGCGCTCGACTTCACGCGCTTCGTCGCGGACTGGAAGGATTACGCGGACTTAGGCCGCCTGCGCCCTCACGACGCCGCGGCGATGGCCAAGACCGTGGCGTACAACCTCTGGACGTACGGCGGCGACGGCTCCCCGGCGGGCGCCGCCGCGGTTCTCGGCCTCGGGCTGCTGCTGTGGACGAACGCGCGCCGCGCGCTCATGCTCGCGATCCCGATCGCGGCGTACGCGCTCGTGCTCGCCAACAGCTCCGACGGCGGCTGGCAGCGCTACCTGCTCGGCGTCTTCCCGGCGCTAGCGCTCCTGTCGAGCGAGGGCTTGGCCCTTCTGGGCGGCGCCAACGCGTGGCGGCGCGCGGCGCTGGCGCTGCTCGTCGCGGCGCCGGGGCTGTTCCTGTCGGGACGCCTCGTCGCGAGCCTCGCGCTCCCCGACACCCGCGCCCTGTCTGAAGCTTGGCTAAAGGAGAACGTCCCGGCGGGCGAGGCGATCCTGCTCGACCTGCCGCACGCCTCGCCGCGCGCCATCCCCTCGAAGGAGCAGTGCCTCGATCTCGCCGCGCGCACCGCGGCCGCGGGCTCGCCGCGTTCCCGGCTGTGGCGCGCGATGGCCGAGCGCCATCCGGGCGGAGGCTACCGCATCTACCGCGTGCAGCGCTCCGCGGGCGACCTGTTCTCCTCTCCGAAGCACGTGGCCGCGTCGCAGGCCGACGGCGATTTTCTCGACGTGCGCCCGGGCCTCGATCCGGTGCGCGCCGTGCGCGCCCGCTGGGTCGTGACCTCGAGCATCGGCGCCGACCCGCGCCGCGCGCGCGAGCTCACCGCCTTCTTCTCGGAGCTCGCCTCCGGCGCGGAGCTCGTGCGCGAGTTCGCGCCCGAGCCGGGCAAGACGACGGGGCCGTGGCTGCGGGTCTGGAAGCTGCGCCGCTGAGTTATCCCCGAAATTCCACCGGTGGAATATTGGGGATAAGTGCAACTTTTTAGGGGGCTCAGTCGTATGGTAGGTATGGAAATCTACCAAGGCCTGTCGGATGAAGCCGTGCTGCGCCGCATGGACGAGCTCGCGTTGGACGAGCGCAAAGCCATAGCGGACTCGATCGCCTGCCTCGCTGTCGTGGAGCGGCGGAAGCTGTTCACGGACCTCGGTTACTCGGATATCTTCGACTACTGCGTCCGGCACCTGCACTACTCGATCGGGTCGGCTTACCGTCGCATCCATACCTCGCGCGCCGCGAACGATTATCCCGAGATCCTGTCGGACCTGCAGACTGGAACGTTGACCTTGTGCGTCGTAGCGCTCATCGCCCCGGAGTTTCGCTCCCAAAATCCGGTGGAACTGCTGGCCGCCGCGCGCGGCAAGAGCAAGCGCGAGGTCGAGACCTGGCTCGCGGCCCGGCGGCCCGCGGCGCCGGCGTCGCCTGATCGCGTCACGGTCAGGCCGCCCGTGATCGAGCCGCCGCCCGTAGGAATCGAAGCCGTGCCTTTGGCCTTGGAGAACAAGGCGCTGATCCCGAATCCTCCGACGTTCGAGTATGCCTTCACGGCTTCTTCCTCTTTGCATCAGTCCATTGAACGGCTCAAGAACATGCTTTGGAGCAGATTCCCGTTCGGGACCTTAGACGACGTCCTCAGCGAGGTCGTCGAGGACTATTTGGGGCGTCACGACCCGGAGCTCAAATTGAAAACTCCTCCGCCGGCGCCGGCCGTCATCAAGTTGAAGAGCGGCAGGCGCGCGGCCCGGCGCCTGCGCAACTTCGTTTGGGCGCGCGACGGAGGCCGGTGTACATTTACGGGCAAGAACGGCATGCGCTGCGAATCCCGGCGGGGCTTGGAGCTCGATCATGTCGTCCCTTATTCGCTCGGAGGACGCTCCGACGATCCCGCAAATCTCCGGCTGCTGTGCCGGGAGCACAATCAGCATGAGCGACGCAGGCTGCTCGGGGAAGGGGAACTGGAGCTCATCCGGTGAAATGCTAGGATTGCGCTCGTGCCGGAGACGAAAAAAACGATATTGATCACGGGTGGCGCGGGCTTCATCGGCCGCCGCCTCGCGGCACTTCTCGTCGATCGATATTCGGTTCGGTGCCTCGTTCGCGATGCGGCCCGCGCGAAAGGAATTCTTCCCGCCGCCGTCGAGCTCGCTCAGGGCGACATGACCGATCCCGCGTCGCTGATATCCGCCGCGGCCGGCGTCGAGGCCGTCGTGCACCTGGCGGCGGCCAAGAACGACGAGTCCGACAGCCTCGCCGTCAACGTCGGAGGAGCCGTCAATCTCGTCGCGGCGTGCAAAGCGTCGGGCGTCCGGCGGGTGATCAACGTCGGCACTCAGGCCGCCCGTCTCGCGCGCCGCGGCGCCTACGGCGACACGAAGGCGAAGTCCGACGAAATCTTCAACACCTCCGGGCTCGAGGTCACGACCTTGCTGCCGAGCCTCGTTTACGGGCCCCAGGACGCGGGCGCGTTCGGCAAGCTCGCGCGCGCGACGGCGTCCGCGCCGTTCGTGCCCGTCATCGGCGACGGGACCGTGCGCTTTAATCCGATCCACGTCGACGACCTCTGCCGCGTGATCGAGGGCTGCCTGCGCGAGCCGAAGACGGCCGGCAGGGCCTTCAACGTCGGCGGTTCGGAGACGGTCACCCTCAATGCTCTTCTCGATCTCATCGGCGCCCGGCTCGGTCGCCAGCCACTTAGGGTTCATCTGCCTGAGCGGGCCGCCATGCTCATCGCGCGCGTGTTGTCCGCCGTGATGAGTTCGTCGCCGTTGTCGGTGAGCAACGTGCTCGGCGCCGTCCAAAGCGCGCCCAGCGCGGACTACGCGGCGGTTTTCGACGTCCTAGGCTTCAAGCCTCGTCCCCTGGCCCTCGGGATCAAAGAAGCGCTGTAGCCCGCGAAGTTATCCACAAAATTCCACCGGTGGAATAACGGCCCTCAACCCGCCGGAGACAGGCCCCGCCATTTCCTATAATGAAGGACTCATGGCCAAGCCCAAAATCATCGTCGTCATGCCCGCCTATAACGCGGAAAAAACCCTCGAGCGCACGATCAAGGATATCCCCGCCGGCGCGGTGGACGAGGTCATCCTGGTCGACGACTGCTCCAAGGACGGGACCGTCGAGCTCGCGACCAAGCTCGGCTTGACCGTCATCCGGCACAAGTCCAACAAGGGCTACGGCGGCAACCAGAAGACCTGCTACACGGAAGCGCTGCGCAAAGGGGCGGATGTCGTGATCATGGTCCATCCCGACTACCAGTACGACTCGCGGCTCGTGCCGGTCATGGCGAACCTGATCACCCACGACATCTGCGACATGGTGTGCGGCAACCGCATCCGCACGCGCTGGGAGGCTCTCGACGGCGGGATGCCGGTCTATAAGTACGTGTTCAACCGCCTGCTCACGATGTTCGAGAACATGGTCACGGGCCAGAATCTGGGCGAGTGGCATTCGGGCCTTCGCGCCTACTCGCGCAAGTGCCTGGAAACCGTGCCGTGGGAGGGGAACTCCGACGATTTCGTCTTCGACCAGCAATTCCTCATCCAGGCCGCCTACATGAAGCAGCGGATGGGCGACGTTCCCGTCGCCGCGCGCTACTTCCCGGAGGCGTCGTCGATCAACTTCCAGCGCTCGTGCGAGTACGGCCTGTCGGCGATGTGGTGCCTCGGGCAGTACGTGCTGCAGACCCTGGGCGTCGCGCGGTTCGCCATCTTCGAGCCGAAGACGTCCGCCGCGCTGGAACCGAAGCCGGTCGCATGAGATTAGCCGCCGCCGCCTTCGCGCTGCTGACCGCGGGGCTCGGCGCGTTGTCGGCCGCCGATTCGCTGTGGGTGGCGCTGCGGCCGGGCTGCGTGCCCTTCGTGCTCCTCGTGCTGACGGTCCTGCTCGCGACGGGCTCCGGGCGCGTGCTCGCCGGGAAGCTGGGGCTCTCGGACATCAGCGAATCGCAAAAAACTTTGGCCGGCGCGACCTTGGGTCTAGGGCTGCTCGCGCTGGGCGGCTTCTGTCTGGGGGCCGTCGGGCTGTTCAAGCCGTGGGCCGCTTCGGCTTTTCTGGCGGCGCTGTGGGTCATCGGGTTCTCGGAGCTTAAGCCCGCGCTCGAGTCCCTCGCCCCCGACCAGAGCCTGCTGCGCGAGCGTCCGCTCGCGGCCGCGGCCGTGGCGCTGCCGCTGCTCGCGGCACTTTGGATGTGCCTCGTGCCGCCGCATCAATACGATTCCCTGGTCTACCACCTCGCGCTGCCCCAGGCGTACCTGCGGGAGGGGCGGCTGTTCGCGCCGCCCGGGATCGTCTATTCGCATTTCCCGCAGAACGGCGAGATGCTGTTCTCCCTGGCGCTGCTGCTCGGCTCCGACATCCTGGCGCAGATGTACATGTGGCTCTCGACGGTGCTCGCGATCTGGTGGGTGTTCGCTCTCGGGCGGCGCGAGGCGCCGATGAGCGCGGTCGCGCTCGCGGGCATCTTCATCGCGACTCATTCGGCGGTGCTGTTGATGTCGTCGACGACGTACGTCGAACCGCTCGTCATGCTCTGGGTCACGTCGGCGGTGCTTTCTTTTGAACGCTGGCGCCAGCTCGCGCCGTCAGGCGGAGGGCCGCGCGGCTGGCTGATCCTGTCGGCGGCGTTCACGGGCCTCGCCTTGGGCACGAAATACTACGCCGGCATCGGCGCCGCGGCGTTCGGCCTGCGGCTGCTGTTCGCGTGCGCGCTCGACCGCCGCAAGGAGCGCCTGATCGATCTCAGCCTCTTCACGGCCATCGTCAGCGCGCTGTTCGCGCCTTGGCTGATCAAGAACTGGATCTGCGTGCGCAACCCCGTATTCCCGTTTCTGTACAAATGGTTCGAGAACACGGGCACCGGCTGGAACGCCGAGCTCGCCGCGGGCTACTTCAGCGTGCTGACGGAGTACGGGCACGTGGGAGGGTTCTTCCATAGCTTGGTCTCGCTGCCGATCCTGCTCCTGCGCAATCCTCTCCGCTTCGGCGGCGGCATGGACGTGCTCGGCGACCTGGGGTGGGACATCCTGCTTTGGCTGCTGCCCCTCGGGGCGTGGGCCGCGTCCAAGAACAAGACGCTGCGCGGGATACTGCTCTTCTGCGCCCTTTGGGGCGCGGCCTGGTTTTCGAGCGGGGTCGTGCTTCGTTTTCTGACCGTGCTCGTGCCGCTGATGGCGCTGCTCGGGGCCTGCGGCCTCGTCGCCTTGTGGCGCGAGCTCGACCGCTGGGCGCGCGTGGTCATCGGCGGCGCTCTCTCGGTCATGGCGACGGCCCACCTTTTCTTGTTCGTGTTCGTGCATTCCACGTTCGGCTCCGGCTCGACGGCGTTCGGGCTCGAGACGAGGGAGACGTTCCTCATGCGCCGCCTCGACTATTATGCCTGCGCCGATTGGCTCCGGGCGAACGCCGTCGAGAATGATAAAATCCTCGTCGTCGGGGAGCAGCGCGGCTACTATCTTCCGGCCGACCATCTCCCGAGCACCGTGCATATGCCCAATCTTTTCATCCGCCGCGCCAACGAGTCCTCCGGCCCCGCGGAGCTGCTGTCCGCTTTGCGCGTCGATGGCTTCACGCGGGTAATGATCGTCCCTCGCGAGGCCGCTCGTCTCGGGCCGGGGCTCGGCTCGCTGACTCCCGCCGGAGCCGTGAACTGGAAAGGCCTCGAGGACTCGCTTAAGACGGAGTTCTCGGGCCGCGGCTGCGTGGTGGGGCGGCTGTGACCCCGATGAAGAGCTACGTGGGCCTGCTCGTCATCTCCTTCATCTGCTCGGCGGGCGTCTCCTTCTTCATGACCCCGCTCGTGCGCCTGCTGTCCCTGCGCCTGGGGGTGCTCGATTCTCCGAGCTCCGACGTCAAGACGCATAAGGAGCCCACGCCCGTGTTCGGCGGCGTCGCCATCTATCTGGGCTTCATGGCCACGATGCTCATGCTGCGCATGACGACGAACTTCCCGACCGGGACCTTGTACAACCTGCGCGCGCTGGTGCTGGGCGGATCATTGATCTTCGCGCTGGGGTTAATCGACGACCTCAAGCGGCCCGAGGGCGTGGACTACAAGCCCAAGTTCTTTGTGCAGATCCTGGCCGCCGCGCTGCTTATCGTTTTCGGCCTGCGCATGCGGTTCCTGCAGCCCGCCTACGTCGCGTACGCGATCACCGTGGTCTGGGTCGTCGGGGTGACGAACGCCTTCAACATCGTCGACATCATGGACGGCCTGTCCGCGAGCCAGGCCGCGGTCGCCGCGCTGGGCTTTTTGATGATCTCGCTGCCGTCGGAGGAGCTCTACGTCAACTTCGCCTCCGCGGCGCTCGCGGGCGCCGCGATCGGCTTCCTGCCGTGGAATTTTTCGAGGAAGCGAAAAATCTTCATGGGCGACAGCGGCAGCCTCCTCATAGGCTTTCTGCTCGCGGGCATCTCGCTCGGCACCCGCTATTCCGACGTCAACGACGCGGGCGTGTTCGCGCCGCTGCTGATCCTCTTTGTGCCCGCGTTCGACACGTTCTTCGTGAGCCTCCTCCGCTTGAACAAGGGCAAGTCCCCGTTCCTCGGCTCGAAGGATCACTTCGCGCTGCGCCTCGAGAAGATGGGATTTACGCGCGGGCATGTCGTGGTGATGGCGGCGGGGGCCGCGGCCTTCCTGAGCTTCTGCGCGTTCCTCGTCACGCAGCTTCCGCTGACGGGCGCGGTCGTCGTCTATTTGATCGTCGCGGCCCTCGTGGGCTGGGTCGGGCGCCATATGGCGCTCGTCGAGATGCGATGAACGTCGACGTCTTAATACTCGGCGGCGGGCTCGCGGGCCTCTCGACGGCTCACCATCTGGGCGGGCTCGGCGTGCGCTCGCGCCTCGTCGTCGAGGCGAAGGAGCGCGTCGGCGGGACGGCCGGCTCCGTGACGACGGGCGCGTTCACGTTCGACTATACGGGCCACCTGCTCCACCTCCACGATCCCTACGGCCAGGCCTTGATCCTGGACCTGCTCAAGGACAACCTCGCGTCGCACGAGCGCAAAGCCTGGATTTATTCGCAGGGCGCCTACACGCGCTACCCGTTCCAGGCCAACACGAAGGGCCTGCCGCCCGCGACCGTCGCCGAGTGCGTCGCGGGCTTCCTCGAGACCGTGCATCGTCCGGTGGCGCCGCTTCAAGACGCGGATTTTCTCTCGTGGAGCCGCGCGACGTTCGGAGAAGGCATCACGCGCCGCTTCATGCGTCCCTACAACGAGAAGCTCTGGCGCACCCCGTTGTCGAGGATGACGACCGAGTGGCAGGGCCGCTTCGTGCCGAAGCCGTCGCCGTCGGAGGTCGTCTACGGCGCCGTCGCCGAAAACAACGCGCTGTTCGGCTACAACGCGACGTTTCGTTACCCCGTCCGCGGGGGCATCCAGTCCCTGCCCGACGCCCTCGCCGGCCGCCTCGAGCCCGGCGTCGTGAGAACCGAGAGCCCCGTGACCGCGATCGACCTGCGCGAAAAGGTCGCGCGCGTGGCGGGCCTGGGCGAGGTGCGCTACGAACGGCTCGTGAACACGTTGCCGCTCAACGTTTTCCTCGATCTCGCGACCCCGCTGCCTGATGACGTGAAGGCGGCGCGCAAGGATCTGCGGTGGAACACGGTCTGGAACCTCAATCTCGGCATCGATCGTCCGGCGCCCGCCGACAAGCACTGGATCTACTACCCGGAGAAGCGGTTCCCGTTCTATCGCGTCGGCTACTCGAGCAATTTCTCGCCGCATCTCGCTCCGGAAGGCCACTCGGCCCTCTACCTCGAGGCGACGCGGCCGGGCGGGACGCGCGTGGTCCGCGATAAGCTCGAAGCCGCGATGCTCAAAGGCATGCGCGAGGCCGGCATCTTGCGCCGCAGCGATGAGATCTCGGCGAAGATCTGGATGCCGGTGCCGGTCGGGTACGTGGTCTACGACCGGGCGCGCACGCCCGCCGTCGGGACCATCTTCCGCCATTTCGCGGCGCTCGGGGTCGAATCCATCGGCCGCTACGGCGGCTGGAAGTACTCTTTCATGGAGGAGACGATCCTCGACGGCAAGCGCTGCGCTGAGCGGCTCACGGGTGCCTCCTCCGCGCCGGAGGCGGAGCCCACCGCCGCGCTGAGGGCCCTCAAATGAAGAAGATGCTGATCATGCTCGCGTTGTGCCTGCTGTCCGGCTGCGTCGCGGAGACCGTGGAGCGGCGGCGCCCGCGCAAAGGCCCGGTCAAGGCCGTCGGCTTCGTCGACCTCGGCGGGGGAAAAATCCGCTATTCGACCGACGGCTGGAAGTGGTTCGTCTCGGGCCGCCGGCGCCATGCCCTCCGCTTGATGCGCAAGAACTGCGGCAAGCAGCTCGCCCCGCAGATTCTCGACGAGTACATGCGTCAGGACGCGGACATCTCCTACTCGGGAGAGGATATCGAAACGAACCTCGACAAGGGGATGGATCACTTTAAGATCGCGCCCTTCGATCATCTGATCTACGAATGCCGTCCCAAGGGCGCCGCCGCCCCGCCGAGCGTCTCGACGGCCGCCCCCGCTTTTCTCGTCGTCCCGCCCGTTTCTCTCTCAACCGCCGCCGTCCAGGAGCCGCCCCGATGATCAAGCTTGAACGCGCCATCTGCATCTTCGATCTCGAGTCCACCGGCATCGACACCGCCAAGGACCGCATCGTCGACATCTGCATCCTGCGGCGCGAGCCCGACGGGACCGAGACGGTCTTCTCCTCGCTCGTGAATCCCGGCATCCCGATCCCTCCCGAGGTCTCGGCGATCCATCACATCACGGATGAGATGGTTCAAGACCAGCCCCGCCTCTCCGACCTCGCGCCGAAGATTCTGGAAATGTTCAAGGATGCCGACCTCTCCGGCTTCAATGCGGCGAAGTTCGACATTCCGCTGCTGACCAACGAGTTCAAGCGCTTCGGCGCCGACTGGCCGGAGACGGGCAAGCGCGTTGTGGATTCCTACAAGATCTTCGCGTTGAAGGAGAAGCGCGACCTGACCGCCGCCTATAAGTTCTACTGCGGCAAGGACCTGACCGGCGCCCACCGTGCCGAGGCGGATGTACGGGCGACCGCGGAGATCCTCTGGGCCCAAATCGAGCGCTACGCCGATCTGCCGAAGGACGTCGCCGGCATCGAAGAGTGGACCAATAAGATACCTCCGGGCCGCGTGGATGCCGACGGCAAGTTCATCTGGAAGAACGGCGACGCGTTCTTTAATTTCGGCAAGCACAACGGCAAGACCTTGCGCGAGATCGTCCGTTCCGACCCCAGCTTCCTGACCTGGATGATCAAATCCAACTTCAGCGTCGACGTGGTTAGGATTTGCAGGGAAGCATTGGATGGAAAATACCCGGAGAAGAAAAGTTAAGTGAAAAAAGGTATCGCCGTGGTCTTGCTGTCGGGCGGATTGGATTCCACGACGGCATTGTATTGGGCCAAGAGCGAGTACGACTCCGTTGTCGCTTTGTCGATCCGTTATGGCCAGCGCCACGTTAAAGAGCTTTCCGCGGCGCGCGCCGTCGCGCGCGCCGCAAACGTCAAGCTCCACGAAGTGTCGTTGACGCTTCCCTGGTTGACCGGCTCGTCTTTGACGAATGCTTCTCTTCGTATTCCGACCATGCCGTTAAAAAAGATCGGCCAAGGCGGCATCCCCTCGACCTACGTCCCCGGCCGCAACACAATTTTCCTGTCGTTAGCCGTCTCGTTGGCGGACGCCGTCGGGGCTTGCGCCATTATTATCGGCGCGAATGCCCTCGACTACTCCGGCTACCCCGACTGCCGCCCTCCGTTTATTAAAGCGTTTAGCGTCGTCGCAAAAGAGGGGACTAAACGCGGCTCCCAAGGCAAGCCGTTAAAAATCGTCGCCCCGCTTCTGCGTTTAGATAAGCGCGGCGTCGTGCGCCTTGCCCAAAAAGTCGGCGCCCCCCTCGAATTGACGTGGTCGTGCTATGCGGGGAAAGGACGTCCCTGCCGCGTCTGCGACTCCTGCAAGCTGCGCGACAAAGGCTTCCGCGAGGCCGGCCTCGAGGATCCCGCGGCGTGACCGAAACGCTCAAGCTGTCCAACGAGTCCCACGCGCGCGTCGTCGAAATCTTCTCCTCGCTGCAGGGAGAGGGCCCGCGCCTCGGCGAGCGCCAGATCTTCGCGCGTTTGGGCGGCTGTAACCTCCATTGCGACTATTGCGACGAGCCCGACACCATCCCGATTCCTTCAGGGACCGTTAAATCCGCTGAATATGTAAAGGCTTCGATTGAATCGTTGGCTCATGCGAGGGCTCATCGCGCGATCTCCTGGACGGGCGGCGAGCCCCTCCTGCATCCCCAGTTCCTGATGCCCCTGATGCGCTGGGCGCATAAGAAGGGCCTCGAGAATCACCTCGAGACGAACGGGACCTTGCCGGTCCCGATGGCCGCGCTGGCGCCGTTATGCGACGCCGTGGCGATGGACATCAAGCTGCCGTCGTCCACGGGCCGCGAGACCTGGTCAGCTCACCGCGATTTCCTGCGCGTGGTCCCCGCCCACACCTTCGTAAAGGTGGTCTTAAGCGACCGCGCGACGCTGGACGAGTGGAAGCAGGTCGTCGAGCTCGTCAGGCGCGCGCCGCATCCGCTGCAGCTCTACCTCCAGCCCGCGACGCCGGTCGGCAAGGTGAAGCCGATCCCGGCCGCGCGCGCGCTGCGCTTCGAGGCGGTCGCGCGCCGCGTGATCAAAGAGGTGTTCGTTCGCCCCCAGTGGCACCACCTCTGGAACATGCGCTAGGGCTATTTAGCGAGGAGGCGGGCCCGCGCGCCGGCGACCACCGCGACCGCCATGATCAGGCATCCCAGGATCTGGAAGGTCGCGCCCACGCCGATGTCGTGCCTGAGCAGGCCGACGATTTCGAGCAGGTAGGTCCAGTCGTGGACGCCCCCCGCGATTAAATCCAGCCTCTGCGCGCGCGCGTCCGCCGCGTAGCGCCCGATGTCGAGGAAATTCTGGCCGACCCAGAAAAGGCAGACGCACGCCGAGGTCTTTTCGCCGCGTTTGAGAAAATGGACGACGGCGGCCGCGGGCATGAGCAGCTGCATCAAGGTCCCGCCCGCGACCATGATGAAGCGGCTTCCCAGGAGCCCGAAGACGACGTGCCCGCCTTCGTGGAACGCGAGGTTCGCGAGGTCGAGGGGCCGAAGAAGGCTCATGAGCAGCGGCCGCAGGGGGATCATCGCGAGGAACAGCAGGCCGGCGGCCGCGGCGTAAGGGGCCGTCCAGAACGGGGGCGCCGTCGACGCCTTGCAGATGCGGCAGAAGGCGGCTGTCTCCGCGTTCGCGATCCCGCAGGAAGGACATTTCATTTGCGGCCAATCATACCATGTCGCCGTTGACACGAGAATGCGACAAGCCGGGCATGGATCGGCCGCCGCCTATAAGCGCTAATTACTTCCATGCGATCCTTGATCAGATTGTATGGTCCGTTCGTGCTCATCCTGGCGCTCGTCGCGGCCGCCTGCGCCCGCTTCGGCGTCCCTCCCTATCTGCTCACGCGCGAGCCCCAGAACCTCGGGGGCGTGGCGTGGTACGCGGGCTCGCTCTCGATGCTGACGGGCTGGCTCTGGTGCTCGACCTCCGCGGTCTGCCTGCTCTCGTGGAGCGTTCTGCGCAGGAGGCCCCGGGAGGACCGCCTGCCCTCGTTCCTGCTATATTTCGGGCTCCTGACCTTGGCGCTGATGCTCGACGACGCCTTCCAATTACACGAGCAGGCCGACGGATTCGGCGTGCCGGAGAAGGCCTTCTACGGGGCATACCTGGGCGCCCTCCTGGCCGGGCTCTTCACGTACCGCTTCGAAGTCCGCCGCTCGGAGCTTCTGCTCTTCGCGAGCGGAGGCTTTTTCCTGGGCCTGTCGATCTTCGTCGACGTGCTTCAGGCCCGCTACGGCGAGAGGCTCGGCCCTTGGCGCATCTATTTCGAGGACGGCTTTAAGCTACTCGGGACCGTCGGCTGGCTGGGATTCTTCTGGGCGGCGGCGACCCGCGCGCTCGGCGCCCCGCCGGCCGCTCGCTCATGGAGGTCGCATCATGAATCCCTCGGCCACGCCCTACGATTATGATCGCCCCATGACCTTCACGTCCGCCAAGCGTCCGGCGCTCGTGCTGACGGGCGAGCTCGGCGACCTGCTGGCCGTCATCATCTGTCAGGAGCTCGGCCGCCGGGGCATGGACGTGACCGTCGCCGGCCTGAGGGATTCGGGCGCGACGCTTCGGCTGTCGCGCTACTGCCGCTCCTTCGTGCCCGTCGCGACGACGCGCGCGGAGATGGAAGGCGACGATCCGGGCGTCGTTGACCGTGTCGAGCTGCTGGCGCGGGAGACCGGAGCCGGGTGCGTTTTCGCGGTGGACGTCCCGGGCAGCCTGTGCGCCTCCCGCCTCAGGAAGCGTCTTCCGAGCTTGAAATATTTCCCGGTCCCCGATCCCGGGACGGTGCGGCTGCTCGACAACAAGTGGACCTTCTATCAGTTCCTGACGAAGCAAGGCCTTCCTTCGCCGCGCACCTGGCTCATCGAGAGACGGGAGGCGGCGCGGCTGCTGCCGCTGCCGCTCGTGCTCAAGCCGCTGAACCTGTCGGCGAGCAAGGGCGTGCGCACGGCGCGGACCTCCGAGGATCTTGAGTTTCTCCTGGACGGCGGCGACAAGCACCTGCGCCTGCCGGTCGTCGCCCAGGAATTCGTCGACGGCCCCGACGGAAGCCTGAGCTTCCTCGCCGAGAACGGACGCGTCAACGCGTCGACGATCCACGTGCGCGGAGGCGACGGCGGCCGCGAATACATCGACGATGAGCGCATCCTCGATTTCGGCCGGCGAATCGCCGCATCCCTCTCATACACGGGGCTCGCGAACATCGGCCTGCGTTTCGTCGGGCCCAACCGCGCGGACGTGAAGATCATCGAGTGCAACCCCCGCGTCTGGTCGAGCCTTCCGGCGACCGAGGGGCTCGGGGTCGACTTCATCGGCCGCGGCCTCGAGCTATCCGAGGGCCGCACGCCGATCGCGTCCACGCGCGCCCCCACGGGCGAGTGCGCGGACCTGCGCGGCATCCTGCGCCGCGTGGCCGCGGGCCGCCCGCTTTCGGCCTGCGAATCCGCCACGCTGCGCGGCGCCGCGCGCGATCCTCTTCCCGTGCTCGGCCGCGGGGTGATGCGGCTGCTCGGCCTTTGGGGGGCCTCATAAGGATCGCCCTCGTCACGCCGTATCCGAAGGATCCCGCCCGCGTCGGGGGAGGGGTCTCCGGCGCGGCCAAATATCTCGTCGACGAGCTCCGGAAAACGCCCGGGGTTGAGACGTGCGTGATCGTTCCGAAGCAGGGCGTCGGGGCGACCGTGCGCGAGGAGCGCGACGGCGTGACGGTCTATCGCGTCGGGATGCTGCGGGGCTGGAGCCTGCTGCCCGGCACGCTGTACGATCTCTGCGTCGGGCGCCGGCAGATCCGCCGGCTGCTCGAGAGCGTGCGTCCCGACGTCGTGCACTTTCAGGCGGCGGCGCTCCTCGCGGCCGGCTGCCCGTGGCCGGCGGTGCTCACGGTCCACGGGCTCGTCGAGCGCGACGCGCTCTTCGACCGGAGCTGGGGGCCGCTGCGCCTTGTGCGCTGGCTCGTCCTCAAGCTCATCGAGGGGCACGGCAGGCGGCGCTCGCCGCACGTCATCCTCGTCAGCGACTATGCCGGGCGCTGTCTGCCGCCGCGTCCCGTCGGGGGCCGGACCTGGCGCATCAACAATCCGATCGACGGCTCGTTCTTCGACGTTCGCGGGCGAGCCCGGCCGGGGCGGATACTCTGCTGCTCGCGCGTGCAGCGCATCAAGAACATCACCGGCCTCATCGACGCGTTCGGGGACGTGCTGCGCGCTCATCCGCAAGCCGAGCTACGCGTCGCCGGAAAGCCCGATCCAGAGTATCTGCTCGAGTGCGAGCGGCGCGCGTGCTCCCTCGGGCTCGGTGCCAAGGTGCGCTTCCTGGGCGGCCTCAGCGTCGCGGAGGTCCAGGGCGAGCTCTCGAAGGCGGCCTGCCTCGCGCTCCCTTCGTTTCAGGAGAATGCCCCGCTGGCGATCGCCGAGGCGATGGCGGCGGGCGTGCCCGTCGTCGCCTCCAACGTGGGCGGCATACCTGAGATGGTGGAGCACGGGCGTTCGGGCTTCGTCGTCGATCCGTTCGACGCGAAAGAGCTCGCCGCCGCGCTCACGGCCGTGCTGTCCGACCGCCGGCGCGCGGCGGCCATGGGGCGGCGGGGCCGCGCGATCGCGGCCGCGCGTTTTCGCCCCTCGGTGGTGTGCGGGCTCACGTTGCGGGCGTATGCCGAGATCCTCTCGGGCCATAGGGCCCAAACGGACGTGGGTCCAATGTCGTAGGTCTCCCGGCCCTCCAGACCAGCCATGAAAGGGGGTATTGGCGCATAATCCCCTAACGTGACGCGAAGACGCAGGAGGCCTCAGTGATCGTCGAACGACCCGCCGCGAAGAAGTCCCTCGCCGTGACCTTAATCCTGGCGATCGGCCTCAGCCTTCCGGGAAGCGCGGCCTGGTCCCAGACCTTCTCGGCGCGCGTCAACGCCGGCGCCTCCGCCGCCGGGGCCCAATCGGCCGCGGCCGTCACGGGCCTCCAAGCCGGGGTCGGCCTCATCCCTTCGCTCTCGATCGGCGCGCCCGCCGCGCTGACGCCCGCCGCGATCCTGTCGGCGCCCGCCGTCTCGCCTTCCGCCTTGTCGGTTTTGCCCTCCGTCGCCGCCGGGGCCGCGCCCGTCGCGGCGCGCCCCGTCGTCGCGGCGGCGGCAACGGCCGCCGTCAGCCCCGCCACCCCGGCCGCCGAAGCCTCGAGCCGCGCTTCGCTCGAGACGCTGGGCGCCGCCGTCGAGGCCGCTGAGGTTTCGGGAGTTGAAGTCGTCGCCGTCGGCCGGGCTTTCGACGGAACCTCGGCGGCCGCCGCCGACGTCCACGCCAATCCCGTGGTCCCCGGCGAAGGCCGCTCCTTCCAGCCGAGCGGGCTGACGCTCGTCGCCTCGCTCTCCGCCGCCTCCGAGCTTTCCGCCGCCACGCCGACGCAGACGCGCATGCTGCGCTCCCTGCACCAGGTCGCCTCCGTGTTCGCCGAGCAGTACGCGCCTCTCGACATGAAGAAGGACCGCTTCGCGCTCGACCTCAAGCGCGAGTACGACAAGGCGAAGACGGCGATCCTCGCCAACCCCGTCATCACGACCCGTGAATTTCAAAACCTTCTCGCTTCGCTGACGGCGTCGATGCGCGACTACCACGTAAGCATCTCCTTCAACTCGACGGAGAGCTCGAAGCTTCCCTTTCAGGTCGCCGGCGCCGAAGGCCGCTATTACCTCGCCCACGTCGACCGCGAGAAGCTGCCCGCGGAAAAATTTCCCTTCAAGATGGGCGACGAGATCGTCGCGTTCAACGGCCGGCCGACGGCCGACGCGGTCAAGGAGATCGCGGGCCGCATGACGGCCAACACGGCCGAGACCGACATGCGCATGGCCGAGCTCTTCCTGACCAACCGCCGCCGCGCGCGCGGCGACATCGACATCCCCCGGGGCCGGGCGGAGATCACGATCCGCAGCAAGGGCACGCTCTACAGGGTGACGATGCCCTGGGACTACACCCCGGAGATGATCGCGCAGGACGTTCCGTCCCGCAACGCCGGGCTGCTCGAGCCGGAAGACCTGGGCGGCTCCGCGCCGGCGGGCCCGACCGGCGGTTTCTTCGCCTCGCTCGGCAAGGCCGTTTACGCGGCGGTCCACCCGCTCATCGATCTTTTCACCGACATTCGCGCGGAAGCTTCCGAGAACCCCTTCATGATCGGCGCTCGCAAGAGCTTCGTGCCGCGTCTCGGTGAGGTCCTCTGGGAGAGCAAGGCGGACGACCACTTCCACGCCTACATCTTCAAGGACAAGGCCGGCCGGAAGATGGGCTACGTCCGCATCGCGGCGTATGATGGAGATAATGACGAGGTCCTCGAGTTCGCGAAGATCGTCAAGAAATTCCAGGCCGAGACGGAAGGCCTCGTCATCGACCAGGTGAGCAATCCCGGCGGCAGCCTCTTCTACTTATACGCGCTGGCCTCGCACCTGACGGACAAGCCGCTCGCGGCTCCGCGCCACCGCCTGATCATCGGCGAGAACGACGCGCAGCAGTCCGCCGAGTTCCTGCTCAAGATGATGCGCGATTCCAAGAAGACGTCGGAAGCCCGCGAGAAGGAGAAGACGAAGGAGCTGGTGAAGAACAAGGGGAAGGAGGAGCAGCCCAACGCCGGCGGCTACCCGATCACCGCGAAGTTCATGAGCCTGATGGTCCAATCCGCGCAGTTCGTGCTCAAGCAGTTCAACTCGGGCAAGCGCTTCACGGATCCCATCTGGATCAGCGGCGTCGACGACATCGACCCCGCGCCCAAGGCCGACGAGCGCTACACGAAGCCCATCCTCCTGTTGACCAACGCGCTCGACTTCTCGGGCGGGGACTTCTTCCCGGCGATCATGCAGGACAACAAGCGCGTCACGATCCTGGGCGTGCGCACCGCGGGCGCGGGCGGCATCGTCAAGCCTTTCTCCGTGGGCCAGTTCGGCGTCGCGCGCCTGTCGGCCACCACGAGCCTGGCGCAGCGCCCCGACGGCCGGCCGATTGAGAACCTGGGCGTGACGCCCGACGTCCCTTACGAAATCACGGCCAAGGACCTGCGCACCGGCTTCGCCGAGTACCGCTGGAACATCCTGAAGACCCTCAGGGGCCTGACGGAAAAATAGGAGGCGCCGAGACAGGCGTCCTCTAGGGGACCGCCTCGGCGCCTCACAGAACCCGCCCCGAACCCGTAACGCCGGGCGCACCCTCGCGTCTCGACGGGAACACCCGCGACGACGCGCCCGATACTACGGCCTGCCAACGTACGCTCCGACCGCTGCCACTTCATCGCCGGTTACGGCCTCGGCCTCAACTCGGCGTCCACTTCGCGGCACCGACTGTCCACCCGGTTTCGGAGCGGGTATGCGACGAGTATAGCCCCGAAAGTCCATACGTCAAGACCCACGCTCGGTAAAAAATTATCCACCGAAAACAAAATGCGCGATCTCGTCAAGTGTGGTAGGATTCAAACCATGATCACGACCCTCTTTCTCCTGCTCGTTCCGCTCGCGCACGCCGCCGATCTGCCGCCGTTGCCGGGCATGCCCGGCAGCACCGTCGTCGTCTCGACTCCGGCGGCCGTCGCGCCGCTCCTTCCTCCGAAGATTCCCGCTCGTCCGAAGGGCACGCTCGACACCGCCGCCGATGTCGCCCGCGATCTCGCCGTCCGCGTCGAGTATTTCGAGAACGGTCAGTCCTACTATCGCGCCTACACCAAGGGCTCGCACACGCCCGAGGAGAACAAGGCCTTCGTGCAGTTTCTCGAGGACTACGAAAACGAGCTCGGCATCGCGAAGCGCACCTACGCGATCCTGGGCACCTGGCTCGACAAGAAGTCCTCCATCAAGGATTAGGAACCTCGCCGGTTAGGGCCTTTCGGCTCATGCGCCGGGGCCGATCCGGGTTATAATAATCACAGGGTCATCCTGACCCGGAGGTTTCACGTCCATGATCATCGCTTCCCTTCTCGCCGCCATGCTGAGCGTCCCCGCCGCGGCCCAACAGGCCTGCGTGTCCAACGAGATGACGTCCGCTTGGGAGCAGGTCACGTTCGGCCTCTGGCTGAGCGACTACACGATCCCCGACAGCTCGCCGCGCACGGCCGTGCTCCGCTATAACGGCTGCTCCGTCGCCGCCGACAAGACGGAGGTCCGCTCCTTCGCGAGCCAGGACAGCCTCTACTCCGTTCTGGCTTTGACCAGCTCGGGCGGCGACAACGGCGCCACGACTTTGACCTTGGTTCGCGACGGAGCGTCCGTCAACCTCGGCATGTGGGGCCACCACAAGGTGTTCTACAAGGGCGTGGGCATCGACAAGGTCGCCGTTCCCAACGGCGCGGGCCGCACGACGGTTAAGAACGTGTTCGTGATCCCCGTCGCCCGCGTCGTCAAGCCCTAGCTACGGCTGAAGGCCGGGCGCGCCGAGGGCCAGCACGACGGCGCGCAGCTTCGCCTGCACGACCGCCTGATTCTTGGGCCCGAGGCGCAACAGCTGCTTGCGCGCGAGGCTTTGGTTCTCGAGGGTGTCGTCGGCATAGGCCCAGCCGATGCCTTTCTTGCCTTCCTTGAGATCGAGCGCGACCTCCATCGCGGGGACGTCGAGGATTTCTTTCGCCGCGGCGAAGAAGGCCGACCGCGCGCTCGCGTTCTTCTCTCCGAGGCCGCGCTGCGCCGCGTCGAACAGGGGCTCAAGGCCCTCGAAGACCTTCGCGGCCGCGACCGCGTCCACGCCGGAGACCAGCGCCGTGAAGCCGTCGTAGCGCGCGAACGAGGCGGGATCGGCGTAGATGCGGCCGTCCTTCTTGATGACCTTGAACTTTCCGCGCGGAGCGAACGCGGCGAAGGTCTCGCGCGGCACGCCGCCCGCCGCGATCGCGTTCAGGGCGCCCGTGAGCCGGGCGATCAAGGACTCGAGCTTGAGCCACTGTCGGAACGCCGGATCCTCGGACAGCGGAAGGGCCCGTACGCGGAAGAGATCGTCGCTCTGCTCAAGCGGCGGCAGGTTCGCGGGTAAGGCGGGGGCCTCGGGCGCGTCCGACGATAATCCCGGTCCCTGCGCGGGGGGATTTAAGAAGGAGCGCGCGCCGTAGATCCCGACGGCGGCGACGGCCGCGATGATCACGCCGGCGATGAGGACGGGCTTGTTGTTCATGGTCCAGATAATACGGTTTTGGCCGGTAAAAACATACATGCGCGGCGTGACTCTTGTTTTGGCGGGGAAATGGGGGTACCCTCCAGCGATGCGCGAATGGCTCGGGGCTTTGCCTTGGTGGAGCGCGCTGGCCGCGCATGGCGTCATCCTCGCGGGATGCGCGGGGTGGTCTTGGGCGCGGGTCCGGCGGCTTGGGCTCTTGCCTCAGGACGCGATCGACGTTCCTCAAGAGCTCGCATCCGTCGGCGCCGCGACGAGCGTCGCGATCTTGGCCGTGATGGGCTCGCATATGCTCCTGCCCAACCCCTGGCCCGGAACGATCTACGGCATCGCGGAATGGCTCGCGGCGAGCGGCGTGTCGGCCGCCTTGTTCATCCCCGTGCGCAAGCGGGCGACCAACGTCGAAACCCCGGATTTGGAGATCGCTTGGGGAATGCTCGTCGCAACCTCCGTCCAATCGATCTTCATCCTGTCGTTCCTCGTGCCGATGCTCGTTCTCGCGGTCTCCGGCGCCACGAACATCTCGAACAACGGATCCCTCGAATGGGAAATCTTTCGGCTTTTCGGCGTCTCGTGCGCCTGCTACGGAGGAACGCTGGGGTCGTGGGCGTTCTTCGCCCCCTGGCTCGTCTCCCGGACGGAAGGCCTGATCGAGGACGGCGTCCTCTTCGACATGACGCAGGCGGCCTTCCGGCGGGCGGGGCTGCCCGCGCCCGTCGTTATGCTGACCGACGGGCGCCTCGACGGGGACCACCTGGTAGGCTATTGCGGCGCGCCGTTCGGCCTGTCGAAGGCGGTCATCGTCGTGGACCGGGATATTCTGTCCGTCGTGACCGTCCGGGAGCTGGCCGCCGTGCTGCGCCATGAGGCGGCGCACGCGGCGCGCAATCACATGGCCGCCGACCTGCTGTGGAGGTGGCTTTGCGCGGCGATTCCCTGCGCGTGCATGTGGCTGGTCGTCGTCGCCCTTGTTCGATTCGACGCGGACGAGGGGGTCGCCGTGCTCGTCGCCGCCGGCGCCGTGTCGACCATCGCGATATATCTTTATTCGATGCGGCTCAGCCGCGCGCGGGAGATGGACGCCGACGCGGACGCCGTGCTCCTTTACGGCGCCGAGCCCCAGGCGATGCTGGACGTCGTCGCCGTGCTCGACCGCCTCAACGGGGGAATCGCGAAGCCGAGGTTCTGGGAGTCTCGCACGCATCCGCACATCGACGAGCGGTCCGCCGAGCTGCGCCGGCGGGTCGCCCTCAGCGGCGGATGACGCGGGTCTCGCGCGGCTCGGTCGAGTCGTCGGGCTCGACGGTCAGCGCGATGCGGCCGAGCTCGCGGCCGTCGGACGTGACGATCTCCACGCGCCAGCGGCCGGGCCGGTGGCGGGCCTTCGCCGTGAAGCCGCGAAAGCCCTCGTCGCGTCCGCCCGTGATCGAAAGCGGGATCGAATCGGGCTCGCCCCAGCCGTCTTCCTCCTTGAAGCGCCAGCGCACCTCGAGCCTCTCCCGGAAACGCGTCGGGGAGAAGACGCTCACCCAGCAGTAGATCGCGTCGCCGGGGCGCGCCAGGAAGGTCTGGTCGCCGCGCTGCCAGAACTTCCAGCGCGGGCGCGTCGACACGAGGACGAAGCCGTCGCCCTCGCGGCGCACCTCGTGATAGATCCCGATCTCGGACAAGGACAGGGGGACGGGCGGGATCGCCTTGGCGAAGTAGAGGACCGCGAACAAGGTCGCGACCGCGGCAAACGGGTAAACCAGATGCCGACGCACGGCCTCCTTTTCCCCGGGAAGGCGGACGTTGAGCCGCCAGGCCAGCACGGCGACGCACGCCGACGCCGCGATCAGCGAGCCGAGGAAGGGCAGCGTGCCGATGCGGCCCATCAACGTGGGCACCAGATACGTGAAGTACGAGACGAGGCACAGGCTGAACAGCGACATGCGCAGCAAGGTCCCCGAGCTTTCAAACGGCTTGAGCTCGTTGACCGCGAGCAGGCCCGCGAGGAGCATCAGAAACAGGAACGAGGCGCCCATCGAGGCGCTCTTGAAGAAGAAGAGCGTGTAGATATTGAGCAAGGTTCCCAGCATGAAGTGCGTAGCACCCGCGTGGTAGCGCCAGGCGGTCTTCAGGCGCTCGGGGGGGACGAAGCGGCCGTGGCGCTCGCGCAGCTCGAGCGTCGTGAGGAACGCGCAGAGCGCCAGGTAGACCGCCTGGTGGATGATGTTGTGCAGCTTGTCGATGCGGCCGACGACCGCCGTGTCGAAGAGAAAGCCCGCGATGAAGAAGCCGGCCGTGCAGGCGGGCTCGTGCTCCTCGTAGTACCTCTTGGCGCGCTCGAGCATCAGCGGGGGGGCGGCACGGAGAACGGCAGCCGGTCCTTCGAGCCCGAGGCGGGGGCGAGGTCGTAGACGCTGATCTGCTCGACCATCCACATGTAGGGCGGGCGCGCGTTCGTCATGGCCTCGAGCAGCCGGCCCGTCTCGCGGCGGTTATAAGCGAAGCCTTTCTCGGCCAGCTTGGCGACCCAGTAGCGCTTGGGCTGCTCGTTGACGTGATGGTGGCCGCCCTGGTTGGGCTGCGCCGCCGACAGGACGAGGCGGGGGCTAAAGCGCAGGATGTTGTCGAGGAACGCTCCGGAGAGGGGCTCGGGAATGTGCTCGGCGACCTCCAGGCAGAGGGCGAAGTCGAAGTCGCCCCAAACGTTGTCGAACGGCACGGTGAGGTCCCGCACGTGGGTCCGGACCCCGAACGAGTGCTCGAGCGGGGGGAGCACGCCGTCGATCGACGTGACGTCCACGCCTTTGCGAGCGAGGAAATGGCCGTAGACGCCGCAGCCTGAGCCGAGATCGACGACGCGCTTGGGCCCCAGACGTTCGTGGAGGACGTTCGTGATGAGCTCCGCGGACCGAACGTATTTCTCGTGGCTAGGTCCCCACTCCGCGAAGAACGCCCGATCGTAGATCTCGGGCAGCGCGGGCATCATGGGCTAGCTCGGCGGATGGTACATGATGCGGTAGGCTTTGAGCGCGTCGTTGACGGCGCTCACGAGGGCGCAGGTGCCGAAGGCGATGAGCATGAGCTTGAACTGCTTGTCCGTCCCGGCTCGCGAGAGCGCGAAGGCGGTCGCGGTCGTCAGAACATGGAAGGACAGGATGTGCCAAGGCTGATTCCAGCCGAGCATCAGCACGTCCATCGGCATGAGGACGAACGCGACGAGCGGCTTGAGCTTGTCGCCCCCGAGGAAGAGGGGGAACCAGACCGAGCCCATCATCAAAAGGCCGTAGAGCACGAGGCAGATCACGAACGCCCAGAGCCCCTCGAGCAGGCGGCGGACATGGCCGCGCGTGTGTGTGTGTGCGTGGGTGGACGTCATGCGAGAGGGACGGCTCCAGGGCGCTGGAAGCGGCGCGCGAGCTCGTCGCGGTTGAGCGACAGCATCGCGCGGCGGCCATGCGGGCAGGCCGAGCCGTCTTTGCACTCGCGCAGCGCGTCGAGAAGCTTGTAAGCCTCCTCCTCGCCCAGCCGGTCGTGGGATTTGACCGCGGCCTTGCAGGCGATCGTGGCGATCGCGTCGTGCCGCAGCTGCTCCGCCTCGGCGACCGGGTCCGACAGGCTGTCGACGATCCGGTGAATCAGCTTCTTCGTCTCGTCGGCTTGATAGAAAAGGGCGGGCACCGCGGTGACGTGCAGGCCGTTCTTCCCGTACGCGACGACCTCGAAGCCGATCTTCTCGAGGCGGTCGGCTTTGTCGAGCACGGCGCGCACGGCGGAGGCGGGCAGATCGACGGGCACGGGGATCATGAGCTTTTGGGACTTGGCGCCGCCCGCCTCGATCTCGCCCATGAACTTCTCATACAGGACGCGTTCGGCGGCCGCGTGCTGGTCGAGGATGAACAGGCCGCCGTTGGCCTCGAACAGCATGTAGCTGCGCTCGATCTGGCCCAGGTAGCGGAACGGAGGCGTGTACCAGATCGGGGAGCCCTCGGGCGCGCCCATCGCCATGGAGGAGCTGAGCTTCAGTTGCTTGAAGTCGCCTGGGATTAATCCACGACCCCCAAGATAGAACCCATCATGGGTCGCCGCGGCAGGATTCGCCTTCGGCGAATCCACCGGCGACGGGGCGTCAGCGATGACCTCACTCGTCGCCGCCAGATCTAGGGTGATGGGAGCGGCGGCTTTGGCCTTGGCCAGCGCGGCGGCGACCAAACCGCTTACGATCTCGAACATCTCGCCGTCCTTCTTGAAGCGGACCTCGCGCTTGCCCGGATGCACGTTCGCGTCGAACGCGTCGGGGTTGAGCTCGAGCAAAGCCACGCACACGGGCTGCTTGCCGGCGGGGCGATGGTCGCCGTAGGCTTTATACAGGGCCGTGCTCAGGATCTTCGACACGACGGGCCGCTTGTTGACGAAGAAGTACTGGAAGCTGCGCGAGGAGGGCATCTTGTCGAACGGAGAGACGAGCATGCGCACGCGCACGCCGGGCCGCTCGACGTCGATGGGCAGGAGGCCGCCCGCGAGGTCGTCTCCGAGGACCGCCGCGGCGCGCATGTCGAAGTCGTGGAAGAAGTCGCCCGAATCCTCGGGTTCTAGGCGCAGGACCTGGCGGCCCTCGGACTTGTAGGTGAAGCGCACGCCGGGGTTGGCCAGGGCCGCTTCCTCGATCACGGCGGCGAGGCGCGAGCGCTCGGAGCCGTCGGATTTGAGGAACTCGAGCCGCGCGGGCGTGTTGTAAAAGAGATCCTTCACGAAGACCGTCGTGCCGGCGACGGCGGGCGCGGGCCCGTCCGTGACCTTGCCCTTCTCGCTCGTCACGCGCCAGCCGATCTTCGCGCCGTGCTGCGCGCTCGTGATCGTGACCTTGGCGACGGCGGCGATGGCGTAAAGGGCCTCGCCGCGAAACCCGAAGGTATGTAAATTGTCTAAATCTTCAAAGGCTGAGAGCTTGCTGGTGGCGTGGCGCTCGAGACATAACCGAACGTCATCGGCATCCATGCCACACCCGTTATCAGAGACCCTCAGCGACGTTCTTCCCGCGCCGAAAATCTCGATATCGATGCTCGTCGAATGGGCGTCTAGCGAATTCTCGATGAGCTCCTTAAGCAGAGACGCCGGCCGTTCAACGACTTCCCCGGCGGCGATTCTCGAAAAAACTTCTTCGGTCAGCTTCTGGATGATGGGCATTAGAGCTGCTTCTTCAGCGCGTTCAGCGCCTGAAGGGCCTCGATCGGCGTCATGGTCTCGGGATTGATGAGCTTGAGGGTGCGCAGCACCGGATTCTCCTCGAAAAGCGGCAGCTCGGGCGGAGCGGCGGTCTCCTCGCGGACGACGCGGCTGTTGAGGCGGCCGGCGCCGGACTCATTCTCGAGCCCCGCGAGGATCTTCTGCGCCCGCGAGATGAGCTGGGCCGGAAGGCCCGCGAGCGCGGCGACGTGGATGCCGTACGATCGGTCCGCCGGCCCCTGGCCGATCTTGTGGAGGAACACGACCTCTGTGCGCCCTTCGGCGCTGGACCACTCCTTGACCTCGACGTTGCCGTTGACGACGCCCACGAGCGACTTCGCGAGCTCGGTCAGCTCGAAGTAGTGCGTGGCGAACAAGGTTCGCGGCCCGCGCGGGCCGTCCTCGCCCTTCGGCTCATAGGAGGAATGCAGGTGCTCGAGCACGGCCCAGGCGATCGAGATGCCGTCGAAGGTGGAGGTGCCGCGGCCCACCTCGTCGAGCACGACGAGCGAGCGCGGCGTCGCCGAGCGCAGGATATGCGACGTCTCCTTCATCTCGACCATGAACGTGGAGTCGCCTTGCGCGAGCGCGTCCTGCGCCCCGATGCGGGTCAGGATCTTGTCGACGACGCCGACGCGCGCGGACTTGGCGGGCACGAAGGAGCCGATCTGCGCCAGCAGCGCTATCAGCGCGTTCTGCCGGAGGTAGGTGGACTTGCCGGCCATGTTGGGGCCGGTCAGGATCAGGATCTGCGGGTCGCGCGCGTTGAGCGTCAGCGAGTTGGCGACGAAGGTCCCCGAGGGCAGGAGTGCGGCCAGCACCGGGTGGCGGCCTTCGACGATCTCGAGATCGTGCGAGAAGTCCACCTTGGGCTTGACGAAATCGTGCATCGCGGCGACCGACGCGAGCGACTGGAAGCCGTCGAGCTCGCTGAGCAGCTCGGACAGGCGCAGCAGCGCCGCGTGGTAGCCGATGGCCTCGTCGCGCAGCTCGCCGAACAGGCGAGCCTCGAGGCGAAGCATCTTTTCCTCGGCGGACAGAATCTTGGTCTCGAGCTCCTTGAGCTCGGGCGTGATGTAGCGCTCGGCGTTGGTCAAGGTCTGCTTGCGCGTGTACGAGGCGGGGGCCTTCGCGCTCTGGCCCTTGCTGATCTCGATGTAGTAGCCGAACACCGAGTTGTAGCCGGCCTTCAGCGTCGAGATACCCGTCGCCTTGCGCTCGCGGACCTCGAGCTCGGCCAGCACCTGGTCGGAGTCGGTCTTGAGGCGGCGCAGCTCGTCGAGCTCCTTGTGGAATCCCGGCCGGAACAGGCCGCCGTCGGACAGCTTGAGGGGGGGCTCGTCGACGAGCGCCGCGACGAGCTTTCCGCCGAGCGTCTCGAGGGACTTGGCCGTTTCGCGCAGGTCGGAGGCGAGGTTGGCGAGCCCCGAGGAGAACGCCGTCTCGGAGAGCCACGTCTCGAGGGCGGGCAGGCGGGCCAGCGAGCGGCGCAGCGCGCCGAGGTCCCGGGGGCTCGCGGCGCGCGTGGCCATGCGGCTCGTCACGCGCGGAAGGTCGGCGACCTCCTGCAGGATCTTGCCCAGCGACTGGCGCGCCTCGGGCTTGTCGAACAGGTCCTCGACGCAGTTCTGGCGGTGCTCGATCTCGCGGATGTCGGTCGAGGGATGGAGCAGCCAGGTCTTGAGCTTGCGGCTGCCCATGGGGGTGCGGCACTGGTCGAGCAGGCCCCAGAGCGTGTGGCGCTTCTCGCCGCTCGCGGCCTCGATGAGCTCGAGCGTGCGGATCGCGGTCTCGTCGAGCTGCATCATGGCACCCGTCTCGCGATAGGCGGGCTCGGGGAGCTCGCGCAGGCGGAACTTCGCCTCGTCGACGTACTGCCTCGCGGCCAGCGCGGCGTTCAGCGCGAGATGATGGTTGCGCCAGATCGAGCCTGCGGCCCAGGAGGGCGCGGCGGCGCCCTTCACGGCTTCGCGCACGGTCAGGCAGGCCTTCGGAGGGAGGACCGAGCGCAGCCACAGCGCCGACGCGGCGTCGCCGGAGGCGATGACCTCGGCGGGGCGCACGCGCGCGAGCAGGTCGTAGAGCTTGCGGTGGTCGCGGTCATTGAGCGTCTGCGTGGCCCAGGATTCCCCGGTCGAGACGTCGAGGCAGGCCGCGCCCCAGCCGACGATGTCGTTCTCGATGGCGATCAGGAAATTGGTCGCCGTGGGATCGAGGAGCTCGTCCTCGACGATGGTGCCCGGTGTCACGACGCGCACCACGTCGCGCGCGACCAGCTTCTTGTCCTTGCTTGTCGCCTCCAGCTGCTCGGCGATCGCGACCTTGCGGCCGGCGCGCAGGAGGCGGGCGATATAGTTTTGGGCGTTGTGGAAGGGCACGCCGCACATCGGGAAGCCCTGGCGCTGGGTCAGCACGAGGCCCAGGATCGCGGAGGCCTCCTGCGCGTCGAGGCCGAACATCTCATAGAAGTCCCCGAGGCGGAAAAAAAGGATGCTTTGCGGGTGGCGGGCCTTGATCTCTTGGTACTGCCGCATCACCGGCGTATCGGGCATTGCCTCGACGGGGGACATAAATCGGATTGTACCAAAATCGGCCCCGTCCGTCGGGCGACGAAGTGGTGTTAGGCTTGGCTGGCGATGCGGCTCGCGTTGGCCATCACCGCGTAGGTGAAGGTCGAGGCGGGAATCGAGGGGAGGACCGAGGAGTCGACCAAAACGACCCGGTCATGGCCGTGCAGATGTCCCGCCGGGTCCGTCTGCCACGGTCCGGGCGATTTTTTCATCGGGAAGGTGCCGCCGACGTGGTTGCCCTCGCCGGGAAGACCGGCCTTGAGCAGGAAAGGCAGCGGCGAGAATCCCATCTTCCCGGCGTGCAGGCCGAGCTTGCCGGTGACGCGCTGGATGGCGGCTCCCGTGTCGACGGCGCTTCCGGCGGCGACGGTCAGGCGGCAGTCCTCGCCCCTGCCTTCGGCCTTGATGGTCACCGGCACGCCCTCGTCGGAATGCAAGTAGCCCTGGATCGCGAGTAGGCGCGAGCGGAAATGCCCCGCGACGGCGCCGGCAAAGGGCCCCGCCCAGCGCGTGGCCCGCGCAAGGTGGTCTTCGATGACCTCGTTCCAGCCGTAGATCTGGAGATGGACGAGGCGCTTCGAGACGTACTCGTCCTGGAGTTCCAGGTACAGCTGCGCCAAGGTGTGCAGATCCTTCTCGGGGGCGCCCGGCAGAGCGCGGTCGAGCAGCAGCGGCAGAACGAAGTACGGCTGCGACAGGAGCGGCAGGCCGCCCTCGGGCGCGCCGAAGGAGCCGCACACGAGCCGTGCCGTCGCCAAAGGCCCGGCGGCGAGGAAGACTTTCTCGCCGTCGACGACCGTCCGCGACGCGCCCTCGTGCGCGACGTGAAGCCTTACGCCGTCCGGCCGTTCTTCGATGGACAGGACGCGGGCGCCGCCGCGGTACGTGAAGCCGGGAATTTTTTTGAGCGCCTCGACGGCGTTCGCCGCGTTCCAGATCGCGCCGCGCGCGCAGCCTGACAGGCACGTGCCGTCGTATCGGCACGCGAGCGCGCTCACGGCGTGACGGGCCCGGCCGAAGGTAACGCCCTTCGACTTGAGGGCGGCCGCGTTCCGGTCGAGGCTCGCCAGGACCGCCTGGGCCTGCAGCGACGGGTTCAGCGGCGGCGCCGGCGGGGCGTAAAACGGGAAGCGCTCGGCCAAGCCGTCGACGGCGCCGGCAATTCCCAGGAGGCCGGCCACCTTTTTATAGTGCGCGTGGAGATCGGCGGCTGGGAAAGGCCAATCGGAGAGCTCGCCGTCGGGAAAAGGCAGGACCGACGCTCCCCAGACGGCCGACAAGCCGCCCTTGCCGCCGGAGACGAGGGACTTTGTCCCTTTCTGGATGAGCCCGGCTTCGCGATCGGTCAGATAGGGATACGATGAGCCGAACACGAGCTTTCGCGCCGGGTCTTCGGCGGAGTGACGCAAGTCGCCTCGGTCCGGCTCGAGCTCGCGCCCGATGTCGAGCATCGTCACGGGCTCGCCCGCGTCGAGCAAGGCCGAGGCGGCCGCGACGCCCGAAGGGCCGGACCCGACGACGAGGTTCATGCCGCCTGCGCTACGGGCGCCACTGCCCGTGCATGCGCATCGAGTCGAGCACGCAGCCCGCGGTGAACGCGAACAGGGCGCAGGCCGAGGCGATCGCCGCGCTGAGGATCAGCGCCGGGGAGCCCCAGGCGAGCCCGAACCCGTACAAGACCGCGGCCTTCAGAGAGATCAGCAGGGCGAGCGTCACGAACAGCTTGAGCGGGTTGTAGATGATCATGACCTGCGTCATGAGCTGCAGCGTGCGCAGGATGTCCCGGAAGGGCTTCACCTTCGAATGCCCTCCCGTGCGGGCCTGGAACGCGATCGGCATGTTCTTCACGAAGCGGCCCTGCATGATGAAGGACAGCGTCATCGTCGTCGTAAACGAGTAGCCGAGGCAGCGGACGAGCGCGCGCTGATCCACCAAGGACTTGCGCACGAGGCGCAGGCCGGAGTTCGCGTCGGGGATGCGCTCGCCGGCCACGAAGCTCGCGAGGCTCAGGTACACCCAGCGCAGGAACGCCTTCGTGGGCGTGCCCCAGAAGTGCGCGCCTTCGCGCGCGCCGATGACGAGGTCGAAGGCGGGCGCGAATTCGAGGAGTTTGAGGATCTCGGAAGGCGGGTAGGAGCCGTCCGCGTCGATCATGAGCACCCAATCATGCTTCGCGGCCTCGATGCCGGTCAGCAGGGCGCGGCCGTAGCCGCCGTTCTTGGGATGCGAGATCACGCGCGCGTGCGCGGGGTTGACGGCCTTGGCCGTGCCGTCGGAGGAGCCGTCGTCGACGACGATGATCTCGAACTCGATGTCCTTCGTCTTGAGCTCCGCGTGCAGGTCGGCCATGACCGGCCCGATGGCCTCGGACTCGTTGTACGCGGGGACGACGACGCTGACGGTGAGCGCGCTCATTGGAGAAATCCTACTAATTCGCGAGGGCGGCTTCGACGCTCGCGGTCAGGCTCTCGAGGGACTTCACGCCGAACTTCCGGGAAAGGACCTTGCCATCGCGGCCGATCAGGTAGGCCGTGGGCAGCCCGGGCACGACCCAGCCCTTGGGTGCCAACTCGCCGCCGAGGAGGATGACCGGGTAGCTGATCTTGAAGCGCTTCGCGAACGGGCCGACGGCCTTGATCTCGTCGTCCATCGAGACGCCGATGACCGTGAAGCCCTTGGGGCCGAATTTTTCCTGCAGCTTCACGAGCTCGGGGATCTCCTCGCGGCACGGGTCGCACCAGGTCGCCCAGAAGTCCACGAGAACCACCTTGCCTTTATGATCCGCGAGGGAGATCGCCTCGCCGGCGAGCGTCTTGCCGGACAGCGGAGCGGCGAACTCCGGCGCCCCGGGAACGCTCGAAGGCGTGCACGCCCACGCGAAGGCGGCGGCGGCGACGAAGGTCCAACGAGCCAGTTTTTTCATCAGAGGAGGAACTTATCCAGGAATTTCGGCGCGAAGCGATTGAGCCACGAGAGCTTGCCGAGGAATATGAGGATGCCGACCGCAAGCAGCAGCCCGCCCGCGACGATCTCGCCCGTCCGGATGTGCCGCTTGTACCGCGCGAAGAAGCGCATGAACCGCGTGACGGCGAACCCCGTGAGCACGAAGGGGATCCCGAGGCCGAGCGAATAGACGAGCAGGAGGCTCATGCCCTGGCCGACGGTCTCTCGCGTGGCCGCGAGCGCGAGGAAGGTCCCGAGCGTCGGGCCGATGCAGGGGGTCCAGCCGAAGGCGAAGGCCAGCCCCATGAAGAACGAGCCCGCGTACCCCGCCTTGAAGGCGGCGGTGTCGGCGCGCTTGTGGTAGTAGAGCCACTTGATCGGCATGAGCCCGGTCATGTGCAGCCCGAAGAGGATCACGACCGTGCCCGCGATCCGGCTGACGATGACGGCCTGCTCCGCCAGCACCCGGCCGATCGTGGTCGCGGTCGCGCCGAGCAAGGTGAAGATCAGGGAGAAGCCGGCCACGAAGCAGAGCGATTCCCACCCCGCGTGGCGCATGCGCGTGCGGTCGTCGCCTCCTGCCGATAGCTCCTCGAGCGTGAGGCCCGTCATGAAGGAGATGTAGCCCGGCACGAGCGGCAGCACGCACGGCGACAGGAAGGAGACCAGCCCCCCGATCAGCGCCGCGCCGTACCCGACCGTCTCAGTTCCCATTATTTCCATCCTATCATTTCACTGGAAGGGTGTAATCCGGAAGGCCGGACCCTCACTCATGAGTGATATGATGAATCGAATGATTACGCTTCTCGTCGCGCTGATCCTCGCGCCGGCCGTCGCTTGGGCCGCGCCCGCCCCCCAGAAGAAGGAGACCAAGATGACCTATTCCAAGCCCTCGAAAGAGGAATTGAAGAAGAAGCTCACTGCGGAGCAGTTCTCGGTCGTCTGTAATTCAGGCACCGAGCCGCCCTTCCAGAACGCTTACTGGAACAACCACGAGGCGGGCCTCTACGTCGACATCGCCAGCGGCGAACCCCTGTTCTCCTCGATCGACAAGTTCGACTCGGGGACCGGCTGGCCCAGCTTCACCAAGCCGATCGAGCCTGAGAACATCGTCGAGAAGAAGGACCGTGAGTACGGCATGACGCGCGTCGAGGTTCGCTCCAAGCACGGGGACAGCCACCTGGGACACGTCTTCGACGACGGCCCCCGTGATAAAGGAGGCATGCGCTTCTGCATCAACTCGGCGTCGCTGCGCTTCATCTCCGTCGCGAAGCTCGAGGCCGAGGGCTACGGGCGCTACCTGCCGCTGTTCAACAAGGCGACGGCCGCGGCCAAGGAGCAGGCCAGGAAGGAGGTGCTCAGGGACGCGGTCGCTTCCCCGCCCGCCAAGAACGAGGTTGTCGAGCTCGCGGGCGGCTGCTTCTGGGGCATGCAGCACATCCTGCGCAAGATTCCGGGCGTGATCCGCACCGACGTCGGCTATGCGGGCGGCGCCGTCAAGAACGCGACCTACCGCAACCACGAGGGCCATGCGGAGGCCGTGCAGGTCGAGTACGACCCCAAGAAGCTCCCGTTCGAGGTGCTACTGCGCTGGTACTTCCGCATGCACGATCCGACGACGCTCGACCGCCAGGGCAACGACCGCGGCTCCTCCTATCGCTCGGCGATCTTCTACCACACCGACGCGCAGAAGAAGACGGCCGAGGCCTTCATCGAGCGCCTCAATAAAAAGGGGAAGTGGGGCGCGCCCGTCGTGACCGAGGTCAAGAAGGCCGACCAGTACTGGAAGGCCGAGGACGACCACCAGGATTACCTCGTGAAGCGGCCCGAAGGCTACACGTGCCATTTCCTGCGGCCGGAATCGGTCCTGGGCGACTAGGTAGGCGCTTCTTTTTTATATCATCCGGGAATGGCCACCAAGACCTCCGAGACCCGTATCGAGAAGGACACGATGGGCGAGATTCCCGTCGCCGCCGACCGCTACTGGGGCGCCCAGACCGAGCGCTCCCTCCATCATTTTCAGGCCGGGGCCGGCCGCGATACCTTGACGCGCGAGATGATCCGCGCGATGGGCGTCCTCAAGCGGGCCGCCGCGTCCGCCAACGCCGATCTCGGGCTCCTGCCCAAGGATAAGGAGAAGCTCATCCTCGCCGCCGCCGACGAGGTAATCGACGGCACGCTCGACGCGCACTTCCCGCTCGTGGTCTGGCAGACGGGCTCGGGCACGCAGTCGAACATGAACGCCAACGAGGTGATCTCCAACCGCGCCATCGAGCTGGCCAAGGGCGAGATGGGCTCGAAGAAGCCCGTGCACCCTAACGACGACGTGAACAAGTCCCAATCCTCCAACGACACCTTTCCGACCGCGATGCACATCGCCGCCGTCGAAACGCTCGTCCACCAGCTCGTTCCCGCCGTCAAAGGGCTGCGCGACGTCCTCAAGCAGAAGGCGAAGAAGTTCGAGAAGATCGTCAAGATCGGGCGCACCCATTTGATGGACGCCGTGCCGCTCACCCTTGGGCAGGAAATCGGCGGATGGGCCGCGATGCTCGACGCAGACCTGAACCGGATCGAGCTTGTTTTGCCGGGGCTGTACGAGCTGGCCATCGGCGGAACCGCCGTGGGTACCGGCCTGAATACGCACCCTGACTTCGACGTTACGGCAACGAAACATATCGCGAAGCTGACGGGGCTTCCCTTCAAGCCCGCGCCCAACAAGTTCGAGGCCTTAGCCGGCCACGACGCGCTCGTGTTCGCGCACGGCGCCCTCAAGACCTTGGCGTGCTCGATGAACAAGATCGCTAACGACGTGCGCTGGCTGGCGTCGGGCCCCCGCGCGGGCCTGGGCGAGCTGCGCATCCCCGAGAACGAGCCCGGCTCCTCGATAATGCCCGGCAAGGTCAACCCGACGCAGAGCGAGGCCGTCACGATGATCGCGGCACAGGTGCTCGGCAACGACGCCGCGATCAACATCGGCGGTGCTTCGGGCAACTTCGAGCTCAACGTGTTCAAGCCGCTGATCATCCACAACTTCCTGCACTCGGCGAAGCTCCTCGCCGCCGGCGTCCGCGGCTTCACCGAGCACTGCGCCGCGGGCATCGAGGCGGACGAGAAGCGCATCGACGAGCTCATGCGCCGCAGCCTGATGCTCGTCACCGCGCTCAACACCCACATCGGCTACGACGCGTCGGCCAAGATCGCCAAGACCGCGCACGCCGAGGGCCTCACCCTCAAGGAAGCGGCGCTCAAGCTCGAGCTCGTCACCGAGAAGCAGTTCGCGGACTGGATCAAGCCCGAGCTGATGACCAAGCCGGGGCTCTAATGGACAAGGGACAACAGGAAATCCTGAGGCGGGCCGCGTCGGTCATCGGCCACGACCTGCGCAACCCGTTGGCGGTCATCAACAACTCGTCCTATTTCGTGCGCGCGAAGCTCGGGGCGACGAAGCTCGATCCCAAGGTCGAGAAGCACCTCAAGATCATCGAGTCCGAGGTCGCGCGCGCCGACAAGCTGCTGGCCGACATGCTCACCTTCTCGCGCCCCTACGAGCCCGCCGCCGAGACGATGCCGCTCGACTCCGTCGTCGCCGACACGGTGCAGGACTTCCCGGCCCCCGAGGGCGGCAAGATCGACCTCAAGCTCGGCGCGAAGGGCGCCACCGCGAAGTTCGACGGCAAGGCGATCGGCGACGCGCTCAAGCGCCTGATCGACAACGCGTTCGCGGCCCAGGAGGAGAAGGGCACGGTGAAGGTGGCCACGTCCTCCGGCAAGGAGGGCCTCGTGATCTCGGTCGCCGACGCCGGCAAAGGCGTCGACCCCAAGATCGCCGACGTCATGTACGAGGCCTTCATGACCACGAAGCCCAAGGGCATGGGGCTCGGCCTCGCGCTCGCGCGCAAGTACCTCGAGGGCAACGGCGGCGCCGTGACGCACGAGACCGGCCCCAAGGGCTCGACCTTCAAGCTGACGCTGCCGAAAGCGTGAAGAGCTTCGCCTCGTCGCTGAAGCGCCTTCTCTCCGGCGAGCCGCTCGACAGCCGGCTGGCGCGCGAGGCGATGAACGCGCTGATCGAGGGCGCCGTCACCGACGCGCAGGCCGGGGCCTTCCTCGCCGCGCTGCGCGTGCGGGGGGAGACCGTGCCGGAGCTGGTCGGCTTCGCCCAGGCGATGCGCGCCCGCGCGGTCAAGGTCAAGCCGAAGCGCCGCCCGCTGATCGATACCTGCGGCACCGGCGGCGACGGCTCCGGCACCTTCAACATCTCGACGACGGTCGCCTTCATCGCGGCCGGCGCGGGCGCGGCGGTCGCCAAGCACGGCAACCGCGCGGTCTCGAGCCGCTCCGGCTCCGCCGACGTGCTCGAGGCCCTGGGCGTGCGCACGGGCGTTTCCGCCAAGCTCGCCGCGGAATGCGTGGACGTCGCGGGCGTGGGCTTCCTGTTCGCGCCGACGCATCACCCGGCCATGGCCAAGGTTGGGCCGATCCGACGGCAGCTCGGCGCAAGGACGGTCTTCAACCTTCTCGGGCCGCTGTCCAATCCCGCGGGAGCGAAGAGGCAATTGCTCGGGGTGTATTCGACGTCACTGGTCAAACCGGTGGCCGAGGCGCTCAAGGCGCTGGGCAGCGAAGAAGCGATGGTGGTGGCGTCGAAGGATGGCTTGGACGAGATATCTTTGTCCGCCGCGACGGTCGTCGCGCACCTGCGCGGCGGCCGGATCAAGGTCAGCGAGTTTAAACCCGAATCGTTGGGCATGATGCGTCGCCCTTTGTCCGCGCTCGCCGGAGGCGACGCGAAGAAGAACGCGTGGATCACGCGCGCAGTTTTGTTCGGAGAGTCGGGGCCCGCGCGCGAGGTATGTTTGATTAATGCCGCAGCAGCGTTGATGGTCGCCGGGTTGGCTAAGAACTGGAAGGAAGGGTTGGCCATGGCTGCGGATTCCATCGATTCCGGCCGCGCAGCGGCCTCCTTGGCCATCCTCAGGCGGCTGACCGTTGGCTGATTTAGGCGTCCTGGGCAAAATCGCGGACAAGACAACCGCGCGCGTCGCGCGCGAAAAGCACGCCCACCCCATCGAATGGCTGCGTTCCCAACCACTGTACGATCACCCGCCCATGTCGTTAAAAAAGGCGTTGTCAGGCGCGGGTCCCAACGTCATTGCCGAGGTTAAATTCGTCTCTCCGTCCGAGGGCGTGCTGCACCCCGACCCCTCTCCAATCGCAGCCGCGAGAATCGCGGCGGCGTATGTGTCAGCAGGAGCGTCAGCGCTCTCTATCCTCACCGAGCCGGAATTCTTCGGCGGAGACTATAGTTTCTTGGCCGGCGCTCGCGACAGCTGCCCGACCACTCCTTTGTTGATGAAAGATTTTGTCGTTGATAATTACCAGTTCGAGGTCGCCCGCTCCATCGGCGCGGACGCGGTTTTGCTCATCGCGGCTTTGTTGGGCCCCCGCCTTCCCGAGATGCATGATGCCGCCAAAAAGCTCGGCCTTTCCGTTCTTATCGAAGTTCACAACGAGGCCGAAGCCATCGCGGCGATAGCCGCGGGCGGCACTGTCATCGGCGTAAATTCCCGCGATTTAAAGTCGTTAAAAGTTGATTTGAACGTGGCTCGTCGCCTGGCGCCATTGGTATGTCTTTCTCACATCACCGCCGTCGCCGAGTCCGGCCTCCGCTCGCGAAGCGATCTCGATTCGTTATCGCCGTTAGGCTACCAAGGTTTTTTGATCGGCTCCTCCCTGATGAAGCACCCCGACCCCGGCGCGGCTCTCGCCTCGTTCTTGTCATGAGAATCAAAGTCTGCGGCGTCACCCGCCCCCAAGACGCGCGCCTCGCCGGTAAGCTCGGCGCCTGGGCCGTCGGCATGATCTTCGTCCCCAACACCCCTCGTTACCTCACCCCGCCCAAGGCGAAACGCATCCGCGCCGCGATCCCCAAAGGCGTCCTCGCCGTCGGCGTTTTTAAACACGTCGCCGCCGAGGAGCTCCGCCGCGTCGTCCGCGAGCTTAAATTGGACGCCGTTCAGATCTATGGCTCCGTCCCCCGCGGCGTCGGCGTCCGCGTAATCCAGGCCGTCACCTTGGACGCCCGTCCTCTTCGGGGCAAGATGGTCCTCATCGAGCCCTCTCGCTCCGACGCGGACCGCCGCGCCGGCCGCGGCCCGTCTGTCGGCGCTCAGCGCCGGGCCTGGAAAACCGCCCGTTCCTGGCGTTCAACCGGCGCCCGCGCGATCCTGGCGGGGGGCCTCACCCCCAAGAACGCCGCCGAGGCCGTGCTCTTGTCCAAGCCGTGGGCTCTGGACGTCAGCTCCGGCGTGGAGCGTGCCCCGGGGATCAAGAGCGCGCCCCTTCTACGCGCGTTCTTCAAAGCCGCCGGCGCGTAAGCACTTTCCCAGTGACACAGTATAAGCCCGCGCCGTCACCGTGGGAATGCGGAGTTATACGACTCCGGGACCGTAAAAAATAGACCCCTTCGTTACAAAAATAACCGCACTGTCGACGACGGTTCGTGGTATAATAACCGTACGGGAAAACGTTTCCCGCGCCACATAGAAGTACGTGAGCAAGACGCAAGAAAGAGGACATACAGACAATGGCTACCGGAAAAGTGAAGTGGTTCAACGATCAGAAGGGCTTCGGGTTCATCACGCCGGACGACGGATCTAAGGATCTTTTCGTTCACCACTCGTCCATCATGGGCGATGGCTTCAAGACTTTGGCCGAGAATCAGGCCGTCGAGTTCGACGTGGAGCAGTCCGAGAAGGGACCCCGCGCCGGCAACGTTCGCAAGCTCTAA
>Ga0163144_10003204_pt1 | contig 37309 bp, 28 predicted proteins | sample OliLak19BULKMAT1_FD_123175 | JGI IMG/M metagenome (GOLD analysis project Ga0163144, IMG submission 123175) | Freshwater microbial mat bacterial communities from Lake Vanda, McMurdo Dry Valleys, Antarctica - Oligotrophic Lake LV.19.BULKMAT1 | ecosystem: Environmental > Aquatic > Freshwater >...
ACGCTCGCCCTTTTTGTCGGCTTGATTTTTCTTTCTGGATCGGATGCGTCCGCCGGCGAAACGCCGGTGCGAATCCCTCTTCGCTACGAGGGTCTGAACCAGACGAAATACTTCGAGCTCAAGGAAGTCCTGGGTCATCCGGAGCAGGCGCCGGCGTTAGGACACACGGCGGTCTATTCCGAGGACGGCAAGCGCGGCCTCTTCGTCGGCGGCGGCACGGCGAACATCGACGGCAAAACGGACGAGAGTTTCCTCTCCCTTTGGGACATCGCCTCGGGGCAGGCGATTCGCGAGATTCGCATTCCCGGCAAGGCGATCACCGTGTTGGCGCTAGCGCCCGATGGAAAATCGGCGCTGACGGGTCTGTACGGCAACGATGGCAAGGCAAATGAATCTGCCGAGTTGGTCCACTGGAGCCTGGAAACTGGCAAAACGCTGCACACGTATACCTTTCCGATCCCGAAGGACAAGCAACCCCCGGAAGTTTGCTTTTCCGCGGCCTATTCCCCCGACGGCAAAACCGCTCTCGTCGGCGGATCGCAGGGCAATGTGCAGCATCTCAACCTGGAGAAGGGCGCTCTCTTGGCCACGGTTCCGCCCATGAAGGACGAGACGCGTCCCTGCCTCAGCATCCACTATCGCGACGCCAAGCAAGCGGTTCTTGCCCGAGGCAACGAGGTGCATCTCTGGGATCTCGCTCTTGGAAAATCCGTGCGCGTCTACAAGGGCGCCGGGGACGCGGTGCTCACGTTGGCCTTGTCGCCCGACGGCAAGACGTTGGCGGGCGCCACGCTGGACGACACCGTGCATGTTTGGGACGTGGAAAAAGGCGTCGAGATCGCCAAATTACGCAAGGGCGTCGCCAACGCGCCGCTGATATCGCTTGCCTTCGTCGGCGACGGTCGGCTCTTCATTGTCTGGACCGGCAACGATCCCGCGACCGGCCTCCCCGCGCCGGCCGTCGTTCAGCTTTGGGATCCAGGCACGCAAAAAGAAATCTGGTCCCGTCCCGCCAAGCTGGACGGTCTGGTCCCCATTTCGGTGCAAGGCAAACATGCCGTCCTCGGCGGCGCGAGCAACTTCTTTTGCAAATGGAATCTCGACGACGGCACGGAGGAAAAGGTCTGGGGCGGCCACAAGGCGCCCGTCACCGCGCTCGTCGACCTTGGCGATCGACTCGTCTCCGCCAGCCAGAACGGGCGTCTCAAATACTGGAAAGGCATGATTCCGCAAAACGCGCCGGGCCATGCCGATGCGATCTTTACTCTGCGCAAGGATGCCGCTGGCCACTTCCTCACCGGCAGCGCCGACAAGACGGTGAAGCTATGGGACGGCAAAACGGACAAGGCGCTTCAGACCTTCACGGGACACACGCAAAACGTCATGGCCGTCACGTTCGTGCCCGGACAGAAGTGGATCGCGTCGGCCGGCGGCGACCGCGTGATCCGCACCTGGGATCGGGAATCGGGCAAGCCCATCGCCGTCATCTCCGGACACAGCGAGGGCATCAACGCGCTCGCCGCCAGTCCGGACGGCAAATGGCTCGCGACCGCCAGCGACGACAACACGGTGCGCCTTTGGCCCATGGAGGCGGGCAAGCTCGTCAAGGATATTGATGTCGTGATTCTCGAAGGCCACAAACGCCAGGTAACCAGCCTCGCCTTCACGGACGACGGCAAGCTGCTGCTCTCGGGCAGTCAGGACAAAACGATCCGGGTTTGGGACCTCGCCAAGCAGCGAACGGTCAAGATTTTGGAAGGGCACCAAAACTGGATCAACTCGATTCTCGTCTGGAAGGATAAGGTGCTTTCGACCGCAGACGATTTTCGCGTCTTCGTCTGGGATTTGAAAACGGGAAAGATCGTGGACGTGATCGACCTGACGCCCTATGGCGATTGCCCGCGCTGCCTGGCCCTCGCGGCGGACGGCAACGGCTTTTTCGTCGGCACGAGCGGTTGGGTCGTGATGCGTTTCGAGCGGATCAAAAAGTGAAATGCCGAGGGCGTTTGCCCTCGGCGACGTGTCGCCTTATGCCGGGGCGGGTTCTTTCCACCAGGGGCTGATGCGTTTGATCTTCGCCAAAACAATATCCCGGTCCCCGGGGGTTTTGGCGGCGCCGAGTTTATCCTTGAGTTTGCTGAGCTTGTCGGCGCGGCTCCGACGGCGGCGGAGTTCGATCTTTCTTTCGACCATGTTGGAATCCTTGTGGCTTCTGGTATCGCTCGACAAAACTTCCCGACTACCGTGCCGCTTGCGGCTTAGCGTTCGCGTGGCGGATTCAGAATCGTGAACCTATTCGTCGAAGAGTCCTTAACACTCAAAGAGTTGTAGTATATTGGTTTTAGAAGCGAATGGTCAACGCCGACACGTAGGCAAACAGCGATTTTTCCACCGCTCTATCGTCCACAGCGTGCCGCTTGCGAGGCCGCGATTTATGGGAACCTCATCATGAATAAGCGTTATGCCTGGATCGTCGGTGGCTTTCTTTTAGGAGTCGGCGCCACCTACTTCGTCGTCAAACAGCCTTCCACCCTCGCGCAGCTTTCCGAACGGCCCGGGCATTCGACGTCGAATCCCATCGATGAGCCCCGCGATCTAAGCGGACTTTCCATCAAAAATCCGCGCGTCCGCGTCGTGCATACGACCGATCCCAAACTGGCGGGCGGGTCGATGTATTTGCAGGCAATGGATCCCTGGCTCGGTTATCAGTGGGGTAGATCGCTCAGCCAACGCAACTTTCGCGAACGCGACGGCGTTTACGGCGACAGCGGCAAAATCGAAGGCATGATCCTCGCCGACAGCACGACCAAGATGATGGATCGCAGCCATACGAATTCGTGCGGCGCTTGCCATAATACCCCTTATCGGGACGCAGGCGCGGGCATGACGATCGCCAAGAACGGAGGCACGGGGCGCAACACTCCTCACCAGTTCGGCGGGGGTCTCATGGAGATGGTCGGGTTGCAAAATCGGCTGAAATTGCTGGAGCTTGCCGACGAGAATCGCGACGGCTGGATCTCGAAGGAGGAAATGAAAAAAGCGCCGCGCGCGGTGATCTACAATCTGCCCGACGGCGCGGAAGGCCGGACCGCCATCGACTTGGGCAGCTTCGACGACGCCGACGGCAACGGCCTGCCGGATCTCAACGCGGTCGTTTGGCCCTACTTCGTCGACCGCAACGGCCTTCGCGTCGCCATTGCCAAGAATCTGCATAGTCCGGACGTCGAGGGCTATGGCTTCGAATACCAGGTATTCGGCAACGCGCATCTGTACTTGCCGTTTCGCCCGCCGGTGTCCACGACGATCCGCTCGTTCACCATCACGCCGTTCGATATTCACAGCGGCATGCAAGCCCACGATCCGACGATCTACACCAGCCCCAAGCGCGACGGCCTCGCCCTGGTTTCCAACGCCGGCGCCCAGCAATTTATTTCGGCGGCCGGTAAGGATCGCGGCGGCGTCCGCGCCCCGACCAAAACCGGCCTGCCCGGCATCAGCCTCGACGACCCGGACCGCGACGGCTACTGCGAGGAGATCAGCGAGGGCGAAATCGACGTGATGGAATGGTACTTCCTGAATCATCCCGCCCCGGCGCGAAGCAAAATCACCGACGACGCCAAGGCCGGCGAAAAGCTCTTCACCAAAATCGGCTGCGCCGTCTGCCATACGCCCGATTGGCAGATTTATCCGCACGACGGCCGCAACCCCGATTACACCAAGCGCTACGATGGCGACCGCCGGTTCTTCGACCTCCAGGTCGCCTACAACGAAAACAACGACCGGATGGAAGGCAAGATCGCGGTCTTGGCCGACAAAAAAGACGGCGTTTGCACTCCAAAACACGGCGCCTATACCGCTCGCGGCCTCTATAGCGACCTCAAGTATCACGACGTCGGCGAGGACTTTTACCAAATGCAGTTTGACGGCAGCATCATCAAGCTGTGGCGCACCACGCCGCTGTGGGGCGTCGGGCACACCATGCCCTATGGCCACGACGGCGCCAGTTTGGATCTCCACTCCTGCATCAAACGCCACGGCGGCGAGGCGCTCGATTCCAAAAACGCCTATATGGAACTGACCGATGGCGAGCGCAAGCAACTCATTTGCTTCCTCGAGAGCCTGACCCTCTATCAAACCGATCAACTCGCCTGCGACATGAACGGCGACGGCAAGATCGAGGAGAATTTCAAGGTCCAGGGCGTCAACACCGGCCTTGAGCGTTTCAATCCCGAATGGCTCTTCAAGACGCCCGCCAAGATTGAAGGGCAAATCCGCAATGTCCAGGGCGCTCGCATCTTGTCCGGCGCCCTGGTCAATCTGCGCGACGCCTATGGACTGGACTTGGAATTTCTCCGCGACTCCGACGGCGACCTGTTCCCCGACGTGATCGACCCCGATCCGTTGCGCCCCGGCTATCGCGACGGCATTCGCTAAGCCGCCGCTTGCGGCTTAGCGTTCGCCGCTTTTTGTTAGCACGCAGCGCAAGCAAGTGAATTCACTCGCTCGCGCTTCGTGCCAACAAGATCTAACTATCCGCATGCAAATGCGCCTCGACGAACCAGAGCAGTTTATCGACCTCGCGCGAGATACCGGTGAAAAGATCGGCGGTGTCCTTGTCCTTGAACTCGTCGGACTTGTCGATAGCGGCGCGAGCAGCCTTGGCGAACGCGGCCAGCGTTTTGGAGAGGGCCTCGACGTGGTCCTTGCCGGTCTTGATTTTCTGTGAATAACGCGGCAATTTCGTGCGTTCGGCCACGACCTCGACCGTCCCGTCGACGACGCCGCCCAGCGCCGAAGCGCGCTCCGCGATCTCGTCGACGAATTCCTCCGCGTCTTCGTATACCTTGTCGAACAACAGATGAAGCTGATAAAAGTTCGGGCCGCGCACGTTCCAGTGAGCTTGCTTGGCCTGAAGCCGAAGATCAATGGCATTGGCAAGCTCAGCATTGAGCAGCTCGACGATGGCTTTACGCGTCGCTTCGGGTAGATCGTTTTGCGTTGGGTGCATGTTAAATTTTCTCCAGGAAGAACTGGGTGATGTAACGTAGGCGAAGCCGCGGCAACTCTGGGGAGTGTCCGCGGCAAATAATTTATAGGCGGGAAAAAAGGACTTAACATTTGGAGTCCGCGACGAGGGTGGAAGATTCGCGGATTGAAACCAACCGAAGGTAATCCGAATAGGCCCTTGCAACCTCGCCAAGACATCTTGTAGAATCTCTAGGTCGATTCCCTTCCCTTTTTTGGAGCGTGACCGTCCGTGAAGAAGATTGCCATTGTTCCCACCCTGTTGACGCTGGGGAACGGAATCTGCGGCTTCGTCGCCATCACCTTTGCCAGCAAGATCAATCTCGCCGACCCGACGCTGAACAACGATCTGTTCTTCGCGGCGGCCGGCTGGTTCATCATGGCGGCCATGGTGTTCGACATGCTCGACGGCTATGTCGCCCGGCTCGCCAAGTCCGCCACCAAATTCGGCGGCGAACTGGACAGCTTGTGCGACGCCATCAGCTTCGGCATCGTGCCGGCGTTCCTGCTCCTAAAGATGGGGCCTGGTTGGGAGCCGCGTCCCTGGCTGCACCAATTGCTCGCCGGCATCGCCGCCCTTTATATGTGTTGCACGTTGCTCCGCTTGGCCCGGTATAACGTCGCCGACAGCACTTTGGACCCCAGCGCCGGCAAACGCTTCCGCGGTCTGCCGTCGCCGGGAGCGGCCGGGTGCATCGCGTCGCTGGCTATCGTCCGCGGAAGTTTGCCGGACAAGATCTTGGAGTTGTTCCCGACGCTCGAGCCGGAATTCGTTCACGCCTGGGCGAATCGTTTTGTCGAAATATTCGCTCCCCTGGGCGCCCTGACCGTCGGACTATTGATGGTTTCGCTGGTGCCCTATCCCCACATCGCCAAACAAGCGTTACGGGGCAAGAAACACATCGGCCATATCGTCCAGCTTTTGCTCGCCAGCTTCATTGTCCTCATGTTCCGCGAGTTGGCGCTGGCGCTGGTCTTCTGGGGCTACGCTTTGGCCTTTCCCGCGCGCTACCTTCTTTTTCCGAAGGTCCGCGTCGAGCCGTCCGTAATCGTCGACACAGTTTCTCACTGAAAACGCAGGATGAACCCGCAACGATGTTTACCGGCCTTGTCGAAGCGCTCGGCGCCGTTGGCGACGTTCAGCCCGATGGGCCGGGCCGGTGGCTCACGATTGTCGAACCGACCATCGCCGCCGACGCGCCGCTCGGAGCCAGCGTCGCGATCAACGGCGTCTGCCTGACGGTGGTGCGGCGCGAAGCCGATTCGCTCCGCTTTCAAGCCGGCCCGGAAACCCTGAGCCTTTCCAACCTCGGCGAACTGCGCGCCGGCGACCCCATCAATCTGGAACGCTCGCTCAAGGTCGGCGACCGTCTAGGCGGCCATATCGTGCAGGGGCACGTCGACGGCATCGGTCGCCTCGCCCAGCGCCTTCCCGATAAGGACTGGGAGACTCTCTGGTTCTCCTGCCCCATCGAATTGACCCGGCAAATGATCCGCAAAGGCTCGATCGCCGTCGACGGCGTCAGCCTCACGCTGGTCGACGTGGAAGAAGGCCAATTCAGCGTCGCCCTGATCCCGCACACGCTGGCGGTGACGACGCTTGGCAAGAAAGCGCTTGGGGCGAGCGTGAATTTGGAAATCGACATGTTCGGCAAGTACGTCCGCAATTATCTCGAACAACTTGTGTTGCCGATACCACCGGCTTGCCCGCCGCCAGCCAGAGCCCAACCTTAGACTCCAGAATCCGTTCCATATTTCCCTGAAACTCGCCATTCAGACGTCACACGGTCACCGACGTCGACCAGTTGATGCGCACCTGGATCTCGCCGAAAGCGCCTTCGGCATCTTGGTTGTTGGACCACTGGAAGCCGTCGTGGAAGCCTAGATGAAACTTCGTCGGCTGTGGATCGCCGAACGTGAAGCTTTGGCCCAAGCCGACTTCCAATTCGGTGGAAGCGGTGGTCCAACCCCGGTCGGCCAGACCGACGAGGACGTTGAGCGGCAGGGCGACGCTGCCGGAAATGTTGTCGGATTTGAGGGCGGCGTCGCCGGACTTGTAAATGTCCTCGCGCTGGAGGGCGACTTTGTTTTCGTCGCCGGCAAGGCCGGCAGCGCTGGAACGGCGGTCGTCGGTGGGGTGATGCTGCCATTGCCCACCTTCGACGGCGATCGCGACATGATTGCATCCGGTCGGTACGACCAGGCCAGTCGGCCGATAGGCTCCCGCGGTGCTTTCGCCGTATCCGGGTAGCGCAATGCCGTCGTCGGCGAAGGCGAGCCAAATGCACGCCTTGGAACTGACGGTCGTCCGAAGGACGGGTGGAATGGCATAAATCGCGATGGTGTCTTCTTCGATGAGCCCGTCCAGGTTGTCGTAGGAAGCGACCTTGAGATAGCGGGGCGCCGGAATGGTCATGTCGGGCGCCATGGGAGGTTGATTGAGGGGAACCGTGACGGGCACGGCATCGTTGCGGAATTCCTCCGTCACGCCGACGCGGTGCAGTTGCGTCAGCGTAGCGTCCGGATTGTCCGGCATGTCGCCCGCCAGAGCGGCGTCGACCCGGCAATAGATCGATTCGAAACCGGCGTTGATGCGAAACGCACGCACGGTGATAACGCCAATCCCGGTCGCTTCGTCGTAGTTCGCGAGCAGGATCCGCGCGCCGGCGGTCGGGGTGGTCACGCTGAACGTAGTGGCGAGAAAGTAACGCGGGCGGCCATTCCCTTTCTTGGCCTTGGCTTCTTCTTTTGCCTTCTTTTTCTCTTTCGCGACGGCTGACTTCTTCATTTGGACGGCCCTCTGAATGACAAATGGATGGCAACTCAATTGCGCGCTGAGTGGATTTTCAGATTAGCTTTGCGGTAGGTGCAGCTATTGACGATGTTGAGCGTGCCCACGCCGCCCATGCAATCTGTCGGCTGGAATTCGCGTTCGACGTCGTGCGTGGTCAACGTGTGCAACGGCACGCCGTTGATCCGCACTTCGCGCACGCGATGTCCTCGGACGACGACCTCGATCACCTGCTCGCCAAGGGGATTGACGATGTCTTCCGTCATGACGTTGAACGTGCTCACGTTGATCCGCTCGCCGACTGCTTTGATCTTGCCTTTGCCGCGCGTGATTTGGTAGCGGAGGATGCCTTTCTCGTCGGGCCGGGTATGCATCACGAAGAATTGGAATTGGCCGGGCCAAAGTTCCTTGCCCTTAAGATCGTCCGGTTGATACCCAAGGACGATGCCCGCGCCGGAACTCCAGCCGATCTGCGTGATTCCCACTTGATATGTAAACGACGGGCGCATCGTCTCGCCCAAAAGGAAGACGGCATTGCGCGGACTGGTGACGGAGAATTGGCGGAGCTTGGGATCGAACCTCACGAGCGCGGCGCCGTCGGCCTTGTTGAGCAACACCTCGAGCGGTTCTTGATCCAATAGGTCATGCCACTGTAGTTCCGCCAAGTCGTCGAGCAAAAAGGGACGGCGAACCGCTGGTTCGATCTTGTCCGCCGGCTTCACCGCAAGGGGAGGGGCGGGTTCGACGTTTGGTATCGGGTCCGGGGCCCGATCGCGCGGCAGCCACAGATACGCCGCGAATCCGCCGCCCGCCGCGAGGGCCAAGCATACGGCCGCGAACAGAGCGCCGCGATTTAGTTTGTGTTTGCGAGTGGCGGCTGACGGAACGTTCTTGGTCGCGATGTCGGTATGGGGACCAATGCCGGACGCCGTGGGCGCATCGCAGTCGGCTTGGGCGAGATCGGCGGCGTTTGCGGATTGATAACAAGCGGACAAATCCGTGTCGCCCGCCAGGCGGCGCAGCGCCGCCGCCAACTCGCCGGGCGTGCGAAAGCGTTCTTCGACGCGCGCCGCCACCATCTTGCCCAGAATGGTCGACAGTTCCCCGGGGGTCTCTTCCCTCAGCCTCGGAAACATTCCGCTGGCGTGCCGTCGCAACTTGGCAAGCGGCGAAGGGGAGTCCGCGAACGGAGCCTTGCCCGTCAGCAGCTTATAAAGCGTGCAACCCAGGCTATAAATGTCGGCGCGGATGTCGACGTTATGCGCGTCGCTGGCTTGTTCCGGGGCTTGGTAGTCGGCCGTGCCGAGGTGACAGTGCGCCGGCGTCAACTCCGCCAGTTCTTCTCCCTCCATGAGCCTCGCCAAACCCAGGTCGAGGATTTTGACGACGCCGTCGGAGGAGAGCATCAAGTTCGAGGGTTTCAGATCGCGATGAACCAAACCCGCGCGATGGATCGCCGCCAATCCCTCGGCCGCCTGACCGATGAGGCTGCATGCGGTGTGCGCGGGCAACGGTCCCAGTTTGGAGAGCAGGAGGTTGAGATCGACGCCGTCGACATAATCCATGGCAAGGTAGAGCAGGCCGTTCTCTTCGCCCGCGTATTGGGCCCGCACGAGATTCGGATGGTCGGGCACCTGCGCCAGGATGGCGATCTCGCGGCGGAAGCGTCGCACCAGCATTTCATTGTTGCCGTGCGCGGGCTTGATGATTTTTAGGGCGGCCTTCCGCTTCATCAGCGTATGGGTGGCGGCAAAGACGATCCCCATGCCGCCCTGCCCCAGCTTCCGCTCCAACTTGTAGGAGCCGAGATGCGTCGGGACCAATGGTGCCAGGAAAGGCCCAGTAATTTCCGAGGGTTCCCGCGACGTGGATGCCACTTGATCGCCCCAGAGATAGCGAAATGTGTTTACAGGAAACAGCCCCTTGGAATGTACCCGACGAAACACAGGCCGTCAACAAAGGATTGCAAATCGTACAATGGCCCCGGCGCGCCGTGACTATTTCTCGACGAGACCGAATCATGCCCATCCAGCCTCTCGACCTGCAAAGGCTCCGCGTTCTCCCCTTGTCGCAGCGCGAAAGTCTGACGCGGGTCGACGATATCCTCATCGACCCCGCGACGGCGCCCAAACCGTGTTCGGACGAGAATCGCCGCATGATCGACGATTGCGCCGCGCGCATCCGCACGGCTCGGGATCGCGACGCCAGCGTGATGCTCATTTACGGCGCCCATTTGCTTCGCAACGGGGCGGCGCGCATTTTGGGCGACATGATGCGGCAAGGCTGGATCACGCACCTGGCCACCAACGGCGCGGGCACCATCCACGATTGGGAATACGCCTGGTTCGGCGCCTCGACGGAAAGCGTGGAGATGAATGTCGCCCAGGGCACCTTCGGCACCTGGCACGAAACGTCGACCAATATCCATCTCGCCTTGATGAGTGGCGCGCTAGAAGGCTTGGGCTATGGGCAGGCGCTCGGCAAGTTCATCGCCGAGGACGGCACGGTGTTGCCGCCTGTCGAAATCCTCGCCGCCGCCATCGCCGCCGACCCCGCCCATCCGCTGACCGGCGCTCGCGCCGACTTGCTCCGAGCCATGAAGGAACAGGGTTGGGACGCCGGGCCGTTCCGCGTCGAGCATCGCTGGAAGCACGGCTCCATTCTCGGCCAAGCGTTTCAGCACGATGTCCCCGTCACCGTCCACCCCGGCATCGGCTACGACATCATCGCCAATCACCCGATCTTCAACGGCGCCGTCCTTGGCCGAGCGGCGGAGTGGGACTTCAAACTCTTCGGCGGATCGGTGGACGCTCTCGACGGCGGGGTGGTGCTTTCGGTGGGTTCCGCCATCATGGGTCCCCAGGTTTTCGAGAAGAGCCTCAGCTGCGTGAACAATCTGCGGATTCAGAACGGCAAACCGGTGGTGAAGGATCACGCGATTTACGTCGTCGACTTGCAGGACGGCGGCGGCTGGGACTGGACGACGGGCGAACCCCCCAAGACGAATCCCGCCTACTACCTCCGCTTCTGCAAGAGCTACTCGCGCATGGGCGGCACGATGCGGTACCTGCAATGCGATAACGCGGCGTTTGTGCAAACGCTGTATCACGCACTAAAGTAAAGCGAGCGGAGCAATCCGTCGAATTCCGATCGCGCAAGAAAAGGAGTTGGGCATAGAAGAAATGTTCGCGTAGGACAACGGAAGGCCCCCAGTTCTCGCCGGGGTCTTTCACGATAAGCGGAAAAGGAAACGCCCTGGTTTTTGCCAGGGCGCGGCCCAGGGATGCTATCCCTGGGGGGGCTAGTTACAGTATAAAACACTTCGGTTCCGGCGTCAATGTCCCATTAGTGAATTCTCTATGAACACCGCCCCAACGCCGCCAGTTATTCCAACACCCAATCAAGTAAGGAGTCCGATTATCAGTCGGCAGGTCATCGCGGCATTTCCGCCGATGCGAAACTCGATCGCGCTCAAACAAGCGGCAACAAGTTTTTTTCAACTCAATACCGCTCGTTTGGCAAAATGTCAGTTCCCCGACCAAGTGGTCAAGCCAGACGGGTTCGTTCTCCAGCGTCCGGGAGAGTGGAAGTAGAAAGCAGTGTGGTTTCGAAAGGAAACCGACCCGAATGAAACACTTTCACCGAAACAAAAGGCGCCGACTCCGGTTCGCCAGGCAGCGTTCGGTGGTTGACTCGCGGCAGCTGCGCAGCTGATTTTTCAAAAACATGCATTTCCCCTCTTCCCCTAGACCCCTTTTTGTGTCAAAATCGGTAAAGCCTGCCTGCCCGGAATCAGATTTTGCATTTTATCTAGCTAACCCATTTATTCTGAATTGCGAAAAGGTATCGATCTGGAAATAATAAAGTCGTCCTTCATGTGAGGGGGACGGATGCAAATTAGCATGTGCTAGTTTGCGGCGGCAGCCAGGGCGTTTCGGGGTTGCCGTTGGAAACGGGCGTGGATATACTGCCCACTTTAATTGGGGCGGGTTCGCACCAAGGTCAATTGGAGTTCGGATTTAGGATCATGCGCTTCAACCTCGTCGATCGCGTCCTGGAAATGGAGCCCGGCAGGAAGATTCGCGTGGTCAAGAATTTGACTCTCGCGGAAGAGTACCTCGCCGACCACTTTCCCACCTTCCCGGTCATGCCGGGCGTTTTAATGCTCGAAACGCTGGTCGAAGCCGCAGCTTGGCTGCTTCGATTGTCCGATAACTACAAACACAGCGTGATCGTCCTTCGCGAAGCCCGAAATGTGAAATATGGCCACTTCATGGAGCCGGGCCGCTCCTTGGTGGTCACGGCCGAGGTGGACAAACCCCCTTATAATGAAGACGGGGATGTCACGTTCAAGGGAAAAGGGGAAATGGAAGGAATCTCGACCGTTAGCGCGAAATTCACTCTGGGCCGCTATAACCTCCGCGACCGCAATCCGGAGTGGCGGCAATTGGACGAAAAGCTGATACAGCACTTACGGGAAACGGAAACGATTCTGCGAGGAAAGTTCGAGCAATAACCACCTGGCATTCGGGTGCCGCACGGGCGCTGACTGTTGGGTTCCGCTACGAGAAGGAATGGAAACGCACATGCAATTGACGGATCAAGTCGCGCTGGTGACGGGAGGCAGCCGAGGCATCGGCCGAGCCATCGTCAAGGGACTCGCCGCCGAAGGGGCCAAGGTCGCCTTCGTTTATCGCGGCAGCCAGCAGGCGGCTGAGGCGCTGGAAGCCGAAATCAAAGCAGCCGGCGGAACCGCGCTCGCCCTTCAGGCCGACGTCAGCAATGCGGACGACGTAAAGAGGGTCGTCGAACGAGTCGAGAAAGAGCTTGGAAACGTCAACATCCTGGTCAACAACGCCGGGATCATCAAGGACGACCTGTTTGTCCGTTTGGATGCCGATGCCTGGAACTCCGTGCTCAACACGAACCTGGGCGGCACTTTCAATTTCTGCCATGCGATCGCCTACAGCATGATGAAGGCGCGCAAGGGGCGGATCATCAATATCAGCAGTGTGGCCGCGGAACATACCAACCCGGGCCAAACGAACTACGCGGCGAGCAAAGGGGCGGTGAACGCTTTCACCCGCGCCTTGGCCGTCGAGTTGGCAAGCCGCGGCGTTACCGTCAACGCCGTCGCGCCGGGATTCATCGAGACGGACATGAGCGAAGCGGTGCGCAACAAGGCCGGCGACATCATCAAAAAGATGATTCCCGCCCGGCGCCTGGGTCAGCCCGAGGATATCGCCAAGGTCGCGGTCTTCCTCGCCGGCCCCGACGCCAGCTACATCACAGGCCAAGTCATCACAGTTGACGGCGGCCTCAGCCTGGGAGCCTCCGCAGTATGAACGTAGGATAGGCTTCCAGCCTGTCCCCGTAGGATAGGCGGCTCGCCTGTCCCCAATGAATGGAAAACTCAAACCACAGTTCGGACAGGCTGGAAGCCTGTCCTACGGGAATCAAAAAGGGACCGAAGGAAACTTCTTGGCAAACGAAGTGATCCTTTTTCTTTATGGAGGTTAGTTGCCATGCCGAGCCAGGACGAAATCTACACGAAAGTCTCCGCGACGTTGTGCGAGGCGCTCAACGTGGAAGAAGAGGAAATTCAACCCAACGCCACGCTGCAAGGCGATCTGGGTGCCGAGTCCATCGACTTCCTCGACATCGTCTTCCGTCTGGAGCGCGAATTCGGGATCAAGATCCCGCGCGGCGAGTTGTTCCCCGAGTCCATCTTCCAGGGCGACCCGGACTACGTGCAGGACGGCAAGGTCACGACCAAGGGTCTCGACGAATTGCGCACCCGCATGCCCTTCGCCGACATCAGCAAGTTCGAAAAGGATCCGCGGCTGACGGCGATCAGCGACCTCTTCACGGTCGACATGATCACCAAATACATCCAGGGCAAACTGGGAGCGTAAAGGAAAGTTAGAATGAGGAATGAAGAATGCAGAATGAATGAACGATGCATTCTGACTTCTGACTTCTGACTTCTACATTCTGACTATTATGCGTTGGCTTTGGCTTGATCGATTTCTGGAGTTCGAAAGCGGCAAGAGGGCTCGGGCGCTCAAAAACTTGAGCCTATCCGAGGATCTTTTCCGCGATCACTTTCCCGGCTATCCCGTGATGCCCGCGGCCCTCATGATCGAGGGCCTGGCGCAGACCGGGGGAATCCTGGTGGGTGAAGCGAACGACTTCCAGGAGAAGGTCGTGCTGGCCAAGATCGTGTGGGCCCGGTTTCCGCGCGAGGCGGTCGCCGGGCAGGTGCTGGTCTACGATGTGGATATCCTCGTGTTGCGCGCCGAGGGCGCCTCGGTGCATGGTCGCGTCTACGCCGGAAGTTCGGGGGAGCCGACGGCGAACTTCGTGGGGCCGGACAAGCCCACGTTGGGAGAGGCGGAGATCTTCTTCGCTCACCTCGACAAGGCCCGATCGCAACAGCTGTTCGGAGACCACAATTTCGTCTTCAGCGGCGAATTAAAGCACATGCTGGGATTGGCCCGCCTCGCGGCCAAACGCACGGACAGCGCTGCGTCACCGCAATGACGTCAGACGGGGGTTGGAAGAACACGGGGTCGCGTCATCGTCCTACCAGCGTTCGGGCGTCAGCACGAACGATAACCTGTTTTTCACCTTGTCGGAATTCATTGTCTAAGGTGCCTTCATGGCTTCCCCTGCCCGTCGCGTGGTATTCACCGGGATCGGCGTCCTCACCCCCATCGGCAGCGACGCTCCCTCGTTCTGGAACTGCTTGAGCGCCGGCGTCAGCGGCGTCAAGGCGATCCAGTCGTTCGACACCGGCGGCCTCACCACCCGCTTCGCCGGCGAAATCCCCACCTTCGACGCCAAGAAATATCTCGACAAAAAGGAGCGGAAGAGCCTGCGCGTCATGGCGCGCGGCATTCAACTCGCCGTCGCCGCCGCGCAGCTGGCGCTCGATCACGGAAAGGTTGAAAAAGCCAAGCTCGATCCCACCCGTTTCGGCGTCGAGTTCGGCGCCGGCCTGCTCGCTACGGAGTTGCCCGAACTCGGCCCTGCCTCGCAGATCAGCTGCAACGGTGTGCCCGGCGGCGTCGATCTCAAGAAATGGGGCGAACAGGGCATCCCCGCCATCCCGCCTTTGTGGATGCTCAAGTATTTGCCCAACATGCTCGCCTGCCATGTGGCGATTCTGCACAACGCGCAGGGGCCCAACAACACGATCACCGAAAGCGACGTCGCGCCGCTGCTCGCGTTGGGCGAGGCGGGCCGCATCCTGCGTCGCAATCAGGCCGACTTCTTCCTGGTTGGCGGCGCCGACAGCAAAGTCAATCCGCTCAGCATGGTGCGGCAATGCCTCTTTGGGCATCTCTCGCGCCGCAACGACGCCCCCGAAAAAGCGTCCCGACCCTTCGACCGTCAGCGCGACGGCTTCGTGGTCGGCGAAGGCGCCGGAGTGCTCGCGGTGGAGGATTTGGAACACGCGCGGAAGCGAGGCGCGACCATTCTGGGCGAACTCGTCGGCTTTGGCTCGGCGTATGATCGCGGCATGGGAGGCCAAGGTTTGGCGCGTGCCATTCGCGCGGCCATCGCGCAAGCGGGCATCACGCCCGATGACATCGATCACGTCAACGCCCACGGCATCAGTTCCATCCATGGCGACATCTGGGAAGCGCGCGGCATCCGCGAAGTTTTCGGCGACCGCGACGTGCCCGTCTGGGCCGTCAAAAGTTACGTCGGCAACCTAGGCGCCGGCGGAGGATTGACCGAGTTGGGCGCCAGCCTTTTGGCGCTGAGTCATGGCGTCTTGCCCGCGACTCTCAACTTCGATGAAGCCGATCCGGCTTGCCCCTTGAACATCCAGCGTGAGCCGCGGGCGATCCAGAAACCGTATTTTCTCAAAATCAGCCTCACCGAAATGGGCCAAACGGCTGTGGTCGTTTGCAAGAAATGGAATTCATAACCAGACCAACAAAGCCCACGGATGGCTATCCGTGGGCTTTCTCTTCACGTCTCCTTACTTGGAATCCAACATGCGTCGTCGCGTTGTCATCACGGGAATGGGCGCCATCACGCCGCTGGGGCATACGGTGGCGGACGTGTACCAAAATCAGCTCGAAGGCAAGAGCGGCGTGGGGCCGATCACGATCTTCGACGCCAGCAAGTTTCCGACGAAGTTCGCGTCGGAGGTGAAAGGCTTCGACCTTTCCAAATACGTTAGCGATCCGGAGCGTTGGGCCGATTCCGGGGCCAATAGCCGATTCGCCGCCGCCGCGGCGCGACAGGCATTGGAGGACGCCGGCCTCTTGGACAACTCTCGCATCGATCGCACCCGCTTCGGCGTCTATCTCGGCGCGGGCGAGGGGATTCAGGACTTCCCGTATCTGATCTGGCTCACCTCGCAGTGCTATCAAGCCGACAAGGGAGCAGTCGACACCGCGAAGTTCGCCGAGGGCGGCCTCAAGCACTTTCATCCAGGCCGGGAGTATGAACAGGAATTGCACACCGCGCCGGCGCACCTGGCCGACTACTTCGATCTTCAAGGGCCCAATTACAATTGCCTGACCGCCTGCGCCGCCAGCAGCCAAGCCCTCGGCGAGGCGGCGGAATTGATCCGCCTGGGAGAAGCGGATTTGATGCTCTCCGGCGGAGCCCACAGCATGATCCACCCGTTCGGCGTGACGGGATTCAATTTGCTCACCGCCCTTTCCACGAACAACGACGCCCCCGCCCAGGCGTCGAGGCCGTTCGACAAGGATCGCGACGGCTTCGTTTTGGGCGAAGGCGCCGGCATGCTCGTCTTGGAGGAACTCGAACACGCTAAGAAACGCGGCGCCACGATCTATGCCGAACTCACCGGTTATGGCTCCACCTGCGACGCCTTCCGCATCACCGACAGCCATCCCGAAGGCCGGGGCGCCATTGCCTGCATTCAGGGCGCGCTCGACGACGCCAAGCTGCCCGCGAGTTCCGTCGGCTACATCAACGCCCACGGCACGAGCACGCAAGTCAACGACAAGGTCGAATCGCTCGCCATCAAGAAAGTCTTCGGCCCCGCCGCTTATCAAACCCCGGTGTCCAGCAGCAAGAGCATGCTTGGGCATCTCATCGCGGCCGCCGGCGCCGTCGAACTCATCACCGGCATCATGGTCATTCAAAAGGGCGTCATGCCGCCGACGATCAACTACGAGAACGCCGACCCCGAATGCGATCTCGACTATATCCCGAATCGGGCCCGGCCCAAGAAGGTGGATCATGTGCTGTCCAACAGCTTCGGCTTCGGCGGCCAAAACATTTCGCTGGTTGTAAGCCGCTATAGCGCGTGATCGCCGGTGCATCTGATCGGACGTGGCGTCTCGTGGAGCAAGTTCAATCAGACCGGCTGTGCCTTGCGATTCCTCTACGGCACGACTCTGGGTCGGACCGAGCAGGCGCCGATGATTCCCTTCGGCAACGCGAACGTGGTTGTTCCCCAATCGCTCGCAGACGGGACCGCTTCATGCCGGCACCATCCAGCGGCCGTTTCGACGCGTGGTCGAGAGAGCCGGTCTCGCCAAGCCGGCCACGATGCACATGCTGCGGCATTCGTTCGCGACGCATGTGCTCGAAGCGGGCGTCAATGTGTTGACCTTGCAAAAGCTGTTGGGACACACCCACTTCTCGACGACGGCGCTGCACTTGCACTTGCGTCGAGAACATTTTCGACTGATCCCCAGTCTGCTGGACCTCGTGGGCGTGGCCATCGCCACTGCCCCAAGTGCCAGGCCCTGGCCCGCGCCCGCCGGCTCGAGCGCGAGGCCAAACTGCTGTTGCCGGTCGAGTATCACCACGTCGTCTTCACGCTGCCCGCCGAGGTGGCCGAGCCTGACGCCTTCGCCGTCTGGCTGCGGCCCTTGTACGCCAAGGACTGGGTCGTCTACGCCAAGCCTCCGTTCGGCGGGCCGGCCAAGGTTTTCAAGTACCTGGCCCGCTACACCCATCGCGTCGCCATCAGCAACTCGCGGGTCGTGAATGTCGCCGACGGCCCGGCGACCTTCCGCTACAAGGACTACGCCGACGAGCATCGCACCAAGACGATGACCGTTTCCGGCGAGGAGTTCTTACGTCGCTTCGTGCAACATGTGTTGCCGCGAAGCTTCGTCAAGGTGCGCCGCTACGGCTTTCTGGCCAATCGCCATCGCGCCGAGAAGTTGAAGAGTTGCCGGCGTCTGCTGCAGTCGCTCTCGATCGCCCAACCCCGAAAACCGCCTTGCAGCTCGATTACATTGACCCTGTCTTGAGCAAGACCGCGTCCACCGAAGCTCCATAGCTTCGGGCTGTGGGATCCGCGGTTCAGTTCAACAGCGTTTCTATGTAACGGATAACGGTGGCGGCGACATCGGTTTGCGTCACGGGCGCCAACGCACGCCAGCCCGGCACCGCATTGACCTCCAGCACGTAACGCTCCCCTTCGGGGCCCGGCAGGAGATCCACCCCCGCGACTGCCGCCCCCACCGCCTCGGCCGACCGCACCACGAGCGCTACTTCCTCGGCGGTGAGACTGCACGCCTCGGCGCGGCCTCCCTGCGCCACGTTGGTGCGCCAGCCATTTCTGGCGTGACGCCGCATCGACGCGATCACTTTTCCCCCCACCACGAAGCCACGCAAATCCCAGCCGGGATGATGAATGAACTGTTGGAGATAGAGCACCGCGCCCGTTCGCTCTAGGGTGCGGAAGGTGCGCCAGGCGATGTCAACGTCTTCGACGCGCAGCATGCCCCTGCCTTCCGAACCGAACAGAGGCTTGACGACGACATCGCGGCCCAGGCGCTCGAATGCCTCCATCGCCGTCTCCGCGTCTTGGCAGACTCGGGTCGGGGGCACAAGCAGTCCCGCAGCGGCGAGCCGCGCGCAGGCGAGGTATTTATCGATGCAGGTCTCCAGGGCCAGCGGCGCATTGAGCACCAATTTGCCCGCGGCCTGAAAACGATGCAACAGGTCCATGCGAAAGACGACCTGTTCCAGCGAGCCCGGCGGCATCGTGCGCACGATCACCGCGTCAAACGCGCGGAGGCTTCCTTCGTCGTCGGGCAAGCCGGCCCAGATACGCCGGAAGTCAAGCGTCTCGGCCTGATGTCCCGCGTCGCGCGCCGCCCGCGCTAGATCGCGCACATGCCAGCCCGCGCCAAACGACAATATCGCAATTCGCATGGGGCGACGCTGCCAGGGTGTGGTGCCGGTATGTTACCGGCACGAGAGGGTCCGCTAAGGAATTTCAAAGTCTTCGTGCCGGTAAGATGCCGGCGCCACGGGCCTCGGGTTGGTTTAACTTGCCAGTTCGCCGTCGACGACGGGGCCGGAACCTTCCCTCAGTCCCTTGAAGAGTCGGCGCTGCGTATTGTGGTTATAGGGCGTCCAGGCGCTGGTGCCTTGCCGATCCTCGCGAATGTCGCGCAGGAAACTGTGCAGCTTGGCGTCGAGATTGTCGAGGTAATGCAGCGCGATGCCTTCCGGCGTCATCGGCAAACGCGGGCTGCCGAACTCATACGTGCCATGATGGCTAAGAATGAGATGCTTGAGCCGGAGAACGAGTTCCGAAGGAAAAGGCTCGCCGGTAAGATCCGGCACCTGGGCGAGCTTTTCGTTGAGCATTTCGACGCCGATGACGATGTGCCCGACCAGCTGCCCTTCGTCCGTGTAGCCGAAGACGCGATCGTAGCTGAGTTCGCGGACCTTGCCGATGTCATGCAGGAAGATTCCCATAAGCAGCAGATCGCGATTGAGTTCGGGGTACAGGGGGGCGATGCGCTCCGCGCCGTCCAGCAGCGTGACGACATGTTCCAAGAGACCGCCGATGTAGGCGTGGTGATTGCGAATGCCAGCGGGCGCTTTGGAAAGCGCATCGACGAACGGCTCGTCGATCAGGAAGCACTCCACCAGTCCCTTGAGGTGCGGGTTGTCGAGTTTGCGCAGGATCGTCTTGAGTTTTTCCAGGAGCTTGTTGACGTCCTGTTCGGTGCGGGGCAAAAAGTCGCCCAGAGCCACCTGAGAAGGCGCCATGCGCTCGAAGGTGCTGAAAATCATTTGCAGCGAACCCTGGAAAAGCTGGACTTTGCCGCGGATTCGTAAGAAGTCGCCCTCCTCGAAACTGCGAAACTGCGGTTCGGTGGCGTTCCAAAGCCTCGCCGTGATCTGCCCGGTGCGATCGCGCAGATCCACTTGAAGATAAAGGCTGCCCTGGCGGTTGGCGCGGAGTTGTTTGTCGGTGACGAGATAGACTTCGTCGACTGATTCGCCGTCGCCAAGCTGCTGCACCGTCTTACGCGCCATGTTCAATTCCGGTTTGTGGGAAGAGGACGGCATCGCGGCGCCCTTTGGCAAGGCCCGCATCACCTTGCGAAAGCCCCATTCACGAGCCGATGGCCGCCGTTCCTTGCTTCTTTTGTATCGCACACACGCCATGATGGCAGGGCACGAGCTCAAATCGATGCCGCGCGATCCATAGATAAAGGCGTTGCCCCAAGGCGGGCACGCCGGGCAGATACAGAAACGGCGTGAGCCAAAACGTCGCCGGCAAACGCCAGGTGAGCCAACGAACCGCCTCGAAACCGTCGAGCATCGGGCCACCGCTGAGGGGAATTACGTGCATTTGCTCGAAAAACGCGTCCCGATCAGCAGCGCATCCCTTTAGAGAAGGATGCTCCGGTTGGCGCATGTCGACGTAGGCCAACTTCTTGTCCCAGTCGAGCCGTTTGAGCAAGTCGATCGACTTGAGGCAAAAAGGACATGCCCCATCGAATAGAACTTGGGCTCTGCGGTCCGAGTCGTTGCCGTTTTGAGCATTCATACGCCACCTCGCTCTCCTCCCTCTATTCGAACCGCAACCTCGGAGCCTCGCTAACAATAATTTCTGATTAGCACGACGCGCAAGCTTGCGCGTCGTGCTACCTCTATAGGCCGTAGAGCTCGCCAAACTTACTGCGCAAATATGTCATGAGCGCCTTGCTGTCGAGCGGCTGCCCCGTAATTTTTTGAGCGAGATCGCGCGGCCGATGGCGTTGCCCGGGTCGATGGATTTTCTCGTTGAGCCAGCCCTTGAGCCGGGAAAACTCGCCGCGTCGGAAGTCGTCCTCCAGACCCGATAAGTCTTTCCGCGCCTGGTCCATGAACTGGGCGGCGTACAGATTCCCCAGAGTGTAGGTCGGGAAGTAGCCCAGTCCGCCCATGCTCCAGTGAATGTCCTGCAAGCAGCCGTGGGCATCGTCCGGCGGCGCCTGGTCGAAGCTCGCCTTGAACTTTTCGTTCCAGGCGCCGGCGACATCCTTGGGCGGCAGGTCGCCTCGAATCAAATCTTGCTCCAACTCGAATCGCAGGATGATGTGCATGTTGTACGTCGTCTCGTCCGCCTCCACGCGAATGAAGGAACGCCGGACGTCGTTGGCGGCGAAGAGAAAGTCGTCGAGCGAGACGTCGTCGACCGTGCCGGGAAACATCTGCTTGAGACGCGGGTAGAAGTGCTCCCAGAAGGGCCGACCGCGCCCGACCTGATTCTCCCAGAGCCGGGATTGCGATTCGTGGATTCCCAGCGACACCGCGCTGCCCATCGGCGTGCCGAAATGCTCGGGATCGAGACCTTGTTCGTAGATGCCGTGCCCCGCTTCGTGGAGGATGCCGAAAAAACCCTGGTTGAATTCGCGCGGATGATAGCGCGTGGTAAGCCGGCAGTCGCCGGGCCCCATGCCGCTGCAAAACGGATGCACGGTCGTGTCGAGTCGGCCGGCTTGAAAGTCGAACCCAATCGCCGCCGCCGCCCCTTGGCCGAAATGGTGCTGCCGATCCACCGCGTACTCGCGTTTCAAGATGTCGCCGGCGGGCTTCTTTTTCGCGGATGTGATCTGGGCGACCAGAGGGACGAGTTCCTTGCGCAACTCCGCGAAGATGGCCGTGATTTCGCGCGCGGTCGCGCCCGGTTCGTATTCGTCGAGCAGGGCGTCATAGGGGCTGTCCCTGAAGCCGACGGCGTCCGCCTCCTGGCGCTTGAGCTTGACGATTTTCTCTAGCCATGGGGCGAACGAAGGGAAGTCGTTTTTGGAGCGTGCTTCCTGCCAGATGTTTTGGGCGCGAGTGAAAGTGCGCGTCATTTCCTCGACTAGCGAAACGGGAACCTTCACCGCGCGATCGTACATGCGGCGAATCTCGCGCACGTTGACGGCGGGCACGGAGTCGGCTTCGCGCACGATGTCCGTGCCTTCGATGTCGCCGAGTCGTTCCCCCAGCACCGGTGACGACAAGCGCTCATGCGCCAGGCGCGCGATGAGCGCCATCTGCTCGGCGCGATGCGCCGATCCTTTGGTTGGCAGGTAGGTTCGTTCGTCCCAGCCCAGCATGCCGTTGATGGAACCGAGCAGACTGTACTCTTTGAAGCGCACGATCAAATCGTCGTAGGCTTGTTGCGGCGTCATGATCTTCCTCGGGGAGTTTGATTTTGGATTAACCTAGCCATGGGATGATCGTAGAGCAAGCTGCCGGGTTGCTGGGGCGCGTGGGGCCGGTATTCTACCGGCCTGAATCGCAGAGCAAGCTGCTGGCTTGCTCGGACAAGGCACGTCGGCATGGGCAATTCGGACAGGCTGGAAGCCTGTCCTACGGGCGCTTGCTCCATGATTTGCTTGCGTTGGCGCGGCTTTGCTGGTAACGAAGAGGGATAGACGCCATTCCTGAAGGATCCCTCCCCATGCGCCGCCTCGTTGCCGTTCTCTTTCTCGGTCTCGCGCCCCTGCCCGTTCAAGCCGAATTGGTTCGGCTGGACATCAAGGACCGTAGCCCCTTCGCCGGCGGAAAAGTCTTCGGCGACGTCGGCGCCTACGAGATGCTGCGCGGCGTCGCCCACTATGCCCTCGACCCCGCCGATCCGCGCAACAAAGTTATCGTCGACCTGGACCTCGCGCCCCGCAACAAGGACGGCAAGGTCGAGTTCGCCTCGGAGTTCTGCATCCTTGTCCCCAAAGATCCCGCCAAAGGCAATGGCGCCGCCTTCTACGACGTCAACAACCGCGGCGGCAAACTCGCCTTGCGCTTCTTCAACTTCGCGCCCGGCGGCAATGACCTCGCCAAGAAAGGCAGCGAAGGCGACGGCTTCCTCATGCGCCAAGGTTACACCGTCGTCTGGTGCGGCTGGATCGGCGAGATGTGGCCCGGCGACGACCGTTTGCTCCTCTCCGCTCCTCCCGTGTTGGAAAAGGGCAAGCCGGTCCGCGGCAGCGCTCGCTTCGAGATGAGTTCCGATACCAAGGTCGATTCCCTGCCCCTATCGCGCCGCGAGAATCACGCGACCTATGTCCTCGTCCCCGGCGCCAAAGCGACCCTCACCGTGCGGAATCGCGTTGATGGCCCGCGCAAAGAAGTCCCCGCCTCAAAGTGGAGCCTTACGACTACGGAGGTCGACTCGCCTCTCGACCCCAAGCGAAAAATCATCCAACAACGCGTCGTGCTCAAGGGCGGCTTCGAGCCGGGCAAACTTTACGAGCTTATCGGCGAAGTGGAAGGCGCCTTTGTCCAAGGTACGGGATTCGCCGCCGTGCGCGATCTGATCTCGTTCCTCAAGAACGATGCCTCCGAGCAGAACCCTTGTCGCGCCGCCTCGGGCAAGCCCGTCCTCAACCGGGCCCAGGCGTTCGGCGTCTCGCAATCCGGACGCTTTCTGCGTCATCTCCTCTACCTTGGCATGAATGAAGATGAAATGGGCCGCATCGTCTTTGACGGTTTGATGCCGCACGTCGCGGGAGGCGGCCTGGGGTTTTTCAACCATCGCTTCGCGCAGCCGACCCGCCACAACGGCCAACATGAGGACCACACCTATCCGGCCGACATGTTCCCCTTCACCTACGGCCCCGACGTGGATCCGTTCACCATGCGCGAGGACAGCATTCTGGGCCGCTACGAGAAATCGAAGAAGCAGCCCAAAATCATGCATACGCAGTCGGCGGCGGAATACTGGCATCGCGCGGGTTCGCTCGTGCATACCGACGCGGCCGGCACGAAGGACGCCGAGATTCCCGCCAACGTGCGCATCTACGCCTTCGGCGGCACCCAGCACGGCCCGGCAAGCGATCCGCCCTCGCGCGGCAATGCGGACAATCTCGCCAACCCGGCCGACTATCGCCCCTTTTTGCGCGGCCTGCTCGTCGCCCTCGATCATTGGGTGAAGGACAACAAGACCCCGCCGCCCAGCGTCTATCCGCTCCTGAGTGAAAAATCGCTTGTCCACTGGGATCGCAAGTCGTCCGGCTTTCCAAACCTACCCGGCGTACGATTTCCAAACGTCATTCAAGCGCCTGCGTATTGCGACCATGGCCCGGACTTCGCGACGACGGGCATCCTCAGCGTGCATCCGCCCAAGGTAATCGGCCATTACAAGGTTTTCGTTCCCCGCTCGGACTCGGACGGCAACGATCTGGGCACGCTCCTGGTCCCCGATGTCGCGGTCCCGCTGGCCACTTACACCGGCTGGAATCTTCGCCGTAAGAATATCGGCGCGGACGGACAACTCGCCAGCCTTCTGGGATCTTACATCCCCTTCGCCAAGACCAAGGCCGAGCGCGAACGCACAAAGGATCCGCGCGCCGCCATCTCCGAACGCTACAAATCGCTCGAAGACTACTTGGAACGCTACGCCGCCGTTTGCCGGGCACTGAGCGATCAAGGGTATCTGTTGGAGGAGGACGCGGCGAGGTTGCGGAAGCAGGCGGCTGAGCGAAAGGGATTGTTCGTTCCGTAGGCTATCATCAAAACGGATGCATGATGCCGAACCAGATTTGCCAGGGGGTGTCGGCATTGATGGTTTTGGCGAAGTCCATGCGGAACATGGTGCGTTCGATGAGGCCGAGCCAGGCGACGTCGAGGCGGAGGCCGACGCCGAAGGCATGCGCGACCGGGCCCATGGATTGGCCGTTCACGTAGGCATCGCCGATGTCGTAGAAAGGGGCGAGGTAGAGCGCTTGCACGCCGGCGACGTTGTCGCAAACATTGAGGCAGGCGTGTCTGAAGATGGGCACCCGCCATTCGACGCTGCCGACCCAGGTGACGCTGCCCTGGCGTTCGCTCAGGTCGAAGCCGCGAAATGCCTCGCCCCCGCCCAGGGAGAAGAACTGGCCCTTGAAGGGCACGGCGCTCGCCCCGCCGATGCGAAACGCCCAACGCGTGTCGCGCAGATAATCCCGCACCGGACCGGTGCCCAACCAATCCATCTTCGGCATGCTCTTGACCCAGGAGAATTGGCCATAAACTTGATGGAACGTATTCTGGGTGCCGAAAACCGGGATGCCCGCCTGATAGGTCGCGTCGAGGGCGACGCCGCCTTCGGGATTCCAGTAGGGCGTCAGGTAATACTTGTGATAGTGGACGCCGACGCCTGTTCGTTCGGTGATCGGATCCGCTCCGGGCGGAGTATTGCGCGGGTTGGGCAGACAACGATTTTGGTAAGCCAAAAACGACTCCAGGTACTCGAACGGCGGCAAATACAGAGAACTGCCGCGGGTTAGCACATGCCGGGCATAAATGACGGCGCGGCTGCATTCCACGTCTTCCGAGGAAAGCGTGGCAAGCTGCCTCTCCAGGAAGAATCCCACCTGCATTTGCGGAAAAGGGAAGTGATCGATCATCCCTTCGGCGCCGGCCACCAGATTGCGGTCGTTGGTGCGATACGCCAGGAACGTGCCGGCGGAGTATTTCTGGGTACGATAAACGCCCGCCTTCATGCCGAGGAGCGGCGACTTCGTGAACCAGGGATCGGCATACGCGGAGCCGTACATCCAGGGCCCAAAGATGACGCTGGGCCGATCGTGCGGATTGGTGACGTCCGCCTCGTCCAACTGCGTGTAAATGGGCGAAAAGCGCCAGCGGATTTCCTGTTTCCAATGGTTGTTGGCGGGCCGTTCATCCAGGAGGACGCGGTCGGGGTCGACGGTGACTTGCGACGGCGCGCATGGCAGCGTGATGTCCACGCGGACGCGCGCTTCCACCCTGCAGCCATGCTTGGTCTTGATCTCGACCGGACAGCTACGGACAACGGCGCCGATCTCGTCCAACTCCATCACCGGAATTTGCGGATGAATCGGTATCCGCACCGGATAGCCGTCGCCCGAAGGCAGGCGAATGCCCAGCACCGTCGGCTCGTTGAATTCACCTTGTTGCTTCAGGTAAATCGTGACGCGCACCGGTTCTCTGCCGCGCTTGGAGCGATGCAGCAACTTTTGCAACGGGCGAATATCGTCCTGAACTTCAACACTGTCCAGCGCCCAATCGCACTGCCCCTTGCCGTACACCCAGTGCCCGAAGAACTCGTCCCAGCTTTCGCCGGTGTGGGCTTCGAGTTCGGTCTGAAAATCGGCGACGCGCAGGATCCGATATTGATACTTGCGAAAGACGATGCGCATGAAGTCGAGCATGTTGTCCGGCCCCAGACGCTGCTCGATCAAGCCGACAACCTTCGAGCCGCGGTCGTAGGTCATGGCGGATAGGTTGGCGAGATGCTTATACTCCGGCATGGCCTGGACGGTGGGCATAGCGTCGCCGCGTCGGGCCGCGGACAGGTAGCCGTAGTTGCGAAAGTCCTCGCGGCGGATATTGGGCAGCCATTCCAGACCGGCGGGCATCTCGAGGAGCCGATTGTCCTTGCCGCGTTTTTCGTCGGTGAGGCGGTGGCTGAAGTAGGTTGCCAGGCCCTCGTCCATCCACGTCTCGGCGTAACCGTTGGTGCCGACGACGTTGTACCACCATTGATGGCAAAGCTCGTGGGAGACGAGGTAATCGACGTAGGCGTTGGCCAATTTCGGCATGCCCATCATGCGGGAATCGATCATGACCAGAGCGCCGCACTCGTTGCCGTTCCAGCCGAAGTAGGCCTCGGCGATGGTGAACTGCGGATAGGGGTAGCGTCCGAACCAGCGGTTGTAGACGGGAAGCGCCTCGCAGATGTAGCGGACGATCTCTTTTCCGTAATGCGTATGTTCCGGCAGAGAGAGGACGCGCACGTCCACGCCGTCGGCCTTGCCCAGATGCTCGACATAGCGGGCGCTGCACATGAAGGAGAAATCGCGCACGCAGGCCGGCAGGCATTCGTGCGTGACCCAGCCGTCGCCGTGCTCCACGATGCGTTCGACCTGTGCGGAGCAGGCGAGCTTTTGATCCGCGGGCAGGGTGAGGCAAACTTTGTAGATGCCGGCTTCGTTGAAAAAGGGTTGATGCCAGGGCACGAAGGGCGATGGCTGCCAGCCTTTGTCATCAAGGACGGCGACCGTTGGCAGCCCCTGGGCGAGCACCGTGACGCCGTCCCACTGACCCCAGCGGCCTTTTTTCGCGGGCAAGCGATAGGAAACGGCCAACTCCAGCGTAATCCGCTCGCCGGATCCCAGAGCGTGTGGCAGGGTGACGACCAGGGCGGTCGGATTGTCCTTGGCATAATGGTGGCGAAGCGCGACGGGTCGCGGCGGCCGCACGGCAGCGGGCTTTATGGCTCCCGCGTCGTGCGTGAAATGGTGCAAAAGGACTTGCTCGATTTCGAGGGCGGGGCCGTCGAAGCTCAGCGTTTCACTGGGCGCCAGGCGCAGCATTTCGACGGTTTTCGCGATCAGGCCAATCTCGTCATCCGGGATGGTGTAACGCGCATGGGCGTTGAAGACGATTTCTTGGAGCGGTTTTTGGCCGGTGTTCGTCCAGGCGATGAGCATCCGCCCCTGAATGGTGCGTGCATTCGTGTCGACGCGCAGCTTCATGTCGTAGCTGGGGAGCCAGGCAGGCGGATCCTGCGCCCGAACCGGGCCCATGGCCGGCATCGCCGCCAAAAGTATCAGGCACGATCGTATCGTCCAACGGGTCATGAAGTATGCCTAAGGAGAACGGGCCACCCTGGAGAGGGCGAACGAATCGTTCGAGGCCGCCCTTCCCATCCCATACGTTCGTCAAAATCGGCGGTCAACAGGAGAAAAGCCGGCCAGCAACGAAAGATCCGGAAAATGCGTAATTTGCGCTTGCGAAACAAACTGGGATAGATCAGGAGTCCAGCCTTGCCGCCCCTGGCCCAAACTCTTGCTGTCAATCCCTGAAGGAGGCGAATTCGGTTTTGCTGAATCTCGTTTTCGTAAGGAGCATCCAACGAAGTGTTGGGAGGGTGCGATCCCGATTAGTGGAGCGAACGAGACGGTTTTTTCTCAAGTTTCTCGTTTGGGAAATCGTTGAGGCGCGGAAATGTCGGATATACTTCTGGCGAACCTAGCGCAAAAACTGCTCGATTATGACACAATAGGTGTCGAATTGGCTCCAACGCACTTCTCGTTTTTCGCGGCATGCGATTTTGGAGCAGCCGCAACGTATTGTTTTTTAAGGCGTTGTGGAGAACTGGCAAAATGGCGCGGAATAATCATTTCCGGCATTCTACTTGCTGTTCTCATGACGATCGATTTTTGATTTTTTCTCAAGAAAGGTGGTGAGTCATGGCACGACGCGATGCCCTGCTCCGCCTGCACAAAGCCCTAACGACCCGACGCGACGAGTTACGTGCACGGCTTGGCGGAGAACTGAACGAACTAAGAAATTATCGCGCGGGCGATACCGGCGACAGCGCCGATCTCGCCTTCGACAGCAGCGGCGAGGACGTGACCTCGCAACTCGTCGAGATCGAATCGCGCGAACTGCTCCAAATCGAGCGCTCGCTCAATCGATTGAAACAAGGCAACTACGGCATATGCGAGGGCTGCGCCAAGAAGATCCCCCTCGCACGCTTGGACGCCCTTCCCTTCAGTTCCACCTGCATTGCCTGCCAACGCGAGTACGAATTGTACGGCGAGATCGGTGGACGCGGCGGGCCGGGAAGTTGGGATAAAATTTCCGACGCGCCTTCCATGGGGGAGGACCGCGAGGTCAATCTCTCCGATTTGGAGATGGACTTCTCAAAGTGACCCCGTCAATAAACCGCTCGCGTCAAAAGGCAGGCTTCACGCCTGCCTTTTTGCGTTGGGGCGAGCTCCTTTTCCCTTCGAGGCTGAAAGACGCCGACATTCCCGCAGGCTATTCCCCTGGAACGAATATCTCCTGAAATATGTCCGTGAAGTCGCCGTCGTTGTTGAAATCGTAGCTGTAAAGGAAGCCGGCCGCCTGGTCTTCGAAGCTTTGATCGTATTGGTCCAGGAAATCGAAGTACGATGCCTGGTTCACCGGAGAGGCCATCCATGACAACAAAGCCGTCGGCGCGCTACCGTCCACGACGAGTTGGAAAGACGTGACGTCGTACAGCCCTCCGCCGTCGATGACCTTGACGATGATGGTGTAGGCTGCCGGGCCATCCATGTACATGATCGATATCCCTCCCGTTTGGGCGTCGATCGAAACTTCCGGCGGCGCGGAGACGAGAGAGTAGGTGAGCGTCTCAAGATCGGCATCGCTCGCCAGGACTTGGAGGGTGTCCATGATCCCCTCGCCCAGGCTGCGGTCTGCTATCGAGCTGAGAACGGGCGCATCGTTCACGGCGCTGATGGTGATGGTCACGCTGTCGTAGTCGCTGAGCGCTCCGCCTCCCGTGTTGCCCAGATCGTCAATGGAAATGTCGATCGAGGTGTTGCCGTTGAAGTTCGCGTCCGGGGTGAACGTGAGGCCGTCCAGTGCCGCGTTGATGTCGGCGAGCGTGCCCGTGAAGGTCATGTAAGTGTCGGCGCTGCCGTCGCCGCTGCTGAAGATCAGACCGGTCGTGCCGCTCAAGCTGAGCGTGCCGTACATCATAACGGTAAGAGAGACTTGCACCGAAGCGGAGCCGGCATCGACGTCGCTAATGGAAATTGCATTGCCATTGGCGGACGAGAAGACGAGAGTGGTGTCCTCGTTCATCGTTTGCGAACCCGGCACGGTGTTGACCGGCGCGTCATTGACGGCGGTCACGGTCAGCCAGACTGCGGTAGGGCCGCTGTAGGAAACGCCGTCAAAGGCCTGATAGGTGAAGCTGTCGTTGCCCGCATAGTCGGCGTCGGGCGTGTAGGTGAAGCCGCCGTTCGCGTCGAGGGTGACCGTTCCGAAGGTCGCTCCCGTGATAAGGTGCGCTGTCAGCACGTTGGACTCGGGGTCCGTGTCGTTGCCGAGCACTCCTGATGAGTAAACTGACAGCGTCTGATCTTCCATTGTGGTGTAGGGACCGTCGGGGTTCGCTGTCGGCGCCTGGTTGTTCACGACCTGGATCGTTACGGTGGCCAGATTGCTAAAGGACGTTCCGTCGCCGGCCTTGTAAGTGAAGGTGTCCGTACCGACGAAGCCTCCATCAGGGTAATAAGCAAACGATCCGTCGGGCATGAGTGTTATGTCCCCATAGGTCGTTTCCGAGATCAAGCTCGCAGTCAAGGGGTCGTTTTCCGGGTCCGTGTCGTTGGCCAGCACATTGCCGTCGATAACCAATAGTTGACCATTCTGTGCGACATAGTAGGGACCGTCGTTATTTGCCACGATTGAGCCGCCATCATCGTTGAGGATTTTTCCCTCGGTTTGGCCGGTAAAAATGGTGGCGCCGCTAATGTTGCTCAAGGACACATGGAAAATCTCGTCGCTTTCCACGTTTACATCGCCATTGATAAAGACGGTGAAGGTCTTGACGGTTTCGCCCGGCGCGAAGTGCAGATTGCCGTTTGTGGCCGTGTAGTCTTGGCCTGCGAACGCAGTGCCGTCTGTCGTGTTGTAGTCCACCGTAACGGCCGAGGCGGCGGCATGTGAGAGACGTACTGAAAACGTGACGTCGCGCGAACCAACGTCTCCTTCAAATTGGGGTCTTCCTTCAATAAAAGCCCTCGGCAAGGCCCCCGGAGGTGGAGGCGGCGCTGCTTCGGCCCACCAGGCGATGGCGTATGGCGTTAACCCATCGGTGTGTTGTTGCACATGGATCTCGTACTCGGCATCTCCAGCGGGCAACTGAAAGAAAAAGTGCTCTACGTTGTCGAACGCGCTTCGCGAAGTCCAGAGCGGAGCAGCCGTAGCACCCTTGGCATAGAGACTTACAGTGAGGGCGGCGAGCCGAGCAGCGTTGAACGTCTCACCTGGATCAAAAAAGTTCGCCGTGCCCCCGGGCCGATCATTCAGCACGACATCGCGATCCCAAGTCACCGTCACGGCAACGTAACTTTCCCCGCGTAAGGGAGAAGCGAAACGATAGGGGTTGACGCCCGCCCCGGAAATCGTATCGACGTCCCACCCGATGGCAGGAATGGGGGTATTGCCGGCGCCCGGAGGATGAGTAATGGGATCATACTCGCCCGGACTGAATTGCGCCAAGGCGCGCTTGGCATTGAGTTGCCCCGTACCCATCTGCGCGTCAAGGGGAAGCGCCTCACCCTGCCGCCAATTAGCAGCGGTATCGGCGGCATCCGAGTTACTCCAATTCGTCCCATCCGTCTTCAAGATGGTCCTCTCGTCAGCGTCGCGCACGCCGGCTAACTTGTCGGCCGAGTTCATCAAGACGGCCTTCATGGCCAGGTGGCTGCGTGCGTCCGCGTCCCACCTTGGGCCGCCCGCAAACGCGATCCGGTCATCCGCGCATTGCTGAAGCAGGGCAACGGTGCCAACGACGTGGGGAGCAGCGAAGCTGGTTCCAGTGTCCAGATCATAAGCACCGCCACCAGGTAAGGGCATCGATATATCCGTCCCCGGCGCCACCAAGTCAATGGAACGGCGAGGCCCAAAGGCATTATCCACGGCAGGAACTATGGGATGAATCTCGCGGAATTGTCCACCGTTCTGTTGGGTTATTCCAACGGTAATCCCGTTGAATTCGTCTTGAGGTATGGGATCGGCTGCGCCGCCGCCCGCCATCACGTAAAGGGTCTCATGTGCGCGCGGACCAGTCAATTAACGCGGTTTCCAGGCCAGTGCCGTCAAGTCTGCCAATGGAGGGAACAGCTGAGCTTAAATTGATCGCGCGAACGTCGCCGCCGTTTTGAATCGCGACGTGCTGGAAGGCCATTGCGTCCAACGCGTACAAAATGTGGGCTGGAGCAGCTAGAGTGGGCTGAGCCGAAGAGTACAAATGGGCCTCGGGTGCGACGCCCTTGTTAGCCGCGCCGTTGGCGATCATGACTCCAGCTACCGCCAAAGCATGAGGACGAAGCTCATCGGCCCTATTTGCGGTGGCGGCACCATTGACTCGATAGACTCCGGTTGGCTCCACATCTGCATGAGAATTTGCCGCGTTATCGAATCCGGGAACACCGGGGCGACCTATTTCAATTTGGCCTATTGCGATGTTGGCGCCATTCAGCCTTCGTATGCCGTCCGCCATGCGAAGATCCCGTGCCATGATGCCGAATTCCCCGGCCGACGAGTCATCTAGGACCACCCGCTCTTCGAGAACTTCCAATCCGGGGACGAATGGGACTGGATGGTTTCGCCGTAGCGGCATGTGCTTGCCGAACAGTTGTTGAAGCCACGTTGCAATAGACATGACCAAACCTTTCTTGTCAGCGGGAACTCCGATCCTATGAGAACTGATAAGCCGAAGGTGGAACTCCTCAGAAATCCATCCACTTAATCCTCGGAAACCAGCATTTTTCGCGACATGTAGACATCGCCGCTGGTCATGTCGATCACCTGTAAAGTGTACCTCCCAGGAGATAATCCACCCAAGGGTATCCAATGCAGATGGTGAATAAGGTCCAACGTAACGCGCCGAACAAAGCCCTTGGGCAGCTTCGGCGGCGGCTCGAAGGCGACTTTGACAAACCCCTCGCCTTTGACCGCGGACGTAATCGTCCAAGGCGGGGGCTCTGAGCGCGCCTGGCCAAAATAGACCAATAACCAAAATTCGCGATCTTTCGCTTCCTTGCTCGAGCTAAAGGGAACATCGACCTTACCAGTAGCGTTGAAGTGCCGACTCGCCGCCTGGATCGCCGTCTGGATGTCATTGCCGCGAACCAGAAAAACTTGCGGATCGGCTATTTTAGCGACCTTATAAATATTAAGGAGAGCGTCTCCAGAAAAGCCTACAAAATCCACTCGAATCCGCTTTGGCCCCTTGTAAAGAACCCCAAAGGACTTACGCCCTGCTAAAACGCCGAAGTACATCGACTCAGGCGAGATTGCCTCGCCCATCTTCTCGTCGGACCTGGCTTTAGTCACTTTTGCGTCTTTGACGCCGACAGCGACCGGCGAGGAGAAAGGCATTCCGATCCAGATCGCAACCGCACTGCTGAGAGCGATGCAGCAACCGAAAAGGGCGCTTCGAAACACACTCGCAAGCATGGCTCTTCTCCCAAGGAAAAACGGGCGCGAATGGAATTCGACTTCGCGGCGGGTTTAGGTTGAAAGGAAAATGGCCGCAACCCGCGATACGGAAGATGCACGAACTTTCTGAAACGGTAACAGGGCGTTTTTTTCATTGCAAGCAAAAAGTCCGAAATTGTTGTGGAAGCGGATGTCGGCGAGCGTGCCCTTCTCGGACAGGCTTTTTAACTCCCATTCCTGTCGAAAGGCAGGCTTGTAAGCCCAGCCTTGTTGCTTTTTGCTGTGGGCGCACTTTTCGGTGGCAGGGTAAAAAGGGCAAAGTCGGACCATTGCGCAAGTCCCAGCAACTCTCGCAATTGTGACGCCGCCTGCCTCTTTCGCTTGGGCTTTTTATTTCAAATTATCTCATCCCACGCTCACCCAGGGTTTAGGATTGAGGCATCGCTAAGATCCGGGAAACCAATGAAGCAACCTCTAAAGTGCTTCGAAGCAGGCCCTTCCCCTTCCCGGATAGGAACAGCAATCTGACAAGGCGGTCCTCACCCTCCTTTGAGGACGTTGGAGATGAAACGTACGCTCGTCGTAAGCGGCGCCGGACTATTATTGTTGCTTTGGTCCGCGGGCGCCTTTCGCACCCCCCTGGATTGGGGCAGTCCGGCATCGGCCCAGCCCGGTCCGCTCGGCGGGTCGGCGCCCACGGCTTCGCTCGACCCCTTGCAGGCGCTCAGCGAACGCTTTGAGGCCATCGCCTCCAAAAGCGCTCCCGCGGTCGTCTCCATCGAGGCGATCAAACCACGCACCAGCCCGAGCAGCAAAGGCAAGACCGTCGAGGAATCCGGCTCCGGCGTCTTGATCAAGGTCGACGGCCGACCCGGCTTTTACGTCATCACCAACAACCACGTCGTCGCCCAGGCCAAGCCGGAGCAGATCACGGTCCACCTCGCCGACGGTCGCGTATTTCGTCCCTCGCAGGTTCTCGCCGACGCCGAGACCGACATCGCTCTGCTCGTGCTGGACAATGCCGTCGCCCTGCCTACCGCCACCCTGGGCAACAGCGACAACGCGAAGGTCGGACGCTGGGTGCTCGCGATCGGCAATCCGTTCGGACTCAATCAGTCGGTGTCGCACGGCATCATCAGCGCCCGCGACCGCGGTCAGGTCAGTCTGGGCAGCACCATCCGCATCAAGGAATTTCTCCAAACCGACGCGGCCATCAACCCCGGTTCCAGCGGCGGGCCCCTCATCGACATGAACGGGCACGTCATCGGCATCAACACCGCCATCGCCTCCAACAACGGCTCCTCCAGCGGCGTCGCGTTCAGCATCCCAATCAACCTCGTCCGCCGCATCGCCAACCAGATGCTTTCCTCCGGCGCCGTGCAACGCGGCTATCTGGGCATGCAGTTGGCCTCCACGCTGGATCCGGCACAGGCGATCAGCCTCGGACTGGATCGCGTGCAAGGCGCCCTCATCGAACAAGTGTATCCCGACACTCCCGCATCCTCGGCCGGCCTGATGGTGAAGGATGTCATCCTGCAAATCGACACCGTGACGATTCGTTCGGAGAATCACCTCATCAACCTGGTCAGCGCCCTGCCGCCCGGCCAACGCATCCGCATGCAGGTCTGGCGCGACCGCCGCATCATCCAAGTGGAAGCCGAGGTGGGCGACTGGGCCAAAGCGAACTCGAAATTCTCCGGGTAAGCAAAAGGCGGGGATCGCGCCGATTGTCCCAAGTAGATTGCGATGATTCATGGCGATACTTTGCCTTGCGGTTCCACCACTACGGTGCACTCCTCGCTGCCATAGGCCAGGAGTCTGCCGTCCTCACTGAACGCGATCTTGGTAATCGGCTCGTGCTCGTCGATTGCCAGCACCTTGCGGCCGTCCGCCGCGCTCCAAATAACCACCTGATTGACCGGCCTGCCCACCCCCGCCGCTGAGTTGGGCATAGGTCGTATCGCCGTTGCCGCCGGATTTGGAAGGGGAAAAGGAGGATGCGGAGGTGATATCGAGAACAATGCTCCGGTGATCGCGTTGCCAATGCGGACCACGAGGGTGGTTTCCTCGCTTTCCGATTCGGCCTCGTACTCGCCGCGCCCGCCCGTCCCGACGGCCGTGGTCGAGGCGGCGCTGGTAGTGGTTTGCGTACCAGTAAAGGCGCCGGTGACAAGGTTGCCGGTCGATTCGTCTGTGATAGTAACGAGCGATACGGCGCTGCCGGCCGCTTCCTCAAGTTGGTTCTCGCTGCTCCACGGATTGAGAGGAATGAATGGGGGCATCGTAACTCATGCATCTTTCGCCTAAGCATCGACAAGTCCCTTCATGGCGGCGGGCTTTCTGGGTCGACCTCGCGGCTGCCGGTTCGCTTTCAGCCCCAACTGCTCTTGGTGCCTTGTTGGGCTGCCGAATTCAAAGGGAATCTACGATGTTCCCATTTCGATCTCCGCTCTGCAAGCATATTTGAACTATCCATTCGCGCCGGCTTTCACCTTTTTACCCGTATCGCGCGCCAGAGTTCGTCACGCACCCCTGGGATTTCCATTCCCGTGTCGGTGACCCACTTGCGACCGGTAAGATTCTGGACATCCCTGGCGCCGCCCATAAGCATTCCAGCATATTCTTCCAGCCATTCCACCGAATCCTCGTGTTGCACATTGAGCCAACGGCGACATGACAATCGCTCGGAGGGAGAGGCTAAAGACTTCATGAGCAAAGCCTGTGGCCGATAGGGAAAAGAATCCGCGACGACTTGTTTCCGCACGGGATCCAGCCGATTCTTGATGATCTTGTCCAGTTCATCCGCGATCAGAGCGAGGCAGACGCGGCGGCTTTTGCTAGGTAATTCGACGCCTTTTCCCCAAGCGCGCGCGAGCGCAAAATGAGCATAAGTGGCATATGTGGAATTCGGATGGTCCTTGATGATTTTTTTTATCAGTGGCAAATCTGCCTTTTCCGGAGCATTGATGGGATGCAATAGGGCCCAAATTAGCCCTGGATTCTTTTTCAATAGACTGTGTACGATGTCATCGTCCCCCGCCGGAACATTTATCGTAAACTCGATTGTCTTGTATACATGCGTATCACGTTTTCCGGAAACGGGACTGGATACCTGCATCCAATAGGTTCCAGGATGGCGAAAAACGGCGCCCCCGCTCATCCCAACACTGTAAGTGATGGACGTGTACTCGTTTGGTTCAAGAAACAAGGGAACCGCAATACTCATCATGGTAACGTTGTTGGGAACGGACATCCGGTCCTTGTCAATCAGCGGCGCAGGCACGGATTGAAAACCGGCATCCATCGGCCCGTTGGGGCCTTTCAGCTTGAGATAGGAAAACGGCACGAGAGGCCCAATACGCCGTTCGCTCACATTACGCAGGGTAGATCGGACGCGGAGTGCCTGGTAGGGCAACGTCGTGTCATTCAATATCTCGATCTTGAGGTCGATCTCTTCGGCATTGGGATGGGAGTACTGCCCGGCAACGTCTCCGAGCACACCCAAAGTGAAGGTGGCAGCGGCTATTACTTTGAAAATGCGCATCATTGTCCAATACTCCAGTTTGGCCTAACCTCCGTTTATCAAACGTAAAAGCTTCCCGGGCTTTGTATTCGCTTGCGGAAAGATACGATCTCACGCGGATCGAAGTAAAAGAGATTTTCAGGGACGGCGCCGGTGGATGCGCTCATGATATTCGCGGAATCGTTGCGATGGGTCGGGTCGCCCGGTGTGCCACCCACCTCTACCAGATAAGAAAAGGTGACAGCCACCCATTTCAATCGCAACTCGGTTTCTTCGGGTGGCCACGCGGGCGGAGCGTCGATTCAAGTTACAATTGTTTGGCGGTCGTCGCCGCCCACGCTTCGTTGCCATAGGGACAACCACGCTGGACGCAATGGCGTAAGGCCACCAGTTCGGACTCGCTCTGCGGTTCGTTCACCAAGTCTACCCAGTTCTCCGGCCGCGGCAACGGCCAATCCGCCAGAGGCCGCGAATAGGTGCCGCGAATAGGTGGCTGTCACCTTTTCTTGTCCACCTTTTCTTGTCGGCAGGAAGGTTTTGACGTTGCGAACAACGTAACGCTTGAGCGAGGAGCTAATTCGTAGCGAAGCGCGCGTGTTCGTTACATGTAGTTTGATTTGGGACGAAAGACTCGGACGGTTTCTTCCTTTTTCCGGAAGTAGTCGCGGACATCCTGGTGCCGCCGCTTTCCCGGCCAGTCGGAGTATTTTTCGGTCACGAGGTATAGGATGCCGCCGTCCTCAAGTTCCTCTTTTCGCCATCCCGGAGCG
>Ga0163144_10003206_pt1 | contig 37298 bp, 32 predicted proteins | sample OliLak19BULKMAT1_FD_123175 | JGI IMG/M metagenome (GOLD analysis project Ga0163144, IMG submission 123175) | Freshwater microbial mat bacterial communities from Lake Vanda, McMurdo Dry Valleys, Antarctica - Oligotrophic Lake LV.19.BULKMAT1 | ecosystem: Environmental > Aquatic > Freshwater >...
CCCGAGCTGCCCGAGCTGCCCGAGCTGCCCGAGCTGCCCGGACTGACCAAGTGACCCGTGCGGCGCCCGCACGCGGCGACGACGAGCAGCGCGGCTCCGCCCCACGCGGACCAGGGGTTTGCGACGGTGCCGTCCAGCAGTCCACCCGCGCTGGCCCACGCGAGCGCGAGCATTGCGGGCGACAGTTCCGCCATCCACGCGAGCGCGGCACGCACGGGCTCGCCCGCGGCAAACGCTGCGGTGAACGGCTGCCCAGCCCAGGCCAAGCTGGCGAGCAAGAGCGGCGCACCGGCACAGACGACAAACCACACGAGCGCGTGCATCCCGTAGGCCACCGCGCCCCGCTGGCGCGCGGCCTCGGACGCAAAGCCGGTGGCACCCAGCAGCGCGACCGCCACGGGAACCGCGCGCAACAGCGCTTCCCGCGGAGCTCCGGCCGCGAGGTCGAGCGCACCCCCAAGGGCCAACGCCGGCGCAAACACCCACACACCCCGAAATGCGCCGAATGCGAGCGCGCGGCCGCGCCGGAACTCACCGTCGTCCGGGCCGGATTCACCCTCGGCAGTGCCGCGCGGCGCGGACGTCGCGGCGAGCGCCACGAGCCAGGCGAGCGCGAACAACGACACCTGTTCGAACGGCGCCGCGAGGTGCGGCGCGCTCGCCACGAGCAGCGCCGGGAATAGCGCGAGGGCGAGCGCCGCCCCGAGCGGCACACGCTTCACCGCACACCGCTCCGGCGACCATCCGCGCCGCGCGACGGACGGGCGAGCGGCAGATCGCCGGTGCGGCGTGCGTCGCGCTCGGCGAGCGCGTCGACATCCGCCAGGCCCGCGCGCCATGCGTGCGCGCCGCCCTCGAGCTCCAGCACACCGTCCGCGCGCCGCAGATCGATCGCGGCCGAGTCGAAGCGCACGTCGAGGTGGCTCCAATCGCCGCTTTCCTTGTCGGCGTCGAGCCGTTCGAGCGCGGCCGCGACGTGCCGCCATTTGCCTTCGCTGGAAAGCTCGCCGGGCGCGTGCGCGGCCGGGGATGGCGCGCCCGACGCGAGTTCACCGAGCATGGCCGGCGGCCGTCCGAACACGATCGCCCGCTGCCCCTCGAGCAACACCAGCACCCCGAAGTCCGCGGGGCCTAAACCCGACGCAGCGCCGCCTCCTGCAGCGCCGCCTCCTGCAGCGCCGCCGCGGGCATTGCGGGCGTCGATCGCGATGCGGCCGATGCGCGTGCGGTAGGGGGCGGGGAGCTCAAGCCAAAAGGAAAGCGCCACGTCGAGTGCGTCGACGAGGTGCTCGACGTCGAGCCGATCGCCGGGGGCAAACGGCTCGGCGTCCGCTGCGTCGACGAGGAACGGCAAGTAACCGCTGTCGACCCAGGGCGGACTCGACCACGCACCCGAGAGGATGACCCCGTCCGCGTCGACGGGATAGAAACGCGAACCCGAGCGCACGCAGGCCACGGGGCGGCGCAGCTCCACGTCGAAATCGACCCCCGACGGCCAGAGGACGCGAGCCGGCGACACCCTGCGGACGAAGGGCAACCCGCGGAGGCGCTCGCTGGCCCGCGTGAGCGCGGTGCCATCACCCGGATGCACGTCGCCGAGCCGCGCCAGTTCAACAGCGACGATTTCCTGCCACCTTGGATCGGCCCACACCGGCCCGTCCTGGAAGGCGCTGCGTCCGAGTTCGATGCGCTCGTAGCCCGCTTCCAACGCGCGTCCTTGCACCTCGCGCAGCAGCCAGACCGATCCCGCGATTAACAGGACGAGCGGCACCCAGTAGGGCACGCGGCCACGGCGCCGTGCGTGCGGCGAAACTAAAGCGGTGGGTTGCATGGAGCGGTTCGCGGTCTCGCAGGCTAACGCCCGCGGGCCAGGCGACGTGCGCTGCACTCGACGCCGGTCCCGGCACCGCTCCGGGCGCGGAATCGCCTCGCGCCGCCCCGCTTGCTAGGCTTCGGCGCGATGGCCTCCGATCCTCGCCCCTTACCCCGCGACCGCGAACCGGGCGACGGCGGTTCCCGTCGACGCGCGGACGACTCCCGCGAGTCCCCCTCCAGGGCGCCGCGCGGGCGCGAAAGCCGCCCCGACGCCAGCGCGGGGAAGTCCGAGCCCGCCGACACATCGCACGCTCCGTCCCCCACCGAGGATCCCGGCGCGATTCCCTTTGGCGCAGGTGTCGCCCCGTCCCCGCGCCGAGCTGCACAGCCCGCGCGGCCAGAAACCCCCGCGCGGCCAGAAACCCCCGCAAAGCCCGAACCGCCGGCGCGGCGCCGTCCGACCGCGCGCGCCCCCGCGGAGCCCGCCACGTCCCCTCGGAAAACCCGTCCCGAACGCGGGGGTGACGGCGTCGAAAGCCCCGCCCTACCCGCGCCCCCCGCCGGCCGCCCGCAGCGCATCGCGCCCCGCGCCGAGCGCCCGCCCGCGGCCCCGCCGGCACCAAGCGGCTCGCTGATCGCGCGCGACGCGGCGGGCGCGCCCGTGTTCAAGGGCCTCACGCTCTCGCTCTTCCAATGGCGCGCGGTCGAAGCCGTGGCGAGCGGCAAAAACGTGCTCGTCAGCGCCCCCACCGGCTCGGGCAAAACGCTAGTGGCCGAATACGCGATCGCCGACGCGGTGCGCACCGGCCAGCGGGCGATCTACACCGCTCCGATCAAAGCCCTTTCGAACCAGAAGTACCGCGACTTCAAGGCCGACGGCCTCGACGTGGGCTTGATGACCGGCGACGTCACGATCCACCCCACGGCGCAGGTGCTCATCATGACCACCGAAATCCTGCGCAACTCGATCCTTGAGGACCCGTCGTCCCTTTCCGACGTCGCGTACGTCGTGTTCGACGAAGTCCACTACATGGACGACCAGGAGCGCGGCACGGTTTGGGAGGAGAGCCTGATCTTCGCGCCGCCCGCGATCCGCTTCATCTGCCTCTCGGCGACGATCGCGAACCTCGACGAGCTCGGCGCCTGGATCCAGGAGATCCGCCACGCGGACCTCGAGATCGTCCGCTCGGACATACGCCCGGTTCCGCTGCGCCAACGCATGTTCCTTCAGGGCATCGGCATTTTCGAGGCCAACCGATTGGATTGGGCGCGGCGCAAGGCCCTGGACGAGGGCGAAGGCAAGTCGAAAGGCCGCGGGTCGCGCCGGCGCGAGCGCGGCGACTGGGTCGCGCGGCGCGAGGAACAGCGCCGGGACGAAACCCGCTCGATCCACTTCCTGCTCGACGGCTTGCAGGACGAGGACCTGTTGCCCGCGCTGGTCTTTTGCTTCAGCCGCAAGGATTGCGAGCGCCTAGCCCTCGCGAATCAAAAGCGCGAGCTGCTCGATCGCGCCGAAGCCGAGCGCATGCGCGACTTGCAGCACGAACTCCTCGCGGCGTTCCAACTCGACGACGGCGAGATGCAGGGCGAGGTGTTCCAACTCGCGCGCCACGGGATCGGCTTCCACCACGCGGGCATGCTGCCGCGCCACAAGGAAGTGGTCGAGCGCATGTTCACCTCGGGGCTGCTCAAGCTCCTGTTCACCACCGAAACGTTTGCGGTCGGGATCAACATGCCCGCGCGCACGGCGGTGTTTTTCGGTCTCAAGAAATTCGACGGCATCACCTTCGATTACTTGCGCACCCGAGACTACTTGCAGATGGCGGGCCGCGCGGGCCGCCAGGGCATCGATACCGAAGGCGTCGTCGTGTTGCGCCTCGAGCCGCGCGACCTCGCGGAAGCGCCGCTCGAACGGCTGTTTTTCGGCAAACCCGAACCGGTCGAAAGCCGCTTTCGGCTCTCCTATTCGGCGATTTTGCACCTCGTCGAGCGCCTGGGACGCGAACGCCTCTTCGAAGCCTGGGACAAGTCGTTTGCGCAGTTCCAGCAGCGCGGCAAGAGCAAAAAAGCGCGCGCCAAACTGCGCGAAGAGCAGCGCCTCATGCTCGCGGCCCACCTCGCGCTCTTGCACGAACTCGGACACTTGGAAGAGGGCGACGTCCTCTCGGCGAAGGGGCGCACCGCGCGCGCGGTCTACGGCTTCGAGCTGCAGATCAGCGAGCTCTTGTGGCGCGGCGCGCTGGAAGGCCTGGACGCCATTTCACTCGCCGTGCTATTTGTCGGCCTGGTACACGAGGAGCGCCGGCGCGGCGAACCCGTTTACATTGCGCCGCGCCTCTTCGGCGGTGTCCGCCGCCACGTCAGCCAAATGCTCCTGCGCCTTGGGGCCCGCGAGGCGGAGTACGGGATCCCGGTGCCGATGAAATTGCCCGATTGGGGCCTGACACCGGCGGTCGTGGAGTGGGCCCGCGGGACCGCGATCGAGGACCTCGACCGGGTCACCGACGCCACTCCCGGCGACCTCGTGCGCGCGTTCCGAATGGCGATTCAGTTGATGCGACAACTGCGCCGCGCGCTCGACCCCACCTGGGACCTGGGCGATCGGCTCGAGGAAGCCATCCTCGCGCTCAACCGCGAGGAAGTGGATGCCCGCCGCCAGCTCGAACTGGGCTGATACAGATGCGATTTCCTCGCGCCGACCGGCGTCTGAATCTGCTTCAAGTGCGTATCCCGACGCACCGGTGGGGCTAGGGAGGGCGGACGGGAACGAGCGGCCGTTGCGGGTTTTGGACCCGCCGCTATGCTCTTTCAGTCCGAGCTCTTTCAGTCCGAGCTCTCTCGATCCGGGCCGGCACCTCCGAATGCACGGTCGGGCACCTCCGAATGCACGGGCCGGCGCCTCCGAATCCACGGGATACGGCTTGACCCTGGCTGCCCCCGCGGCCATGGCCGAATTTCCCGACCCCCTCGCCCAGAAGGGGCACGACCGCTGGGTCGTCCCGCGGATGGGCCCGCTCTCTTCTCTTACCGACCCCTGGTCGTTCTCGACGACCCCGTGAACCAAAAAGTTCCCGCTGACCGTGGGAATCGCCGCGGGGTCCCTTCACGCCCCTCACCTCGACGTTCCCCACGTCCCCAGAAGCACTTTCCCGACGCTCCCTCTCGATCGGCCCGCGGGCCGAAAGCTGTTGGCCCTGGCGGTCGATAGGCATCGAGGGGACACGAGCGGAGGGGTTGGGGCTTGCCTGGCGGCGTTCCCCAAAATCACATGCTCATCGCTCTCACCTGCGCCGCGCCATTGCTCCTTTGCTTGGGCGTCGCCCCTCTCGAGACGCACGCCGACACCAGTCACGGTGCCAGTCACGACACCAGTCACGGTGCCAGTCAATCGGCGTTTTCGACCGGCGACACGACGGGCGAGAGCGGCAAAAGCAACGCCGCGCCCCAGCGCGGCCGCGGGGGCGCCAATCCCGCGACCGGATCTTCGGGCAACGTGGCGGCCGCGCGCGGCACCGCCAACGCGGACGGGTCCGAGGCCGTGACGATCACCTCGGAGGATAAGTTCGCGATCGCCGGTTCCTACTGGGGGCCGAAAGCCCACGGTGACCGGGTTCCCGGTGTGATCCTGCTGCACGACGCCGGATCCACGCGCGAAGACTTCGGCGACCTTCCGGCCCAGCTCAACAAGCGCGGCTTCGCCGTGCTCTCGATAGACCTGCGCGGCCACGGGTCCAGCGTGTCGGAGCGCGCGGACTTCGAGAAGGCGTCGCCCGAGGAACAAAAGGGTCTGTGGGCGTTCTCCACCCGCGACGTCCAAGCCGCCGCGACGTGGTTGCGCCAGCGCCCAGAAGTGCACTCGACGAACCTCAACCTCGTGGGTGTCGGCGCGGGTGTCGGCCTCGCAGTGCGCCACGCCGCGCGCGACGAAAACGTGCGCTCGCTGGTCCTGCTTCGCCCCTGTGTCGATCAACTGGGTTTTGACCTCGCCGCCGACCTGCGCGCGATCGAAGGCCTGCCGGCGTACATCGCGGCGCCAGGTGACGTGCGCGACCAAGTGAAGGACCTCCTCGGTCCGATGGAAGGCCTCAACACGGTTGAGGTGAACTACATCCGCGACGCCGAAGGCCCGCTGCTCGATGCACGCCGGCTTCCGCGCACCATCGTCAACTGGGTTGGCGAACAGGCGCTGCCCAAGCGCGGCCGTAGCTGAGCCGAGTCGCCGTTCAACACGGCACGCGCTCGCACACGCGACGGGCGCAGCGGGTCCCGTGACCGGCCGGTGACCGCCACATTCGGCTGGACCCGCTACGGTTCGCTCCATGGAGAGCGAACACACACCGCAGCCAATATCCGAAACGCAACGTCCCGTTGAAGGCGCGCTAGGGCCGCCCGCGACGACAGAACCGCGCGTGCGCAAGCGCATGGGTTTGGCCGCCCACCTTGCGGCGCTCGGTGGCGCTCTGGTCGCGGCCCTGGTTGGCCTTTGGACGCTGGCCTACTCGGCGACCGGCCAAACGGGACTCGCCCGGCTCCAGCCCAGCGAACTCGGCCTCGTCGTCGACCACCTGTTTGGCGAGGTGCGTGTGCTCGAGCGCACGGGTTACCACCTGTTCGTGCCGTGGTTGCAGGAGGTCCAGGTTTTCGACCGCGGCATCCGCACGGTGCGCATGGGGCCGGGCAGCGAGGACGCGGTCGCCGTCGAAGTGCGCGCACGGGACGGTTCCACGTTTGCGTTCACGGGCCTCGAACTCGTGCTGCGCCCGAACCCGGAGCGCCTGCCCGAACTTGCCGCCCACTTCGGCACGTCCTTCATCCCTCAGCGCCGCTTCGCCGCGGCGGCGGCCCGGGCGCTGATCGCGGAAGAGTTCGGCCGCCTGGGTGCCCAGGAGGCCATGGACTCCCAGGCCCTCGCGACGGGCCGCGCGGCGACCCGCGAGCGCCTCGCCGCGCGCCTCGCGCCGCTGGGCATCACGCTGGAGGAGCTCACGACCCCCAAACCCCGGCTCGAGCGCGAAGTCGAACGCGCTATCGACGAGCGCAAACTCGCCCAGGCGGAGTCCGAACGCCTGCGGATCGAGCTCGAGCGCGAACTCGAACGGCGCCCGCGCCGCATCGAGGCCCTCGCCGCCGATCAGGAGCGCGAGCGCATCGAACTCGCCGGAGACCAGCGCCGGCTGCAGCTCGAACTGGAAGCAAAAAACCGCGATCGCGTGTCCAAAGCTACGGGCGCGCGCCGCGTCCGCGAAAGCGAAGCACAGCGGCGGGCGACCGAGCTGCTCGCCACCGCGCAGCACATCCGCACGACCGGCGCCCGCGAGGCGACGCGCCTGGGCGCGGAGGCCGCGGCCCTCGAAGCCCGCGGTCCCCTCGCCGTGCGCGAAGCGCTCGTCGAAGCGCTCATCAAAACCCCCATCCGCATCGCGCTCGCCGGCCCCGCCCGCGTGGGAGGTAACCCGTGACTCTCCTGCGCTACGTCGTCCTCGCGATCTTGCTGATTGCCGTCCCCGCGCTCGGCCTGCGCCTGTGCAGCATGCGCCTTGGTGTCGCCGAGTTCGGCGTGCGCCAAAATCAATGGACCGGCGAGATCGAAGCCTTCGACCGCGGTGTCGGCCTACACGCTGCGGTGCCCGGCATCCATTCCATGCGCCGCATTTCCGGCCGCGCGCAGCTCCTCGTTCTAGGTGGTGCGGAGCCGCCGCGCCCGCCGCTTGAGCTGCGGACGCGCGACGACAACATGGTGCGCGCCACGGTGACCGTGCTCTGGCGCGTTCGGCCCGGACGCGCGCACGCCCTCGTGCGCGCGGGATCCGAAGCAACGTACGTCGAGCAGCTCGCAGCCGCGGTCGAAGACGTCCTGCGGGCAGAGTTTGCCCAACTCTCGAGCGAAGAATGGTTCGATCCTGCCCTGCGCGCCGAACGGCTCGGTGCGGCACGCCCGCAGCTCGAGCGCGCCGCCGAGGAGCTCGAACTCGAAGTCCTCGATGTTTTTGCGCCGCACGTCGCATTCAGTTCGGAGTACGAGGCGCGTCTCCAAGCGGGTCAGATTCTCGCGCAACAACGCCAACTGGAGCTCGCCAAAGACACCGTCGCGGCTTCGAAGGCAGATCTCGCCAAAGCCGAAGAAACGACCCGCGCAGCAGAAAAAGAATCGCGGGCGATGTGGACTCTTGAGCGCACATCCATCCTTTCCACCGCCGAACTCGAGCGCCGCATCGCCGATCAACTCGGACTCGACGGCGAAGCCATCGAAAAACTCGCCGGCGAAGTGGTGTGGGGCCAGCGAGTCGGCGGCGCCGAAGCCGAAGTGGCAGCGGCCACCGACGAAGCGCGCCGCCTGGCCTTCGAAGCGCTCGCCCAAAATGGTGGGCGCATCCTGCTCGCGCGCCGCGCCGCGCAGGGCCTGCGCCTAGAGTCCGTCGAACTCGACAGCGCCGATCCCCGTGTCCCCCTCGCCCTCGACCTCGACGCCCTCCAATCCCTTTTGCTCGGAGCTCTCCCGTGAATCGCCAAACGCCCCTCATCGAACGCCTGGGATCGAATCGCCTCGGCGTCGCGCTCGTCGCGGCCTTCGCGCTCCTGTGCGCCTTTGCAATCTGGCCGAGTAGCAATCCCTTGCCGCGGGATGTCCGCGCCGGCCGCACCCTCGCCGGCGTGATGGTCGCGGGGCAATCGGCCTACAGCGCACCCGGTGGCCTGCGCATCGAAGCCACCCATGGCCCGTGGGCGCGTGTGCACTTCGGCCCTGAGGACGAGCAGGGCCGATGGATCCACTTCGCACACGTCACGGCGTTCTCCGTCGCGGCGCCCAGCGAGTGAACTCGAAGTCGAAGCGGCCCGGCGGCGGGACCCCGGGCTAGGGTGGGCCCCAGGCTGCGGTCCAAAAGCCCGCGCGCAACACGCCTTTGTCCGCCCGCGCGAGCACACCCGCGTCGAAGAGCACGAAGTCGGGCAGGCCCACGCCGGAGACCATCCAGGCGCCGAGATGGTGCAGCCGGGTCCCACGCGGCCCCGAATCGGCGATCAGCCCCAGCAATCCGCCGTGCCCGTGTGAATCCGTGCGCGGACGCACGACCAGCGCGCCCAGGTCGGATCCGGTCGACTCCGTTCGCTGCCCCGCGGCATCGACCCACAGGAACGCGCCCCGGCGAGCGTCGAAGGGGCCACCGCGGGGCACCAGCGCCGCAAACGCGCCGTTGCTTTCCCGGTTTCCATAGAGGATCAAGTTCCGCCCGCCAAAACGCACACCCGCGGTGTCCGCGATCACATCGCTGTCGCGCACGATGGGGAGCTCCCCCGCTGCGCGCACGTCCCAGCGTTGCGCATCAAAACGCGCCACCGCCAAGAGTTCGGCGGACTCCTCCTGCGCACCCGTGGTCCCGACGACCAGCACCGGTCCACGGTCGAACACACGCTTGAAGGGACCGCTTGCCCCGGGGCGCTGGCGCTGGAACGCGGCGTCGTCGCGCACGCGCCACACTCCCGCGATGTCGCGGTCAATCGCGACGGGGCGCGCGACGGCTTCGCCCGCGAAGCGCAACACCGTTCCGTCGATCTCGAGTTCGAGGACCGTCGTTGTGCCGCGGTCGCCCGGAGGGAAGTATTCGAAGGTTGCCAGCCCCTGGGTCGTCAGCGCGACGGCGACCGCGCCATCCTGCACACGAATTTCGCCGGTATACCGTCCGGGCAATCCGGGTGTTGCGAGCGCCGCCACGTCGAGCCAGCGATCGTCGAACGTGTAACCGTCCGGGCGCTCGTGCAGCACACGGTGCACCGCGACGCGCTCACCTTCTGCGGGCCACTGCGCGAACTGCCCAACGGGATCGCGCCGCGCGGCGCGGATCACGTCGAAAAGCGGGGGCCAGTCGACGCAGTCCGCGCCCTCCGCAACGTCGCCGTCCCACCAGTGCCCCGCGCCGGGCTCGAAGTGCGCGGCGACGTTTTGCGCCCCAGCCTGTTCGAGAAGCTCAAGCATCTGCCGCGCTTCACTTGCCGGTACGGTCTCGTCCGCGGCGCCGTGCAACACGAAGATCGCAAGGCGCGCGATCGCTTCGATGGCCCGTGCGGTTTCGCTGCCCCGATCCGCGGCGCGCCAGGTGTCCGCCCGCCCACCGGACGGGCGCGGACCTCCGTAGGTGTCAAAGCTCTGCCAACCTGCACTGGGCGCAGCCGCAGCAAACGCCCCCGCATCGAACGCGGCGAGGTGCCACGTGCCGTGGCCGCCCATGGAGTGTCCGGTGACCGCGCGGCGCGTGGTATCCAGACCGAGGGAGCGCTCGACTACGCGCGCCACCTCCACGGCGTCGCGACGGCCCCAATCCTGCCAATCGAAGCCAAAGGGACGGCGATTGGTCGGCGCGGCGATCACATGGCTCGCTTTGGGCGAATAAGCGCGGATCTGAGATGCGGCTCCGACCGAAGCACCGTGCAGGCTCAGCACGAGTCCGGTGTCCGCGGACACCGACGCGGGCGCAAGCACGCCGTAGGGCAACACAGCCCCGTCGACGCGACTGCGATAGGTGCGAAGGCGCGGCTCGCTGGCATCGCGGTACGGGATCTCCAGCGTGAACGCGAGCGCGGCCCCTTCGCCGTCGACCTCGAGCTCGAGCGGCAAACGCCACGGCCGCCGGTCGTCTGCGGTGCGTGCAAGCGGCGTGGCCGTCAACGCGAGTCGCCCCGCACCCAAGGGCGCGAGCGGCCAAGCGCCACCGGCGACACCGGGCTCGAAATCGCCCCCCGCGGCAACCCGCGCGCGGACGGGCCCCTGCCACCCGCGGCGCAAGGAACCCAGCGCCACTCCGATCTCAACGGGCCGCCCCACGTCGTCCACGCCCAACTCGGGCATTGCGACATCCCTTGTGTCCACCACCACAGGCGTGTCCACCGGCCGCAGCAACTGGAAATCGAAGCCACCGCGCATTCCCCCGACCCACACCGGGTGCTCCCCCTCGTCGAGGTAGACCGGACGGCCGATCAAGCCGTAGCGGTATCCGTCGCCCGCGAACGGAGCGCCGTCGATCCAACCGTCGAACGCGCCCGCGAGCCGTACGAGGTAGATCCCCTCCGCGCCCGGCGGAACGTGCACACGCCCGAAGGCCCAGCCCAACCCGCCGCCGGTTGAAAGAGTGGGCCCACCGCCCACGCCGGCCGCGCGCCGCTCCCACCGACCGGTCGCGAGGCTTCCGCGCAGCGCTTCGCCGTCGACTGGGGGCGTGGCGCGCGGGTCAAACAGGTGCCGCCCGAACACCGCGTCCTCGCGGAACGGCCGTCGCCCGCGGCCATCGACGGGCCCGAGGACAAGCCACTCTGCGACGGGTGCGAACCATTCACCCGTCTGCAGCCATTCGCTCGCGGAGGCTGTGGTCGAGGCATCCGCGGCCGGCGGTTCCCCCTGTTGGGTTGCGGCTAGCCGTCCCGCGGACACCGCGGATGCGGGCCCTGCCGTGGCGAAAAAAAAGGACGTGAGGAGCGCGGCACACAGCACTGAGCGCAGCATGGGCCGCATCCTACCCGTCCCCTGGGCTCAGGAAGCCGGGCAGCGCGCGCCGCGCGCGTCCTACCGCCGGGGCGCTGCGCGGGTAGGATCGCCCGCATGTCGATCGCCTTCCTGCTCGCCGGCCTCGCGCTCGGCTTGCCGCTTCCGCCGCAACAATCCCCCGCAGCCCCGCCCGCAATCCGCGCGTTCGTAGGCGCGCGCATCCTGCCCATCGGAGGGCCCCCCATCGAACGGGGTGTTCTGGTGGTGGCAGACGGAAAGATCCGCGCGGTTGGAGCGCTGGATGCCGTGGAGGTGCCCGGCGACGCGGAAGTGATCGATGTCGCCGGCAAGGTGCTCATGCCTGGTTTGGTCTGCACCCACAGCCATGTTGGCGAGCCCTGGGGCGCCGACAGCTCGGGTCCGATCCAACCCGAGGTCTCGAGCGTCGATTCCGTCGATGCCACCGCGGCGAGTGTGCACCGCGCGCGGGCGGGCGGACTCACGACGATCAATGCGATGCCCGGCTCGGGTCATCTCATCAGCGGCCAGACGGTGTACCTCAAGTTGCGCGAAGGCAAAACCGTCGAGGACCTCGCCTACCGCCGGGCGGATGGAGCCTTCGACGGCGGACTGAAGATGGCCAATGGCACCAATCCGCAGCGCAGCTCCGGCCCTTTCCCGGGCACCCGCGCAAAGAGCGCGGCCCTCGTGCGCCAAAGCTTCCTGGACGCGATCGCGTACCGCGACAAGATCGCGGCCGCGGGCGACGACGCAGCGAAGCGCCCCGCGCGCGACCTCGGGCTCGAGGTGCTCGTGGAAGCGCTCGCCGGGACCCGCGTCGTGCACCACCACACACACCGCGCGGACGACATCATGACGGTGCTGCGCCTCGCCGAGGAGTTCGGACTGCGTGTCGTCCTGCACCACGTCAGCGAAGGCTGGAAGGTCGCGGACGAGATCGCGAAGGCGAATGTGGCGTGCTCGATCATCCTGATCGATTCCCCCGGTGGAAAACTGGAAGCCGCGGGCCTCGCCTACGACACGGGCGCGGTGCTCGCGAAGGCGGGGGTGCTCGTTGCGGTCCACACGGACGACTTCATCACCGACAGTCGCTTGTTCCTGCGCAGCGCGGCGTTTGCCGTGCGCGGTGGCATGGGTCGCGAGCAGGCCCTCGAAGCCGTGACACTGGCGGGAGCGAAGATGCTCGACCTCGCGGACCGCGTGGGCAGCTTGGAGGTCGGCAAGGACGCGGATTTCATCGTGCTCGACGGCGACCCGCTGTCCGTGTACACCCGCGTACACCAAACGTGGGTCGAGGGCGAGAAGGTGTTCGACCTCGCCGATCCCGCGGACCGGCTGATCGCCGAAGGTGGGCCCGGAGCCGGCGACCGCCGCCCGGGTGTCAACTGCTGCGCCGCCATCGCGGGTTGGGAGGCCGCCCGATGAGACGCCGCGACCTGCTGCTCGCGATCGCCATCGGCGCCGTACTCGCGCCCGCGGGCTTGGCCTGCAACACCGTGGCAGCGGGCCCGGCTCCCCGCGAACTCGCACCTGCGAACGGGCCCCAGGGCGCGCGTCCCGCGCTTCCCCAGCGCTCTATCGCCGTGCGCGCCGAGCGCCTCCACACCATGGCCGGCCCGGTGATCGAGGATGGCGTCGTGTGGATCGAGAACGGACTCGTACGCGCCGTCGGGCCTGCCGGATCGATCGAGTTGCCCGCGGGCATCGAGATCCTCACCGCAAAGGTCGCGACCCCCGGCCTTGTCGACGCCCACACGGTGGTGGGCCTCGCCGGTTGGCTCAACGAAGACGCGGACAAGGACGAGCTCGACACCACCGCCGCGATGCAGCCCGAGCTGCGCGCCCTCGACGCGTACAACCCGAACGAGCCGCTCGTCGGTTGGGTGCGCTCGTTTGGCGTGACCACGGTGCACACGGGACACGCACCAGGTGCGTTGATCAGCGGTCAAACCCTAATCGCCAAAACCCGCGGTGACACCGTGGAGGCGGCGGTGATGGTGCCCGACGCGATGGTCACCGCGGCCCTGGGCGACGGCGCCCGCGGCGGTTTTGGTGCACCGGGTTCGCGTGCACGTGCCGCGGCCATGCTGCGCCAGGAACTGCACGCCGCCGCACGCTGGACCGAGGACCGCGCGCGGGACGCCGCGAAGGAGCCTGAAGAGGGTGAAACAACGCCGACTCCCGCGCGCGACCTGCGCAAGGAGGCGCTGGCGCGGGTGCTTGCGGGCGAGGTGCCGCTGCTCCTCACCGCACACCGCGCCCACGACCTGATGACCGCGCTGCGCATCGCCGAGGAGTTCCCCAACGTGCGGCTCATCCTCGATGGCGCGAGCGAAGCACCGCTCGTGATCGACGCGATCCGCGCGGCCGGTGTCGCGGTCATCGTGCACCCCACGATGCGGCGCACGGGTGGCGAGTCGGAGGCGCTCGCGTTCACCACACCCCAGCGCCTATTGGACGCCGGGATTCCGACCGCGCTCCAATCCGGCTATGAAGACTACGTCCCGCGCACGCGGGTTGTGCTCTTCGAAGCAGCGATCGCGGCGCGCTACGGACTCGAATTCGAGCGCGCCCTCGGACTGATCACGAAGGACGCCGCGGCGCTGCTCGGGATCGCCGATCGAGTCGGCACGCTGGAGGTGGGCAAACACGGCGACGTTGCGCTCTTTGACGGGGACCCGTTCGAGTACACGTCGCACTGCACCGCCGTCGTCATCGAGGGCGAGCGTTTTGCGGGTGAGAATGCGCAAGGGATTCGCTAACCCGCGCGGGTGAGCCAAAGGATGCGACGGCGACAGACGAGCTATCGTCCGTTTCCGGGCTGGCTGCGGGGGACGCGAAACCGCCACCCATGGCCTTGTAGAGCGCAATCAAGTTCGTCGTGATCGCGGCATTGCTGATCGCAAGTTCGTTCTCGAGCCCCGCCACGACACGTTCCGAATAGAGCACGGCCCGGAAGTCCGAAATTCCTTCGCGGTACTGCGTCTGTGCGAGTTCGACCGCGCGGCGCGCCTGGGTCGCGGCGCGTTCGAGCGCCGCGGCACGGGACTGTTCGCGCACGACGCGTGTCAGCGCGTTCTCGGCTTCCTCGAGCGCGAGCAACACCGTGCGCTCCCAACCGATTTGCGCGGCCTCGGCGCGGGCTTCCTGCGCGATCACACGCTGTTTGAGCCGCCCGCCGTCGAACAGGCTCCAACGCAGGGACGGCCCGATACCGGCCACTTTGCTGTCCCCCTCGAAGAGGTTCGCCGCGCCGTCGGACGCCAGACCGAGGGTGCCGCCAAGTGCGAACCGCGGGTAACGGTCGCCCTGTGCAACGCCGATGCGCGCCACCTCGGCGGCGTAACGACGCTCCGCGGCAACCACGTCAGGACGGCGGCGCAAAAGGTCAGCGGGAACCCCCACGACAACCTCCGCGGGCGCGCGCGGCACGGCGGGCGCCGCTGCGAGTTCGTCCTCGAGCGCACCAGGGGCGAGGCCAATCAACACCGCCAGGCGGTGACGCGCGGCGGCCGCGCCCGCTTCGAGCAACGGCACGCGGGAGCGTGTGCTCTCGACGTTGGTGTCGCCCTGGGCGACGTCGCGGTCCCCCACGAGCCCCGCTTCCTGACGCGAACGCACGAGCGCGAGGGTGCGCTCCTGCAAATCGACGTTCGTGAGTGCGATGGTGATGCGGCGCTCGAATGCCGCGCGGTCGACGTACGCGCGTGCGACTTCCGCGGCGATGGCCACGGCCACGGCACGCACGTCGGCAGCGCTGGCATCGAGGTCACGCTCCGACGCCTCGACCGCGCGCCGCACACGGCCCCACAGGTCGAGTTCCCAGGCGGCATCCAAGCCGAGCGCGTGGATGTTCGTCCGCGAGCTGAACGCGCCGAACGGTGTGTTCTGGCTCTCCTCGCGGTGTTCGTAGGATCCCCGCGCATCGATCGAAGGCCAGCGCTCGCCCGCCGCGACTCCGCGCAGGGCACGCGCTTCGTCGAGGCGCACAAACGCTTCGCGCAGATCGAGGTTGCGCAGGAGCGCGCGTTCCACCAGTTCTGAGAGCTTGGGATCCCCCAAACCCTCCCACCAGCTGACGTGCTCGCCAAAACCCGCCGCAAGCCCGCCGCCCGCGGGCTGCGACCAGCTCGCCGGCGCATCGAACTCCGGCACTTCGTAGTCGGGACCGACGGCGCACGCCGCGAGCAAAACCAGAGTGAGCGCGCTGAATGCAAGACGCGCGGGCAGTGTGGTGAGGGGCGCCATCAGACGTACTCCAGGACGGGTTTGGACGGAATCGGGTTCGCAACACGATCGGAAACGGGCGCTGTAGGCTCTTCCAGGTCGGGACGCGCGCGGTGGTTCGCGGCGATCAGCGAATAGAAGACCGGAACCACGACGAGTGTGAAAACCGTTCCCACCGCCATGCCGCCGACGAGGACGATGCCGATGCTGTTGCGCGCTTCCGCGCCCGGTCCAGTGACCAGCACCAAGGGCAAGTGGCCAAAAACCGTGGCCGCCGACGTCATCAGCACCGGGCGCAGCCGTGTGGCAGCCACTTCGCGCAGCGCGGCGATCTTGTCCAGGCCCTGCTCCTGCAGCGTGTTGGCGAACTCGACGATCAGGATCCCGTTTTTTGCGATCAAACCGACGAGGGTGATGAGTCCCACCTGCGAATACACGTTGATCGTCGTCAGGTCGAGGAAGGTGAAGATCAAGGCGCCGCTGATCGCCAGCGGGACCGAGCCCGCGAGCACGATGAACGGATCGCGGAAGCTCTTGAACTGCGCCAAGAGCACGAGGTAGACGAGCACGATCGCAAAACCGAGCGTCACGACGAGGGCCGACGCTTCGCGGCGAATCTGGCGTGATTCGCCTGAGTAGTCGATATTCACGCCCGGACCGATAAGGCCACGCGCTGCATCCTCGAGCACCGTCAAGCCCTCCTCCTTCGTCACGCCCGGAAGCACACCGCCGAAGATCTTCACCGCGTTCTGTTGCTGGAAGCGGTTGAGCGTGCGCGGCACGGTTGCCGCTTCGAGGCGTGTGAACGTCGAGGCCGGCACCAGTTCACCGCTGGGTGTCTTGATCTTGAGGTCGAGCAGCGGCCCCACGGTTTTGCGGCCCTCGTCGCCGATCTGCGGGATGACTTTGTAGCTGCGATCGAAGTGGTTGAAGCGGTTCACGTAACCACCGCCGAGCAGCGTTCCGAGCTCGCGCCCGACGCTGGCGAGGTCGAGTCCGAGGTCCGCGACCATCTCGCGGTCGATGGCGACACGCACCTGGGGTCGATCGATCTTGAGGTCCGTGTCGACGTACAGGAACTTGCCGCTTTGCATCCCCGCTTGGATGAGCGCCTGCGCGGTCTCGAGCATGGCCTCGACCGACCCGTCGCTCAGCAGCACGAGTTCGACGTCGAACATCCCAGGTGTCGGCAGCGGCGGGTCGAGCCGCGGCAGCACGCGCAGCCCCGGCACCGTCGATAGCGCCCCGTAGACTTCGCCGAACAGTTCCTGGGTGGAGCGCTCCCGCTCGCGCCAGTCGGTGGCGACAAATCCGCCGAAACCGCCTGCGTTGTTGACGAGCGACCACATGCAGCGGTTTTCAGGGAACGCGTTGACCGCTTCCACGACCTTGCGCGATTCCCGGTCGACCGACTCCACCGTCGCGTCCGGCGCGACGTCGAAGAACAGGCTGAGCAAGTCCCCCGCCTCGACGATGGCCCCGCTTTCGAAGTGGACCTCGCGCACGGTGCCCGCGAGTTCATTGCGCAGGGTGACGGACCGCAGCGCGCGCACGGTGCCGATCGCGGTGGTTGTCGTGACGTGTTCGGCGAACCGGACCGTGACCGCCTCGACACGTTCCTGCGGCTCGGGTTGACTGGCGGCGAACGCTGCGGATTCCGCCCGGGCGTCGCGCTTCCAAACGGCGAGAGCAAGTCCGCCGAGGGCGACAGCGAGGAACAGCGCGGTGGATGCCAAAAAACGCCCCAGGAAGGGCTTCGAACGGGTACGCGGTATAGGGGAGTGGGTTGGGTGGGTCGTAGACCAGTCGACTACCCGTGGTCTCGGAGCAGGCCGGTGTCTGCCAGCGGTTGGGGGGAGTTTCTGCCTGGGCGATCGGAGGGCGGGCGGCCAGCGGCGGCGTCAGGCCATATCGCCGAGCAGCGAGTCGAAGACGAACGTGAGGAAGTCGTCGAGGGGCTGAACGCTGCGGTCGATTTGCATGCGGATCGCGGCGCCCTCCCACATCATCACGAGCACGTTGGCAAGCCGGTCTGCGTCGTGGCGTCGATCGATCTCGCCGGCTGCCTGGCCTTCGCGAATCGCCTGGGCGAGGAGCGCGCTCCACTGCTGGTACACACAGCGCACGGCGGCGTGGACCGGCTCGCTGAGGTTGGCCGTTTCGAGGGCGAGCTTCGGAATGATGCACTCCACGGTCGGTCCGCTTTGGGCGCATTCTTCCCGGGTTTGCTCAAACACGGCCCGCAGGCGCTGCACGGCGGTGCGCCGTCGGTCGCCGAGGATCGCACGCAGGGAGATCAGGTACGCGTCCCGCGCGCGCTCGATCAGGGCGACGCCGAAGTCCTCTTTGGATGCGAAGTAATGGTAGAAGGAGCCCTTGGGAACGGCGGCGAGCTGCAAGATTTCGTTGAGGCCGCAACCGTTGAAACCCTTCTCACCGACCAGCTTCGCGCCCGCGGCGAGGATGCGCTCCTTGGCGTCCCCACCCGGCGCCGCGGCGACGGACTCGGACGCGGAATCGTCCACACTGCGGCTCCCATAACCACGGGCGATCCCGGACCCGTCGGCGCTCACCGGGTTGCCGGGATTCGGCGCGTTGGTGCTTTCGAGGTCCATGGCAAAAAGATTAGACCAGTCGTCTACGACTGTCAAGCCACCTTCTCGAGCGCCCACCACCCGAGGCCAGCGACGGCGGCGAAAAACGCTGCCGCGTAAAGCGCCACACGCACTTGGAACGCACCCTTCGACGTTTTGTGCCTGAAAAACGCCATACCGAGGATCACCCCCGGCAGGCCGCCAAGGAGCACCGGCGCGGCGAGTCGGGCCTCGGGAATCCGGCGGCGCCCCAATCGCGCGCGCCGCTTGTCGAAACCCATCTGGGCGAAGGCGTAGGCATTAAGAGCGGCGCCTAGCACAGCGACCGCAGACCATCTTGCACCCACGTCCGCGAGGATTCGCTCAAACTCGTTCACCCCACGAGCGTATCCGTCGCGCGCAAATGTCGCGCCGCCTGCGCCCCTCGTCATTCCCTACAGCGCACGTTCCCGTGGCATATGGAACGGCAAATGGTTGGTGACTTGGTCCGCACTGTTGCATAACTGTGACGTACCGCTCCGAGGAAGTTCGCATACACCCGAGCGTAGCCATCGACGCGCGCGGAGCGCATCCCGTGGCGACTCTGCACCCCCTGATCTCCGGTTCTCCCGCCGGCTTCTTCCCCCAGGACCTGCCATGTGTTTGAAATCTGCACGACTGTTGGGCGGCCGCGCGCTGCGTCCGCTCGCGCTCTGTCCGCTCGCGCTCTGGCTCTGCGCCGCATGGCCCGCATCCGCCACCGCGCGGGAAACGCTCGACCCGGTCGCGGCGTTGTCATCTACCGCAGCCCCGTCATCTACCCCAACCCCCAAGGCCGAGGCGATGTGGCTTGGCAAGGCCCACAACCTCGACAAGCTGCCGGACACGATGCCCCTGTCGACACGCACGACCCTGGCGGAGTGGCGGTCGTTCCTTGAGGGCAAGGGATACCGCGCGTGGGTCGCCAAGGACGGTCGGGTTGTGCTGCTGATGCCGCAGCGTTCCAAGGGTGACAAGCGCATGGAACTCGTGGAGCGCACGCTCGTGGCGTTCGACGCAGTGCTGCCGGTCCCCGCTAGCCGGCTGGAATCGGCGGCCGTTCCCGAAGTGAGCGCGCCCGCCGCGCCCGCCGCGCCCGCCGCGCCCGAGGGTTCGAAAGAAGCTGGCAACGGGGAGGGCATGGCGCGGGTGACGCCGCAGATCGAAACTCCGCCCGAAGACGACCTGCCGCCGGGCGCCGTCCGCGCGGCAGACGGCTCGTGGACGTACACGTGGAAGGAAGACGGCGCCGCGCCGGACACCGAAACCGCCGTCATCCTGGAGCTGGGCAAACGCGAAGACCAACGGGCGGTGATCGCGCACCTTGAAAAACTCCACCCGTACCTCGGCGCCTTCGAAACGGGCAACCTCGCGGGGTTCAGCCTGGAGCGCCCCCTCGTCGCCGCGTGGCTCGCCAACGAGCCCGAAAACGAGGAGTGGAACCCGGATGCGGAGCTCGTCCACCGCACTGCGACCTTGCTGTTCCTGCGCCGCTTTGGAAGCCAACCGTTCTGGCTCCAAACCGGCTTCGCGTGGCACCTTGAGATCGCCATCGTCGGAGGAATCTGGTGTTTCCCTTACCGCGCCGAGTTCATTTTCGCGGTCGAGCACACGGCCTGGCCGGCGAACCTCGAATCCATGTTCGAAAAGCGCGCCAAGCAGCCGTTCGGTTTGGGCGAGGTCGCGCACTGGAAACGCGGCACCTTCGACCAGAGTTCGGCAACCAAGTCGTGGGGTACGGCCGCCTGGCTCGCCACCCAGCGCCCCGCGGAGTTTTCCGCAGCCCTCGAGGCGCTGCGCATCCACCGCGACACGAACAACCGCATCAACCTGGAAAACGGCGAGTGGCGCCGAATCCCGGGCTGGGAAGTGCCCCAGGCCGTCCAGGCCGAGGTGTTCGAGCGCCACTTTAGTCCCAAGATCTGGGCCGAGCTGACCGATGCCTTCCGCGGCGCGCGCACGGGCGCCCTCGCGAAGACACGGGCGCGGTAGGGTCGAAAGCTTGCCCCTGGGCGGGGCCGGGATGAGAATGGCTGGCCACCGGGGGACGCTTGCCCCCCACCGCCCCATGCGAGTGCTCACCCTCGACATCAATGGCGATCCCATCGAGGTCGCCGCCCCGGACCATTGGACCCTGCTTGAAGTCCTGCGTTACCGCCTCGGTTTGACCGGGTCGAAGCAGGGCTGCGACAAGGGCGACTGCGGTGCGTGCACGGTGCGCATCGACGGCGAACCGCAGCTTGCGTGCCTCTCTCTCGCGGTGCTGTGCGAAGGGCGGAAGATCGAAACGATCGAGGGCATGCTTCCCGCTCACCTGCGCGCGGGCGGCAAGGGTCCCGATCCGCTGCAGGACGCGTTCGACCGCTGCGGCGCCCTGCAGTGTGGTTTTTGCCAGCCGGGGATGCTGATTAGCGCGCGCGCGCTGCTCGATGAGAACCCCGATCCCAGCCGCGATGAAATCCGCGCGGCGCTCGCCGGCAACCTGTGCCGCTGCACGGGTTACACGCAGATCTTCCAAGCGGTAGAACTCGCGGCCGCCGAAGCCAATGGGCGCGCTCCCACGCCGCCCGCCTGGCACCCCGCGGGCAACCCGTGGCCGGCCGCGCTCTCGAAGTGCGCCGAACCGAAGGACCCGCGCTGATGGCCGCCCGCGACCAGCACGGGCCGGGTGCACCGTTCGGCGACGGCTTCAAGGTTATCGGCCGCGCCGAGCGCAAGATCGACGGCCTGGCCAAAGCCACGGGGCAAGCGGTGTACACCGACGACATCCAGTTGCCCGGGATGTTGCACGCGAAGATCCTGCGCAGCCCGCACCCCCATGCGCGCATCCGCGGCATCGACACCGCGCGCGCGCGCGCGCTGGCGGGCGTGCACGCGGTCATCACGGGCGCGGACATGCCGATCCGCTATGGCGTGATCCCCTGGACGCCGGACGAAAACGCGCTGGCCGTCGAGAAGGTGCGCTTCATCGGCGACGAAGTCGCGGCGGTGGCGGCGGTCGACGAGGACACGGCCAATGCGGCGCTCGAGCTCATCGACGTCGACTACGAGGTGCTGCCCGCGCTCTTCGAGCCCGAGGCCGCGCTCGCGCACGCCGCAAACCAGATCCACGAGACGCCGGAGAGACCCGACCGCGGCAACGTCAGCAAACACGTCCGGCTCGAATTCGGCGACGTGGACGCGGCCCTTGCCTCTGCCGACATCGTGATCGAGGGAGAATACCGCTTCCACGGCTCGACCCACGCGCCCATCGAACCCCACTGCGCGGTTGCGACGGTCGCGCCCGACGGTGTGCTGACCCTGTGGTCCGCGACCCAGATCACGCACTATGTGCACCGCGCGATCGCGCGGGTGCTGGAGCTGCGCGAATCGCAGATCCGCGTGATCCAACCGTGCCTAGGGGGTGCTTTCGGCGGCAAGAGCGACCCGTTTGCGCTCGAGTTCTGCGTGGCGAAGCTCGCCATGCTGACCGGCCGACCCGTGAAGATGCTGTGGACACGCGAAGAAGTGTTCTACGCACACCGCGGCCGCCACCCGATGAAGCTGCGTTACACGAGCGGTATGTCGAAGGATGGCCGCCTCGCGGCAGTCGACGCGAAGATCCTGATCGACGGGGGTTCGTACAGCTCGTTCGGACTCGTCACCACCTACTATTCCGGCCAGCTCCTGACCGGACCAGTGCACTTCCCAACGTACCGCTTCGACTCGACGCGGGTGTTCACGAACAAGCCACCCTGCGGCCCGAAGCGTGGCCACGGCTCGGTGCAGCCGCGGTTTGCGTTCGAAGTGCAGCTCGACGAACTTGCCCATGCGGCAAACCTCGATCCGATCGAGCTGCGCCGTCGCAACTGGCAGGGTGAGCACACCCAAACCGTCAACGGGCAGCGCATCACATCCAACGGGTTCCTCGCGTGTCTCGACGCGGTCGAGCGCGCGAGCGGTTGGGCCGAGCGCCGCGGGAAGTTGCCCTTTGGCCGCGGCCTGGGCGTCGCCGGTTCGATGTACATCTCGGGCACGAACTACGCGATCTACCCCAACGACATGCCCCAGGCGGGCATCCAGATCAAGCTGGATCGCTCGGGCCTCGCCACCGTCTTCACGGGTGGCAACGACATCGGCCAGGGATCGAACACGGTCGCGCGCGCGATCGTCGCCGAAGAGCTCGGCCTGTGCCCCAGCGACGTGCGTGTGGTCGCCGCCGACACGGACCTTTGCCCGGTCGACCTGGGTGCCTATTCGAGCCGCGTGACCTTCATGGTCGGCAACGCGACGATCGACGCCGCGCGCAAGCTGCGCCGGCTGATCACGGGTGCGGTCGCCAAGAAGTGGCAGATCGACGAAAAGCGCGTTTTCATGGGCCGCGGTGAGGTGTTCGACCTGGACGACCGTGCGCGCTGCATCACGTCGCGCGAGGCGTTCCAGATCGCCGAGGCCCTGCACGACACCCTCGGCGCCACCGGCTCCTACAACACCCCCACGCTCGGAGGTGACTACCGCGGCGGCACGATCGGAGCTTCGCCGGCGTACTCGTTCACGGCCCACGTCGTGGAAGCGGACGTCGACGTGGAGACGGGGCGCATCACCGTCCACCATTGCTGGGTCGCCCACGATTGCGGACGCGCGATCAACCCGATGCTGGTCGCGGGGCAGATGGAAGGTTCGGCGTACATGGGCCTCGCCGAAGCCCTGATGGAAGACCACGACATCAATCGGTTCGGACTGCACGCTGGTCCGTCCCTGCTCGATTACCGCATCCCGACCAGCGTCGACACTCCGGAGCTCCACGCCTTGATCATCGAGAGCATTGACCCCGAGGGCCCCTACGGCGCAAAGGAAGCCGGCGAGGGCCCGCTCCACCCCGCGCTGCCCGCGATCTCCAACGCGGTGTTCGACGCCGTGGGTGTGCGCCTGCGCGAGTTGCCCTTCACCCCCGCCGTCGTGCTGCGCAACCTACGCGCGGCCGGCGTCGGTGCGCGGAACACCACCCGCGCCGTTCCCGCCGGAGGGCGAAGCTGATGTTGCGCCTTCCGAAAACGCGCATCGAGCGGCCGACATCGGTGGAAGCCGCCGTGGCACTGTTGGTCGAACACGGAGAGCACGCGCTGCCGATCGCCGGTGGCACGGACCTCGTGCCGAACATGAAACACGGGCTGTTCGAGCCCAAGGTGCTCGTCGCGCTCGGGAGCATCGAAGCGCTGCGCCGCTTCGAGTTCCTCGCCGATGGGACCGCGGTGATCGGCTCCGGGGTTTCGCTGCACGCGATCGCCACCGATGCGCGTGTCCAGGCGCGGTTCCCCGTGCTCAGCCAGGCGGCGGGATTGATAGCGGGGCCGCAGTTGCGGCGCATGGGCACGCTGGGTGGCAACGTGCTGCTCGACACCCGCTGCCAGTGGTACAACCAAACGCACTTTTGGCGCCAAGCGCTCGGCTTCTGCCTGAAGAAGGACGGAACCGTGTGCCACGTCGTGCAGGGGGGGTCGAAGTGCGTGGCCGCCGCCAGCAACGACACCGCACCGGCCCTGATGGGCCTCCGCGCGCACCTCGTGTTCGAGGGCCGCGGCGGGCGACGCGAGATTGCGATCGACGACCTGTGGCATTCCGACGGGATCGCGAACAAGAAGATGGCGGGCGACGAAATCCTGGTGGAAGTGCGGATTCCGGCCCCGCACGGCGACACACGCAGCGCGTACGGCAAGTTGCGTGAGCGCGGCTCCATCGACTTCCCGTTGCTCGGTGTGGCGGCGCGCATCGACGTCGACGCAGTGGGCAAGGTGGAGGGTGCCGACGTCGTGCTCGTCGCCCTGCAGGCACGCCCGGTGCGCCTCAAGCGCTGCGCGGAGATCTTGGCCGGGCTCGACGTCGACGGCGAGGCGTTCGAAGCGGGTGTGGATGCGGTCGCGGAAGCGGCGTACAAGCAAGCACACCCGATGCCCAACGTTCCGGGTGACGCCCCGTGGCGGCGCGCGATGGTGCCGGTCTACGTGCGGCGCACGCTGCTTGCCGCAGCGCGCCGCGAAGGGCCCGTCCACCACGTTTGATGGACGCCGTTCGCGACGGTACGGCTGCGGCGGGTGGTGTCGCCACGGACACACGGGGCGGCGCGGGCGCACCGTGGGACCGCCTACCCCTCGCCCGGTCGACGGGGCGCTTCGCGCTACCGATCGGTCTGCTGCTCGCGGCCGCCGCGGCCCCACCGGGCACCTATGTGCCCATCGCGCTGTTCGCACTGTTCTTCGGACTGCTAGTGCTTCCCCTGTGGCTCTACGCGCTGGCTTCGGCGCTGCGCCACGGCCTGCGCGGGCTCGGCGCACGCCTCGTGCCGCTCGCCGTCTTCCCGGCGGTGCTTTTGGCGGGGGTCGCGTTGATGTCGAGCCACGCGTTCGACCGGTTGGTGTTCCGGATCGCGCCGGGCGGGCTCGCGCGGTTCGAGCGCGAGCTCGACGCGCTCCCGGACACCCGCACTGAAGTCGAGGGCACGTGGTACGGCCCGTACGCCGTGCGCACCATGCGCATCTGGGGTGCGGACCGCGGCCTCGTCCAAGTGGAGCTCGTGATGACACGCACGTTCCTCAGCGCCGCCGGCCTGGTCCGCGCGCGCGACGAGCAGGCCCTGGCCCAGCTCGCGCGGATCGACCCGGAGCTCGAAACCTGGCCACTGGGCGACGGGTGGTTCGCCTATTCGGGCGAAGCGCTGGAGCGCCGCCGCTGATCCGCGGTTCCCCGCGGCCGCGGCGCAGGGACAATCAGGCGGGCGGCGCGCCCAGGTGGGCCCGGGCGCGCGTCTCGTCGTCGCTCACGAGGATCTCCGCTTCGGGGAACATCATTCGCCCCAGGCGCTCCAACCAGGTGTGCGCGGGCACGGGGCCCACGATCGCGGCGCGCTCGACCGCATCCGTCGCGCCCGAGCTGAACTCAAACGACTTCCAGACCGGGGCGAGGGCCACGGCGTCGAGGCCATCAAAGCGCACGAGCACCCGGCGCGCCGCGCGGTGCCCGAGTTCGGTTTCGAGCACCGCGAAAAACCGCCCCGTGCTCTCGAGCGGCGCAGTTGCGTCGAACGCGAGCCCGACGGTGCCCGGCGCTTCCAAGATCAGGCGGTGCATGGTCACCAAGTTACGTCCGCTCGCGCGCGCGCGATAGGCTCGGGCGCCGTGAGTCGCCCCGTCCGCAAAGACCTCTCGCTGATGTCCTACGACGGCGCGGCCTTCAGCCTGATGGTGGGCGCGGGGGAGACGTTTTTGCCCGCGTTTGCCCTCGCGCTCGGCCTCGGCGACGCGATTTCGGGGCTCGTGGCGACGGTCCCGTTGCTGATCGGAGCCGCGCTCCAACTCGCGGCCCCGCGCTTGATCCAAAGGCTCGGTTCGCGCCGCCGGTGGGTCACAGGGTGCGCCGCAGTGCAGGCGGCGGCTTTTGCTCCCCTCATCGCGGGTGCCTGGTTCGGAGCACTGCCCGCGACCGCCCTGTTTGCCGTCGGCGCGGTCTACTGGGCGACGGGCCTTTCGGCCGGCGCGGTCTGGAACACCTGGGCCGAGGACCTGGTCCCCCGGGGCCTGCGTACACGCTACTTCGCGCGCCGCGCGCGCCTGATGCAGTTCGCCGTGTTGCTCGGCCTGCTCCTTGGCGGCCTCTTGCTGGACGCGGGGCGCGAAGGCGGGACGCGGCTCCTCGCGTTCGCGGCGCTGTTTTCCCTGGCTGCGGTCGCCCGCGGCACGTCCGCACTGTTGCTCGCGCGTCACAGCGAAAATCCCCTGCCGCCGGACAGCCTGCGTCCGCTCGATTTTGCAACCGTGCGCCAGCGCTTGACCCGCGGGTCCTCGGGGCGCCTGTTGATCTACCTGTTGAGCGCGCAGACCGCCGTGCAGATCTCAGGGCCGTTTTTCACGCCCTACATGCTGAGCGAACTCCGCTTCAGTTACCTCGAATACATGGCCTTGCTCGCGACGACCTACGTCGTGCGCATCCTCGTCTCGCCGCTGATCGGCGAACTCGCCCAGCGTTTTGGCCCGCGGCGCCTTCTCTTCTGGGCGGGCATCGGCCTCTTCCCGTCCCCGATCTGGTGGGTCCTCGCGGACAGCGTCGAGATGCTGCTGCTCGCCCAGGTGTACGCGGGTGTCGTCTGGGGCGCATTTGAGCTGTGCTCGCTGCTGCTGTTCTTCGAGACGATCCACGTCCGCGAACGCACCAGTGTCCTCACGATCTACAACCTCGCCAACGCGGCGGCGTTCGTCCTGGGCTCCCTGATCGGCGCCAGCGTCCTTGCAGGCTTCGGAGCGTCGCGCGAAACGTACCACTGGCTGTTCCTGGTTTCGGGCGCCCTGCGGCTTGCTCCCGTTCTGCTCCTGCGCGGTGTCGCCGAGGCCCGCACCCTGCCGGGCACCCTCGCCACGCGCACGGTCGCGGTGCGCGCCAACTCGGGCTCCCTCGAACAGCCGGTGCTTTCGGCGATGCCGCGCCGACGCTGGATGGCAGCGCTGCGGGCACGGGCCGCACGTATCCGCGCCGCCGCGCGGGACTGATCAGCGCCTTCCCGAGCGCACGATCGACCACAAAAGTGCGAATCCCAGCGCCGCGGACGATAGGAAACCCACGAAGCCGAAGAGCGGCAGGTCGAACAGCCGCGGGCCGCGGTCCACGGTCATGCCAATCGACGTTCCGACGATCAGCGCGGCCGTCACCATGCCGATTGTCAGCCGATTTGCGCTGCGGTTGATCTGTGCGGAAAAATCGTCGAGCTGCGCCACGTCGAAGCGCATCTGGAAACGGCCGCGGCGCAGACGCGCGAGGATCGAACGCAGGTCGCGCGGCAAATCCGCGACCAGCCCGACGAAGTCCCCACCGTGGCGGCGCAGCAGCGCGCGAACGGAATGGTGCCGCGACAGCGCGCGGCGGACGATCGGCTCGAGCTGCGCCGTCAGGTCGAACCCCGGGTCAAGTGCCCGACCCAGGCCGTCGAGCAGTGTGAAAACACGCAGCAAGGACGCAACGTCGGGCGGCAAGAAGAGGCCGTTCTCGCGGATGACGGCGAGCACGTCCTCGATCAGCGCTCCCGTGTCCACTTTGCCGAGCGCGGTGCCGTACCAGCGGTCGATGAACGCGCGCACGTCCTGCGCGAGCAGTTCCATATCGACTTCGCGGTCGTCCCCACCCCACGCGACGAGCATCTCCGCCGCGCGCCCCTCGTCGCGTTGGAACACCGCGACGAGCAACCCGAGGAACTCGCGTCGACGCGCATCGGTGAGTCGCCCCACCATGCCGCAGTCGAGCAAACCGAGCTCGCCTTGCCCGAGGAAAATCACGTTCCCCGGATGGGGATCCGCATGGTAGAGGCCGTGCTCGAACACCATCTCGAGCACCGCGTCGGCACCGCGCCGCGCAAGCGAAGGTCCGTCGATCTGTGCCAACGATGGATCGCTGAGCCAGTGGTTCGCACTGACACCGCGGAAGCGCTCTAGGACCAGCAACCGCTCGCGCGAATAGGCTTCAAAAACCTTCGGGACACGCACGCCATTTTCCGGCGTGAGCTGGGCCCCGATCGCTATCGTGTGGCGCGCTTCCAGGTCAAAATCGAGTTCCGCGCGCAGCGTCCGCGAAAAGTGCCGCACGAGTTGGCGCGGGCGATAACGCCGCAGATTGACCAGTTCCGCCTCGACGATTTCCGCGAGCCGCGCGAGCAACCGCAGGTCGGCTTCCACCACCCCGCGAATGCCAGGGCGTCGCACCTTGAGGACGACGTCCTCCCCCGACGGCAACCGCGCACAGTGGACCTGCGCGATCGAGCCAGCGGCAAGCGGAACCGCGTCGAAGCTCGCAAAAGCCGCGCCGGGCGGCATCCCGAGGTCTTCCTCGAGTTGCGCCGCGATTTCGGCGTACGGGACGGGGGAAACACGCTCCAGGAGATTGGCCAGCTCGCTGGTCCAGTCCGGCGGCAGAAGATCGGGCCGGCCCGCGAGCAACTGGCCAAACTTCACGAACGTCGGGCCCAGTTCCTCGAGCGCTCGGCGAACCCGCTCGGGCAGGGGCATTTCGCGCACCGACGCGAGGGCGTCCCAGTGCAGGACGCGGCCCGCGCGCCGGAGCAGCGTGCCCAGGCCGAGGCTCTGCACGACATCGCCGAGGCCGTGGCGGATCAGCGTCGACGCGATCTCCTGCAGTCGGCCAAGGTCGCGGGCGGCGCTGAGCACTTCGAGGACGCTCATCGGGGTTGTTATACGGGCCGACGGGCGCCCCTGGTACGTTGGCCCGCCCGTCGCGGCCGGTCGCGGGCCGCCGCGGCGAAAGTCCATGTCGAAGTCGACCCTTGTGCTGGTTCCGACGCATCTTGAGATGCGCAGGCTCGTAGACCTAGGTGGGCTGCCCGTGGGGTTTGGGGCCATGCACCTTGCGGGGTTTGGACCCGTTGCGGCGGCGGCGCGCACGGCCGCGCTGATCGAGCGCCTGACACCACAGCGTGTGCTCCTGATCGGCATCGCGGGGGCCTACGACACCTCGCGGCACCCGGTCGGATCGGCGTTGGTGTTCGACCGCGTAGCGCTCCACGGCGTCGGCGCCGGCGAGGGTGCGGATTTTCTCGGGCCCCCGGCCCTGGGCTTCCCCCAGTGGCCCGCGCAGGGGGAAACACAAGCGATCGAGGACGAGCTACCCCTCGCAGTCCCCCACGGGATCGACCGGGTGGGGCGGGCGCCGTTGTTGCTGACGACCACCGCCGCGAGCGCTACGGCGGAGCAGGCAAACGAGTGCCTGCGCCGGTTCCCCGCCGCCGCAGCCGAGGACATGGAGGGTTTTGCCGTCGCGTTTGCGTGCGCGCTCGCCCACATCCCGCTTGCCATCGCGCGCGGCATCTCGAACCCAGTGGGCGAGCGCAACCCCGCCCGTTGGAACATCCCGCTCGCGCTTGCGGCGGCATTGCGCGCCGCACGCGGCGCACTCGAGCAACCCCACTGGGAACCGCCGCGCACATGACCCGCCTCGCCATCGGCATCTCGACCTGCCCCAACGACACGTTCGCCTTCCACGGCCTCCTGTGCGGCGCCATCGAGGTGCCCGGCATCGAGCTTGAGTTTTCGCTCGCCGACGTCGAGGACCTGAACGGCCGGCTCCTCGGCGGGACCCTCGACGTCGCGAAGATCAGCTACCACGCCGCCTTGCGCGCAGCCGACCGGATCAGCGTCTTACCCGCGGGTTCGGCGCTGGGTTTTGGCGTCGGCCCGCTCGTGCTCGGATCGAAGAGCCGCGCGGATCGCACGGGCACACCCCGCGTGCTGACGCCGGGTGCGCTCACCACGGCGGCACTCCTGTGGGAGATTTTCCACCGCGGCGAGGGCGCGGTGCACCACGTGCGCTTCGACACGATCCCAAGCAGCTTGAGCAACGGGCACGCAGAGCTCGGTGTGTGCATCCACGAAGCGCGTTTCACGTGGCAGAGTTGGGGTGTCGATTGGGTCGAGGACCTGGGTGCCCGCTGGGAAGCGGAAACCGGCGCGGCGCTGCCCCTGGGTGGCATCGCCGCGCGCTCCGACCTGGGGCACGACGCGCTCGCCGCATTGACCCACGCCATCGCACGTTCGATCGAATACGGTCACCGCCACCGCGAAGCCGCGCTCGCCACGATGCGCGCGCACGCGCAAGAACAGGGCGACGACGCGTTGTGGAAACACGTCGAGCTCTACGTCAACGACCAGACGCTTGACCTTGGGTCCACCGGCCGATCGGCGATTGCCACCCTCGATCGCAAAGCGCGGGACGCGGGCCTCGTGGTCGGCGCCGCAACCCTCGACGTGTTCACCCCATGAGTCGACGCATCTTTCACTTGACGACGCCGGACGTCTGGCGCACGGCGGCGGAATCGGGCGAGCTCCGCCCCGCAAGCCTTGAAGCGGAGGGTTTTGCGCACCTTTCCTTCGACGATCAATTGCGCGGCACCCTCGCGCTCCACTTTGCACAGGCGCGGTTCGCGGGTTCGCAAGTGCTCGCGCTCGAACTCGTGCAGAGCTCACTGGGCGCGGAACTCGTGGTCGAACCGTCCCGCGGGGGCGAACTCTTCCCGCACCTCTACCGTGGGGTGCGGCCGCACGATGTGCTCCGAGTGTTTCCGCTCGTTCGCGACCCCAGCGGTCAGTGGTCGCTCCCCGATGGGGTTCCGTAGCGCAGCTCGAGCGCGGTCGCAGCCCCCCCGCCGACGGCGCGCACGATGAGGACCAAACGGTCGTGCACAGGTTCCTTGAACTGCGGCCCCGCAGGGCCGTCCTCAAGGTCGACCAGCACGGCACCGAGGCGCTGCGCAAGGTCGGGCACCGTGTTTGAATGGCCGCACACGACCGCCAGCGAACCCGGCGGCAAACGATCGAGCGCCGCCAACCAGCGCGCCGGCTCCCGCGCGGGAAGTTGCGTCACGGCCACCCCACACGCTTCGGCGAGCGGCGCCAGCGTGTCCGCGGTGCGGTGGTACTCGCTCGCGAGCAGCAGCGTCGGCTGCGCCGCCCGCAGCATCTCCGCGAGCTGCCGCGCACGCGCCTCGCCAGCCGCGGATAGACGCGGGTTAGAGGGCTCGCCAGCGCCCTTCTCCCCATGCCGCAGCACAAGCACAAGGCGCGCGAGCGAAGGGTTTTCGGCAACAGCGTCGCCATCCCGCGGCGCGCGATCCCTCGCAGCGCGTCCCAGGGCAGCGCCGAGGGCCGGAAGGAACAGGAACGTCGCGGCGGCGGCTTCGCGACGGGATCTGTGACGAGCGGGATGGGCCATGGTGGAGGAGGGTCAACAAATGCGGCCGCGCCCGCCGAACTCGCGGGGCGAGTCGAGCGGGCGCGGCCGTTCTCGTTTGCGGCGTCGACCGCGTGCGGGGATCAGCCCGGGCCGCCGGCGTCGCGCAGCTCGAGCATTTCCTTGCGGATCTCCTGCGCCAGATTTTTGATGTCCTGCATCGCCTTGCGGACACGGGCGCAGGCCGCCTTGTTGCCGGCGACGGCCTTTTCGACGTCGTCGCGGGCGGCTTGGACCGTCTGGACCATGGTCTGATAGTTCTGCGTCATGGGTTCTGGTTGGACTCGGAGACGGAGGAAGTGTTCGGAATGGATGAGGAAGCGGGGTCAAGCCACCGGGGGTGCCCCGGGGTGCCCCCAGCCCCACGGGGCAGCCTAGCGGCCTCAAGGGGCGGCGTCGAGAGCCCAGACGGGGGTTCAATAGCGCTGTGGGGGCCCAGGCGGCGGTTTTCGGTCGAAGACGAGGGGGTCGCGGACCCTGTCGCCACCTGCCCCCCGGCGGTGCGTCAAAGCCCGCCCAGGCGGCGAACCTCGCGCCACTCCAGGGGGGTCACGGGGGTCACGGAGAGGCGCGAGCCGCGCTGCACCACGGCCATGCTGGCGAGCTTGCCAGCGGCCTTGAGCTGTGCGAGGGGCACAAAACGCGACAGCGCGGCCACGGCCCGCAGATCCCGTGCGAACCAGGTGGGCGCAGCGGGTTTGGCCTTGGGGTCGAAGTAGGGCGACGCGGGGTCGAACTGCGTCGGGTCCGCGTAGGCGTCCCCCACGACTTCCGCGACCCCGGCCACCCCGGACGGGTCGGCGTTGGAGTGGTAATAAAGCACGCCGTCCCCAGCCTGCATCCCGTCGCGCAGGAACAGCTTCGCCTGATGGTTGCGCACCCCGTCCCAACGGGTCGTCGCACCCGGCGCCGCTGCGAGGTCGGCGAACCCAAACACGTCGGGTTCGCTCTTCACGAGCCAGTAGCGGGGTTTTTTGGGAGCCATCGGGGGGCGCAGGATCATCGTCGTGGTGGCGTCATAGCGGCCGAAGCCCGGGGGCACCCAACGGGTCGTGGCCCGGTCGGAGGATGACCGGCGGACCGATCACTTCGGCGAGCAACACGGCGCGGCGCAGCTCCAGCCGCGTCAAAGAGCGCGTGGCGAGCGCCGACTCGGTGAACGCGGTCGCCGCGAACCGCATGGGGTCGCGCTCGAACATGTCCGCGAAGGGCGAGGACGCGAGGCCCGCGAACTGCGCCAGGGGGACGTGCGCGACGCGGTCACCCGCTTCGATCGCGTCCTCGTCGACGAGTTCGAAGCCCGCGAGGCTGCGCTCGCGCGCGCTGTCCGCCGGCGCGAGCCCGCCATACATTGGCGCGGTCCCTTCGACGGGTTCGTGCACCGACGGGGGCGCCGTCGCGGCGGACCGCACGGGTTGCGGCGCGGAGCGCGCCTGCTCGAGCGCAGGACGCAACGGGGGCATGACGACCACGTCCGGCGACGACCCGAGTTCGAACAAGGGCGGCGGGCGCGACGCGGGCGGCTCCGGAGCGCGCCCCTCCATGATCTCGCGCCACAGGTCTTTGCCGCTGCGCTCGAGTTCCGTGCGGGGGGAATCGCGTGGGACCTCACGCTCCAGCTCGCCGCCTGGCACGCGCGGTGTGGGTCGGTCCGTTTGCTTCCCAAGCGCATTGCCGAACTTCTTCAACACCGCGCCGATCACCGGAATGATGAACAAAAAGAGCACGAACGCGATCCGCACCAGAGTCCCGATGAGGTCGGACTCCTCCTGGGGCGGTCGCTGTTGGGCGAACGCGGCGAACGGCACGAGCGCTGCCGCCGCGAACCCCGTCATGGAAACCGCGCCGATCACGGGGCCTTGGCACCGCCGCCGCCCGGAAGCGAACCACCGTCCGGCGCACCCAGGCTTTCGCGCATGGCGGTGTCCGCCTGGATGTTGCGCATGCGGTAAACGTCGAGCACCCCGAGGTTGCCGCTGCGCAGCGCTTCGGCCATCGCTTTCGGCACTTCAGCTTCGGCGAGCACGAGCTTCGCGCGGTTCTCCATCACACCCGCCTTGAACTCCTGCTCGGCGGCAACCGCCATCGCACGGCGTTTTTCGGCCATGGCCTGCGCGACGCGCTTGTCCGCCTCGGCCTGGTCCGCCTGCAGGCGCGCGCCGATGTTGTTGCCGATGTCGACATCGGCGATGTCAATCGAAACGATTTCGAACGCGGTGCCCGCATCGAGACCGCGGCGCAGCACCGTCTTCGAAATGTCATCGGGGTTCGCAAGCACCTCCTTGTGGGAGCTCTTCGAACCGATGGTCGACACGATGCCTTCGCCGACCCGCGCGATGATCGTTTCCTCACCCGCGCCGCCGACGAGGCGCGCGATGTTCGTGCGCACGGTGACCCGCGCTTTAGCGAGCACCTGGATACCGTCGGCGGCGACCGCCGCAATCTCGGTTTTGCCCGACGCCGGGTTCGGACAGTCGATGACCTTCGGCGTGACGCTGGTTTTCACGGCATCAAGCACATCGCGCCCAGCGAGGTCGATGCTCGCCGCCGTGCGGAAGTCAAGGTCGATGCCTGCGCGGTTCGCCGCGATCAGCGCGCGCACGACGCGCGTCACGTTGCCGCCCGCGAGCACGTGGGCCTCAAGGTCGCGCTTGTCGACGTCGGCGAGGCGCGCCTGAACGAGCATGACCCGCGCACCGACGATGTCCCGCGGGTTCACCTTGCGCAGCCGCATGGCGAACATGTCGAGCAGGCCCACACCCGCCTTGGTGAGCAGCGACTGGACGTAGAGGTTCGCGAACTGCAGGAAGAGGAAGATGAAAAAGACGAGCCCGAGACCGAGCACGACCATGAGGATCGTGCCAAGGGGACTCGAATCCTCGGCTGCCGAAGCGCCGAGCTGGTTGAAGGCAAAGGCGAGTGTGAACGGTTGCATCATGGGATCGTGGGGTCGCGCAGAAGAGCCTAGTGTTCAGTTGGACGGGGCGGGCGGCGGGGCGGGCGGCGGGGCAAGCGGCGGCTCGATCGCGGCCACGACGACGCGGTTGCCGCGCACTTCGACGACATGGACCGGGGTCGCGGCTTCGATGGGTTCGCCGCGGCTGACAACGTCGACGCGGCGCCCCTCGATGCGCGCGTGGCCGGCGGGCCGGAGCGTGCCCAGTGCCACACCCTGCTTGCCCAGCAAATCGAGGTCGCGCACATCGGTCGCCGCCGTGGATTCGAACGACAGTCCGCTCACCACGATCTTTTTGCCGATCGGCGTGCGCGGGAAAAACCGCAGGCCGAGAAAGATCGATGTGGGCACGAGGATGGCGACGGCGACGAGAAACGCCAACCCAGTGTCGCGGCTCTCTCCGAACGCGGCTCCGATCGACCACAAAAGGGCCGCGGCGCCGGCGAACGAGAGCAACCCCAGCGTGGGAACGAGGACGTCCGCGAAGAGCAGGACCACACCGACGATCAGCAGGACGATTGCGAGGGTCATGGGCGCGATGGTGTTGCCAGCGCTTCGACGACGAGGCGGCCCGTTCGGATTTCGACGACACGCACGGGGGCGCCCGCGTCCAAAAGATCGCCTTCGACGAGCGCCTCGAAACGCTCGCCCGGGAAGGCGTCCAGTTCCACGAGCCCAACGGGCCGTAGGGCGCTGAGCGTCACACCGACCGCGCCGACCGTTGCCGCGGCGGCGCGCGGCCCCGCGAACTCGCCCACCCCGGACGCAAACGCCGGGCGCAGGGCGTCCGTGCCTCCCTCGGCGACAAGCAGGCGGCGCAGGAAGGGCACACGCAGCACGAGGCGCGACAGCAGCAGCCCGAGCACGGCGCCGACGCTGAGCCAGATCAGCGTCGACTGCATGGCGTCGAGGAGGACAGCGCGCTCCATCGACGTCGCGAAGGGAACGCCGGGTCCAAGGCCGGACCACACGAGGCCCGCGAACACCATCAGCGCGCCCGCGATCCCCGCCACCAGCGTTCCGGGCAAGATGAAGAGTTCGACCGCCACGAGCGCGATCCCGAGGCCGATCAACACGAACTGGGGCACATCCGCAAGGCCGGTCAGGTAGCGCCCAAAGAGCAGCAGCCCAAAACTCAACGCGCTCAGCATCCCCGGCAATCCCAGACCGGGCTGCTGAAGCTCCATCCAGGCAAACACCACACCCAGTGTCATGAGCAGCCAGGCAATCGATTCGAAGAACGACGCCCAACGCTCGGAACGCATGCGCTCGACTTCGTATCGCGCGCCCTCTCGTGCGCCGATCTTTTGCAATAACTCCGCGCGCGTTTCGACCAGGCCGTTCGCGATTCCATAACGCACCGCCTCGGGACCGGTGCACGCCAGCAGTGTCCCGCGCGCGACGACGGTCTCGATGCGCACCGCGTCGGCGCCGCTCGCGCGCAGGTCGTCCCATTCGGCGCCGGTCATGTAACGCTGCTCCCCGTCGACCTCGACCAGCAGCACCTCGAGCTCGGGGTCGACCATCGCTGCGGCGAGCGCACCTGGACGCCCACGCTGTTCGGCCCACGCACGCCATTCAGCCCGGTATGCGGCGAGGGTTTTCTCGGCGACGATCGGATCCTCCGGTGCAGCACCCTGGATGCCCATGGGCCCCGTGCGGATCACCGCCGCGGCGCCGATCGTCGCGTTGGTGCGCATGTAGAGCTGGTCGCAGACCATCGCGATCAACGCCCCAGCCGAAAGAGCGTTGCCCGAAATCCAACCGACCACGACAACACCGTCCGCGCGTCCGCGCTCGATCGTGCGTGCGAGCGCCGTCATCCGATCGAGCCGGCCACCGGGCGTGTCGAATTCGATCACGAGCCGGTCGCCGCGGGCCTTCGCAGTGTCGATGCCGCGGCGCAAAAGGCTCTGCATCCCCGGATCGAGCGGCCCCTCGAAGCGGATCCAGGTCGCACCCTCGCCCCCGCTCCCCTCGCCGTCGCCCGCCTGGAGGCCCGCTCGGACGCCGCTGGCAAGCAGCAGCAAAAAGCACGCGGCGAGCAACACACGCACGCAGCGGGGTCGGGGGGCGAACTGAAGGTGGGGCGGCACGATCGGCCGGGGGCGCTACCCCGTGGCAGCGCGATCCCGTGTGCCCCATTCTTCAACGGAACGTGCCCGAGAGTGAAGCACCGTTGCCCGAATCGGCGGCGGACGCCGCGCTCGACGCATCCTTGGGCCTCAAACGTGGGGTCGTCTAAACCAGATCGACGTCGGAGAGCTGGTACCACCAGTTCTCCCGCAGCCACATCTGCTCGACCCGGGGGTGGAAGCTGCGCGCGCCCATGAAGTAGTGGCTCGGGTACACCCGCCAACCCGCTTCCTGGAAGCTTCGGAACCAGGGCGACCAGTCCGGAAACAGGGTGATGAACGCACTGACACCCTCGGAACGTCCAAGGGCCTCCACGGCCTGGCGCAAAAGCGCCCCGACCTCCGGCTCTTCCGGCGGCACCAGCCACTCGCACAGCACCCCCATCCGCGGCACGATCCAATCCGCCGTCCGGTACACGGCGGTCCCGCGCAGGATCCCCGCGCTGTCGCGCACACCCAGTGCCACGTAGTCGAAGCGGGGGTGGTCGATGAAACGCCAGTTCAAGAACGCCGCGTCGCGGAACGCGGACACCGCCCACGGACCCGCACAGCGGTCGTACAGCCAGCGCGCCTGTTCGTCGTACTGCACGAGGCGCTCGACACCGTCGGGCAACGTGGTCGGGCCCGAATCCATTTGGCGCACGAGCAGACCGTGGGTTTGGACGACCTCGTAACCCAGGAACTGCTGCCCTAGGCGGAACACCTTTTCGATCGGCATCCCGTAGTGAATGGGATCCTTGTCGGCGCCGCCCCACTCCTCGAAAAACTTGTACGCCGTGTGCACGAAGAGCCCCGGTCGGCGGTAACCGGCGCGGTGCTCCGGCAGCATCATCGAATCGACGATGTGGAGGAAAAAGCGCTCTTCCCCGCGCATGTCCGTGCGGTAGGGAATCGCCGCGTACTGCCCGACGACGCGGTCGCCGTGCAGCGCGAGCATCACACGCCGCCCGAAGGGATGGCGTTCGAAGGCCCAGCGCCATTCGTCCAACGTGCGCGGCACATGGTTCGGATTGTCCGCCGCGAACACGCGGTTGAACGCTTCCAGAATGCCGTGCTCGTCACCTGGCTCGTAAGGGCGAATCGTGTACTCGCTCATGGTCACACGAGGTCCGTGTCGCCCAGGGTGTAGTACCAGTTGTGGTAGAGCCAACGCATGTCGTGGCCGCGGCCCGCTTCGCGTCCCACGATGAAATAGCTCGATGCTTCGACGCGCATTCCCAGGTGCTGCAGCGGAAGCCACTCCACGCAACTGTCAGGAAGGAACGCAACGAAGCGCTTGGCCCCGTCGGCGTGGGTCCGCG
>Ga0163144_10003208_pt1 | contig 37284 bp, 31 predicted proteins | sample OliLak19BULKMAT1_FD_123175 | JGI IMG/M metagenome (GOLD analysis project Ga0163144, IMG submission 123175) | Freshwater microbial mat bacterial communities from Lake Vanda, McMurdo Dry Valleys, Antarctica - Oligotrophic Lake LV.19.BULKMAT1 | ecosystem: Environmental > Aquatic > Freshwater >...
AAGGTGATTGAGCCACTTTTCTTGAATGATTTGTATGAAGCATTTGAAAAAGCGAAAGGCAACCCGAAAAAGCTGAACGAACTACTGCACCGTTTGAGTAATCTGAAAATATTTGACCCTGCTTGCGGTAGTGGCAACTTCCTGATTATTGCTTACAAAGAGCTTCGACGATTAGAGATCAAGATTATTCAGCATATGCAGGCTTTGAAACTGGCCCTTTCCGAATCCGGGCCAAAGGCGGAGCAGTTATTGTTGATCCCAAGATCCCAAATAAGTCTTGCGGCTTCATTCCAAATAGAGTTGTTTTCGCGCATTCAATTGAATCAATTCTACGGCATAGAGTTAGACGACTTTGCGCATGAAATAGCCCAGCTTTCGCTTTGGCTGGCGGAGCATCAGATGAATGAGGAATTCAATAAAGAATTTGGCCAGACCAATCCTACCCTGCCGTTGAAGGAGGCAGGACAAATTGTGCATGGAAACGCTTGTCGGATTGATTGGGAAAAGGTGTGCCCAAAAGGCAAGAGGGATGAGGTTTATATTTTGGGAAACCCTCCTTATTTGGGGTTTAATGTTCAGAATGATTTACAAAAAAGTGATATTAGGGTATGCTACCCTGTCAAGGATAATATGAAATTTTTGGATTATATAGTTTGCTGGTTCATAAAAGCAGCGGACTATATAAATGACACATCTGCATTTGGTTTCGTAACAACAAATTCAATTTGTCAAGGTGCTCAGGTTCCAATGATTTGGCCATATGTATTAAGGGGCATAAATGAAATATTTTTTGCATATCCAGAGTTTGCCTGGACAAATAATGCCAAGAATAAAGCTGGAGTTATTTGTTCAATCCTTGGTATAAGAAGGAAAAGTGATGGCCCTAAATATTTGTATAAGGAAGGGAACAGGATAGAATGTTCCCACATCAATTCTTACTTAGCGAACGCTCCTGAATTATCTATAGAAAAAAGGCAAAAACCATTGTCCGATTTAACACAGATGTCAACAGGGAACCTCCCGTACGATGGCGGGAATTTGATTTTGACGTTAGAAGAGAGAAACGAGCTTTTAAAAGACTATCCGGAAGCTAATAGCTTAGTACTCCAATTATCAGGCTCTTATGAGTTTATTAATAATTCAGTCAGATATTGTTTGTGGATCACAGATGAATTGCTTCCACTTGCAAACTCTATTCCTCCTGTTATGGAGCGCATATCTTCGGTAAGAAAATCAAGAGAGAACGCTGGTAAAATTGCGAGAAACTATGCACACCTTCCTCATAGATTCTATATGAATAACCGAGCAACTGAATCACAGATCATAGTGCCTAGAGTCTCCTCTATAAGGAGAGAATATATTCCAACTGGGTTTTTATCAAATGATGTAATTATCTCAGATTCTGCTCAAGCAATTTATGACCCGAGTCTTCATGTTTTTGGAATTATTAATTCAAAAATTCATATGGTATGGGTCAAAACTGTAGCCGGGAAATTAAAAAACGACTTTAGGTACTCCGCAGTATTGTGCTACAATACATTCCCCTTCCCACCCATTTCCGACCAACGCAAGGCAGAAATAACCCAATGTGTATTCCGAATATTACAAGAACGAGAAAATCACCCGGAAAAAACCTTAGCCCAGCTCTACGATCCGAATAAAATGCCAAAAGGCTTGCGCGAAGCACACCGCGCCAACGATGAAGTAATTGAGAAATGCTACCGTGCGCGCCCGTTTGAAAGCGATGAAGAGAGGCTAGAGTATTTATTCAAGCTCTATGAGAAAATGATAGAGGAAGAAAAGACCAAAGGAAGCTTATTTGAAGCCCAGAAAAAACCTAAAAAGAAAAAAGATGCCTGATATTGTACACGTCACCTACAGCCAAACGGGCGAAAGCATTCAAACCAATACCATGGGCATGCGCGATATGCAAACCCGGGCTTTTGGGCAACGGGATGCGCTATACCTTTTGATCAAAGCGCCACCGGCTTCCGGGAAGTCCAGGGCCCTCATGTTCATTGCTTTGGACAAACTACAAAATCAGGGTATCAAGAAAGCCATTATTGCGGTACCGGAGCGTTCTATTGGGAGTTCCTTTTCCAGGACAGACCTAAGCAGTCATGGATTCTTTTCGGACTGGACGCCTAATGACCAATACAACTTGTGTACCCCTGGCAGTGATGGCAGCAAAAGCAAGGTGGAAGCTTTCAAGAACTTCATGAACAATGACGAAAGGATCCTTATTTGTACGCACGCCACTTTCCGCTTTGCCTCGGAAGAGTTGGAAGAAAAGGCATTTGACGATACCCTGATTGCCATTGATGAATTCCACCACGTTTCGGCTGATGTCAATAATCGCCTGGGTGAAATTCTCCGTGGTATCATGAAGAAGTCCACCGCACATATTATTGCCATGACGGGTTCTTATTTCAGAGGAGACAGTGTACCTGTGCTGCTGCCAGAAGATGAAGCCTTGTTTACCAAGGTCAACTATAATTACTATGAGCAATTGAATGGTTACAAACACCTGAAGTCATTGGGTATTGGCTATCATTTTTATCAGGGAAAATACACTACGGCCATTCTGGAAGTGTTGGACACGGACAAAAAAACGATCTTACATATCCCAAATGTAAACTCTGGAGAATCCACCAAAGACAAGCACAATGAAGTTGATTTCATTTTAGATGCGATTGGTACCGTTATAAAACAGGATGCAGAAACTGGCGTAATTCATTTAAAAAGGGCATCCGATGGCAAGGTGTTAAAGGTGGCAGATCTGGTTGATGACACCCCTCGAGAACGAGACAAGATTGTGAATTACCTCCGAAATATGGATTCGGCAGATGATATGGATTTAATTATTGCCCTTGGCATGGCCAAGGAGGGTTTTGACTGGCCTTTCTGCGAACATGCCCTGACAGTAGGATATAGAGGCTCCTTAACAGAAATCATTCAGATCATAGGAAGAGCGACGCGGGATAGCGAAAACAAGAACCATGCGCAGTTTACCAACTTAATCGCCCAACCCGATGCAGCCGATGATCTGGTCAAGCTTTCAGTCAACAACATGTTGAAAGCGATCACAGCCTCCCTGCTTATGGAACAGGTGCTTGCGCCAAACTGGAAATTCAAGACAAAACTTTCTGATGATGATGAAGCCCAGCCCGGTGAAATCAAGATAAGAGGGTTAAAAGAGCCCAGCTCAAAACGGGTAAGGGACATTTTGGAGTCTGATTTGAATGATTTGAAAGCAACGATTCTTCAAGATGATCAAATGTTGAAGGCCATGCCCGGCAACGTGGATCCAGAAGTCATTAATAAAGTAATGATCCCGAAAATCATCCGAGTGAAATACCCGGAGCTTTCCGAGGAAGAGGTGGAAGAGGTACGCCAACATGTAGTCGTAGATTCGGTCATCAAGAATGGTGAAATCAAGGACACAGGGGACAAGCGATTCATACGCATGGCTGGTACTTTTGTAAACATTGATGATATCCACATTGACTTGATTGACCAGGTAAATCCTTTCCAGAAAGCCTTTGAGGTGCTTTCAAAATCGGTGACCACACGGGTGCTCAAGATTATTCAGGAAACCATTGAAGCGACCCGAATCAAGATGGGCTTTGAAGAGGCTAATATTCTATGGCCAAAAATCAAGGAATTCGTAAAAATGTACAATAAAGAACCGAGTCTAATCTCCAATGATCCATTGGAAAAAAGAATGGCCGAGTGTATTATTTATCTGAAAGAAGAAAAACGAAAACGAACCACTTCCAATGGATAAAGATCAGGTACTTGATAATATTTTTAATGATGATGCACTTGGCTTGCTGCAAGTGCAAGTCAAACCATCGAATGCCCGTACACCGGATGAGCGGCTTCTTGCATCATTTCAGGAAATAAATGCATTCGTTGAAAAAAATGGCAAAGAGCCCGAAGCAAATCCTGGTAATGTTGCCGAATATCAGCTTTATGCGCGCTTGAAAAGCCTAAGAGAAGATGATGAAAAGGCTGCTATGCTCAAGGAATTCGACATCCGAAACCTGCTCCCAATCGAAGAAATGAACCAAGTCAACGAACCTGCTGCAGGATACAAGAAAATTGGTAAAAAACTGAATTCAATAGAAGACATACTCGGAGATGACAGCTTTGATATATTAGGCAATGATGACGCTGGCCTGTTTGACTTCAAGCACACGCCCAGACAAGATGATCGGGCTAGCACTGATTTTGTGGCCCAGCGGAAACCATGCAAGGACTTTGATAAATATGAGGCATCCTTTAAAGCAGTCCAGAAGGATCTGGCAAGCGGGAGGCGAAAACTAATTCCATTCAAACAGGATAATTTAAGGCCTGGCGACTTTTATGTTCACAACGGTATTTTGCTTTATCTGGAGCAGGTAGATTTTGAAGAATCAGCGCTGGAGTATAAAAGCGGAACAAGGGTTAGAAAGGATGGTCGAACCCGGACGATTTTTGAAAATGGGACGGAATCAAAAATGCTATACCGGTCCTTGTATAAAGCCATTCTTGCCAATGGAAAATCTGTGACACAAAACTTTGAGAAAGTAAACGAAGGCTTCACAGAGCACTTCAGCAATATCACCGAAGAAGACGAAGCAGCGGGCTATATTTATGTGCTGAGGTCCAAAAGCACGGATAAAAGGATCTCAGCGATCAAACACTTATTCAAAATTGGATATACCGCAGATATTCAGGAGCGAATCAAAAACGCTGAAAAGCAAGCAACTTTCTTGATGGCTCCTATTGATTATGTTGCTGGTTGGAAATGCTTTAATATGAATTCGCAGAAATTTGAACAATTGATTCACAACTTCTTCGGGAGCTCTTGCCTTGATTTGGATGTCTATGACGACAAGGGGAAACGGCATTTTCCTAGAGAATGGTTTATTGCCCCGATTGAGGTTATTGAGCAGGCAATTGTACTTATCATCAATGGAAAGGTTGTGAAATATAAATATGATGCGGAGAATGGGACGATTGTTGAACGGTAGTAGATTAAGTCGTGATTGCTTCAAATAAAGACTCTGGCATCTGCAACGACCCGAGTGATGGGTCGGCAGAGGTATGCAACCCGCGGTAAATTTTGGATTAATTGATGTCGGTGATTCGGTTGAGTATGGTAACGGTGGCGGTGTTGCTAGGGATATGGCTAGGAGCTGAAGCAAGTGTATAAAAAAACAAATTGTAGTTTTTTTTGAAAATTTCACCAAAAAAATATTTATTAAAACATTTTGTTTTTAAAAAATAGTTTCATATTTTTGCCCTCAGTTCTTTGAAGGAAGTATTAAGGGCATTTTTTTCACCCTTAAATAGTTTTGTTATGGTTACCATTCAACTCGTGTCCGAGGATTTTGAAGCACAAGATCTATTGCTTCATTTAGAACAGGAAAATGTCGTTTCTGGTCTAAAAACCAGTATTGTTGAGGCAAAAAAGGAGGGATTATCCTTCCTACATGATTCCCTACAGTTTATCATTACGGATGAAACTACCCGAGAAATGGCTATTTTGGCTTTCAAGCTAGTTTTACCTTTTGCACTTAAGAAAGCGTACAATCACCTGAATCCTGATCCGCATATTCTAATAAAATATGAGAATGGCAGGGAAAAAAAGATTTGGTACGAAGGCAAAAGTGATATTGCTATTGTTCGGGAACTGATGGCGGAAATTAATGATGGTGAAGTAGCAAGAGCATTTTTCAAATCTTGAAAAACAACTGTTTAAGATGAAAACAATACTGTTTTTTACTTCCGAATTAAAAAAGCCTGTTAAATCGGCAGAGTGTAATGATTTGTACAAGATCATTGACAATCATCTTGCGCTGAACAGTGCTAAATCATTTTTTGGTCTTTTTAAATATGACCAACCTACTGGTACGCAGATTTTGGAAAAAATTGCTGAAAATCCATCTTATATACATTATTGTGGGCATGGTGGACTTGAGGGAGAAATACAGCTAATTGATGCAAAGGGCTCGGTTTATTCCTTAAACATCGAAAAACTTGAACTTTATTTGAAGGAAAATATCAATTTAGAATGCCTTTTTTTCGGTAGTTGCAACTCGGATAAGTTAGTAGAGCGGCTCCGGGAATGCGCTGAGTATTCAATCGGTTTTAGCCAATCGCCTGAACCGGATGTAGTAAATAAATTCTATGATCATTTTTATGCCCAGCTTGCCCGACATGGTTCGCCGTTTAAAGCATTTCGGGTAGCCAGAGATAAATTCATTGCCGACAGAACATATGCAGCAGGTTCACAAGTCATTTTAAGATCTAAAAACAATGTAATTATGGAACTTATCCAACTTGAAGGACTTTCGCTGTCTGAAAAGGCCAAATTGGCAACCACAGACCTTTCATTGGGAGAAAGACTCAAAAAACTGGCCCTTTTAAAGGGGAAAGCTGAATCTATTTCCGAGCAACTTTTGATTACGCACCCTTTTGCAGAAGATGTTGTTTTGTTTTCTACTTTTAAAAGGAAGCTTGCTCACGAGATTGCTTCACAGGTTATTATTAGTCGGGATCAAAATCAAGTTGATTCCTTCGAACGTAGGTTATCAATGGTATTTGATATCATTCAAGATGTCATTATTGCCTTTGAAGAACGTAAGAGTGCCACTACCCATTTGATTGAAGTTGGCAAGCGTATGCCAAAAGATGCAACAAAAGCAGCCTTGAAGTTGCTAAAGCTACATCCGGAAATTCAAATCTGTACCCTCGGATTTCAGGAGCTTTTGGCTGAGTCCGTGGAATACTGTTATAAGGTAATCAAAAAAGCATAAACACCCTGGGTGTAGCTAGTGGTTACACTAACTACACCCAGATCTTCATTTGAGCAGAACGGAAGGAGTCAAAGTGCTCTTCTTAATACTACAATTTGCTTGTTTAACTCGCTGATTTTAGCGTCAATTTGCTTGATTTTCTTCTCATACTTTGCCCGTTCGTCCATTAAATCATCAATTTCAAGTTCGATCTTGATGATTTTTCCACGAATGGCGTGAAGTTGCTGCTGGGTAACTTTGTCGTGAGGCATATTTATAAAAATTTAGTTATGGTATGCCCCAAAACTATGGGATTATACTTCGTAAGTGCTTTTTTGAACAGACTTTTGCCTCAATTGATCTTATTCCGCATAATATAAGCCCATCCCGAAGTGCTACTACCTCCATAATTCAGCACGTTTTTCTTGAGTAAAAGGTACTTCTTGCCTTCGCTGCTGTTTTTCCACAATGATAATATTGGTGTAAGCATGAGTGTTATTTACTTTTGCCAAAGACAAACATGAATAACCCAACCGTGTTAGATGCACAATAGCAGATATTTTTACTCTTGATTCTTAATTAAAAGTCTTTTATATTGCCTAAAATTTAATTTGAAAACACTGTTTTTTCTTTGTGATGGCCAAACAGACTTTGGGTTATAAGTTTCTGCTTTGGGTTAGAAGGTTTGAGTTCAGACTTTGTGGTTAGAATCATTCCATATGGTACCATATAATTAAATTGAGGATTTTCTCCCCGATCCGTTCTGTGACATCTCCCCAAAAAAAACGCCCAACCCACTCCTAAGAGCAGATTGGGCGCCTATACCTCAAGCCTCAAAGGCCAATCTAAATCACATCCTCCGCAACCGCCTCAGCCTCCTTAAACGGCCGTCCCGATCCCGTAACCTGCAGGTTCTCATACAAGCGCATACCCGTACCAGCCGGGATTTTCTTGCCCACGATCACGTTCTCTTTCAAGCCCATCAGGAAGTCCTTCTTCGCGGCAATAGCGGCCGTGCTGAGTACTTTCGTGGTCTCCTGGAACGATGCAGCAGAAATCCATGATTCCGTGCCAAGGGAAGCTTTCGTGATACCCAACAACATCGGCACTGCCGTTGCCGGCACCGCGTCGCGGAACTCCACGAGTTTCTTGTCGTTGCGCTTCAGGAAGGAGTTCTCTTCGCGGATCTGGCGCAGCGTCACCAAAGCACCGGGCTTCAGCTTGGCGCTTTCGCCACCGTCTAGGACAAACTTCTTGTCGTAAATCCAGTCGTTGTAGTCCACAAACTCGTTGCGCTCTACTGGCTCGCCGTCCAGGAAGTGGGTGTCACCGGCGTCAACGATCTCCAAACGGCGCAGCATCTGGCGAACGATCACCTCAATGTGCTTGTCGTTGATGTTGATACCCTGTGAACGGTAAACTTCCTGTACACCATTTACCAGGTAGGAAGAAGCCGCAAACGGGCCTTTGATCGCCAGGATGTCTTTCACAGAAATTACTCCTTCTGTCAAAGCCGTGCCCGAGCGCACAAAGTCTTCGTTCTGTACCAGTACGTGCTTGGTCAGCGGCACCAGGTATTTGCACTCCTGACCGTCTTTTGCCTTGATAAAGGCTTCGCGGTTGCCACGCTTGATGGCGCCAAAAGTGATGATACCGTCGAGCTCGGCCACAACAGCCGGGTTCGATGGGTTACGCGCTTCGAAGAGCTCCGTAACACGTGGCAGACCACCCGTGATGTCGGCAATCTTACCGAGCTTACGCGGGATCTTCACGAGCTGCTGACCGGCTTTTACTTCCTGGTCGTCCGAAACAGCGATGTAAGCGCCAACCGGCAGCGAGTAGGTTTTCAGCTCCTCGCCCGTTTTGGCATTCACCACCGTGATGGATGGAATCTTCTTCTTGTTTTTACTTTCTGTTACGATACGCTCCGCAAAACCGGTCTGGTCGTCGCGCTCAACACGGAAGTTCGTTCCGTCTTCGAGGTTGTTGTAGCGCACCAAACCTGGGAAGTCGCTGACGATCGTCGCGTTGAAGGGGTCCCAGCTGCAAATCTTATCGCCGCGCAAGATATCCTGTCCGTCAGAAACGTACAAGAAAGCTCCGTATGGGATAAAGTTGTTGTACAGCACGCGGTTGTTCTTCGGATCGATCATACGAATCTCACCGGTACGAGACACGACCACTTTCAATGGGTTGCCATCGTTGTCGGTAGAGTCAACCGTGCGGATGGAGTCGAACTCCAGCTTGGAGTTGTTCCGCGCCGTCATGGTGTTCTCGGTTTGCGACAGCATCGCCGTACCACCCGTGTGGAAGGTACGCAGGGTCAGCTGTGTGCCCGGCTCACCGATCGACTGTGCAGCAATGATGCCGGTTGCATCGCCCATTTCGGCGATACGGCCTGTTGCCAGGTTTTTACCGTAACATTTTGCACACACACCGTGGCGGCTTTCGCAGGTCAGTACCGAGCGGATAGACACCATTTCGATGTCTGCTGCTTCAACTTCGACAGAGATTGCATCGGTTATGTACTCGCCCGCAGCGACAATAACACTCTCGTTCTCAGGGTGGTACACATCATGCAAGCTGTAGCGACCTTTGATCCGGTCTTTCAGGCTTACAAGAATCTTATCACCTTCTTTAAACGCCGTGGTATCGATGCCACGCAGGGTATTGCAGTCAACCTCGCGGATAACGACATCCTGCGCCACGTCGACCAAACGACGGGTCAGGTAACCAGCGTCAGCTGTTTTCAGGGCCGTATCGGCAAGACCTTTACGCGCACCGTGGGTAGAGATAAAGAACTCTTGTACGGACAAGCCTTCCAAGAAGTTCGACAAAATCGGATTTTCGATGATGGCCGCTCCCGTGTCGCCTGATTTACGAGGCTTGGCCATAAGGCCACGGAGACCGCAAAGTTGTTTAATTTGTTGCTTGGAACCACGGGCGCCAGAGTCGAGCATCATAAATACAGAGTTGAAACCCTGCTTGCTGCTGCTCAATTCTTTCATCAACTGGTCGGTGATGCGGTTGTCCGCATACGTCCACTTGTCGATGATTTGGTTGTAACGCTCGTTGTAGGTAATGAGACCATTATTGTAGTTGTCCCACACCTCGTCTACTTCTACCTGAGCGGCTTCCAAGGCAATTTTCTTCAATTCCGGGATGACGAGGTCACCCAGGTTGAACGAAAGACCCGCTTTGAATGCCCAGCCGAAGCCCAATTCCTTAATGGCATCGAGGAATTCTGCCGTCAGCTTGAAGCTGGTACGGTTCAGGATTTCTGAGATGATACCTTTCAGGTTACGCTTGGTCAGCAGTTCGTTGATGTATGGTACGCCGTCTGGAACGGCCATGTTGAACAGCACGCGGCCAACGGTGGTCTTGATGCGCTTGGTTACAAATACGCCATTCTCTTCCTGCGGTACGCGGCATTCGATGCCGGCATGCAGGCCAAGCTGGCCTTCATTGTACGCAATGCGCACTTCCTCCGCATCGTAGAAACGGCGGCCTTCACCCACTACGGGGTTCTCCGGAATGCTTTTTCTTTCTTTTGTCAGGTAATACAGCCCCAATACCATGTCCTGTGAAGGCAGGGTGATTGGTGATCCGTCCTGTGGGTTCAGCATGTTGTGGCTCGAAAGCATCAACACCTGCGCCTCCAATATAGCAGCATGGCTCAATGGTACGTGCACGGCCATTTGGTCACCGTCAAAGTCGGCGTTAAAGGCCGTACAAACGAGCGGGTGCAACTGGATGGCCTTGCCCTCAATGATCCGAGGCTGGAATGCCTGGATGGACAGCCTGTGCAGCGTTGGGGCGCGGTTGAGCATGACCGGGTGTCCGCGCAGGATGTTCTCCAGGATTTCCCAGATCACTTGATCCTTGCGGTCAACGAGTTTTTTCGCTGATTTCACGGTCTTTACAATGCCGCGTTCGATCAGTTTCCGGATAATGAACGGCTTGAACAATTCAGCCGCCATGGCCTTCGGAATACCGCACTCGTGCAGTTTAAGCGTTGGCCCTACAACGATGACCGAACGGCCAGAGTAGTCGACACGCTTACCGAGCAGGTTCTGACGGAAACGGCCTTGCTTGCCTTTCAGGATGTCTGACAAGGATTTCAGGGCGCGTCCACCTTCTGCTTTTACGGCGTTGGATTTACGCGAGTTGTCGAACAGGGAGTCAACAGCCTCCTGGAGCATACGCTTCTCGTTGCGCAAGATTACCTCCGGCGCTTTGATTTCGAGTAGACGTTTCAGGCGGTTGTTGCGTATGATGACACGACGGTAGAGGTCGTTCAGGTCAGAAGACGCGAAACGGCCACCATCCAACGGCACCAATGGGCGCAGTTCCGGCGGAACGACGGGAAGGTATTGGATCACCGTCCATTCCGGGCGTTGCCCGCAGCTGTCCAGACCTGAGCGGAAAGCTTCCACGACGCGCAAGCGTTTGTTGGCTTCCGTTTTCTTGGCCATGCTGCTTTCGTTGTGCGAATCGTGGCGCAACTGAGCAGACAAGTCCTCCAGGTTCAAGGTGCTGAGCAGCGAGAAAACCGCTTCTGCCCCCATCTTGGCGACAAACTTGTCGGGATGGGAGTCATCAAGCATTTGGTTCTCTTTCGGGAGGTTGTCCAGGATTTCCATGTACTCCTCTTCCGTCAGCAGATCCATGCGGGCCATGCCTTCCTCGGCTTTGATACCGGGTTGCACCACCACGTAACGCTCGTAGTAGATAACACCTTCCAATTTTTTGGAAGAAAGGCCGAGAATGTAACCGATCTTGTTTGGAAGGCTTTTGAAGAACCAAATGTGAACCACAGGCACCACGAGGCGGATATGCCCCATGCGCTCGCGCCGCACTTTTTTCTCCGTCACCTCCACACCACAACGGTCGCATACAATGCCTTTATAACGGATACGCTTGTACTTTCCGCAGTAACATTCGTAGTCCTTTACGGGACCAAAAATGCGCTCACAGAAAAGACCGTCGCGTTCCGGTTTGTAGGAGCGATAGTTGATAGTCTCGGGCTTGAGCACTTCGCCGTAGCTGCGCTCAAGGATTTCATCCGGACTAGCCAAGGCAATTATAATACTGCTAAATGCCTGGTCTGTCTTGTTGCTTTTCTTTTTGAAAGGCATATTTTATAGTTGAAAATTTAATGTCAATGGTTTTAACGAAGGCTGTATTTAATCGATTTCACAGTATTCAGTCATTGTTTCGCATAGTTAGCAAGAGCGATGGGAACATCTTTTTTACTATCCAGGAACGAACGCCTGCTTTTTTTGCAGATGGCCGTCCAATTGTTGGGTGTTCAGAAAGCTTTGCGATTGAAATATCAATGGCCGCATAAAGCTTTTTAGCAGCTTGGACTGATAATTCTGCTTCATAATATTGAAGTGTAGAAACTACCTGATCCAAAGCTATTTTCCGCCAAACGATCAATTTTGGCTTTTCCATCGCTCTAACTGCTTTTCAGCAAGTTCGTTCGACACCAAATTCGCCGGGTCTTTGATCTCATCCAAAGCAATATCCAAATCGGCTTGTTGCTCCGGGCTAAGCTCATCCCACCACTCATCCAGCTCGCCTTCTTCTTTTTTGACAATTTTAAAAAGATATGATCGCAGGCGTTCCAATGTTGGCTGGTCATCAACTTCAGCAATAAGTTGAAGCATTTGTCCTTTTAATTCTAATACTGTCATGGCATTTCTTTCAAAGTTAACGACTTTTTAAAAATCGGTACACCCATGTATATTTCAAAAAATGCTTGAAATTCAAATATTTCGTTCGCCCTGGAATACCCAACCAGCCGCTCATCTCCTTCCTGTCCCACGTCGTCATCCCTTTTTTCAATTGATTAAAAATCAATGCAATTCCCCCTGTTTTCTCCGCGGGCAAGTGCCAAATCGGCAAATCGAAATCTGCCTCCTGTACATTGCTGAACTTCGGCGAAGTCCATATCCGTTTGATGAAGCTTTCCAGCGAGCCAAAACTGCCAATTTTATGGTAGCAATAGCTCAGAAAATGTGCTTCTTCGTTGAACTTTGGTCGTCCATCCTGGAAGCGTGCCAGCATCTCTTGCCAAATCCCCGGTGCCATGGCGTTGATCTGCCGGACAACTGGGAGCGTGGCCGCAAAAATTTCTCCACCGCAGTATTCCGGGTTGAAGCCGGGGTCGCTGCCGTCCAATTCCGCAAAAACCTGCCGCATGTCTGCCCGCGTCAAGCCGTTGATGTTGTAATCATCGGCAAAGTGCATGGGCAGCGTGAGTAGTTTTTGATCCCGAATGCTGGTAAAAAGCGCGTCAAGCGAACGATTTACGATACAATCCGAATCCAGCACCACAAAAGCGGGTTCCTGTTTGTCGAGCGAAGTTTTCACGCCTTCGCCAGACGGGTTGTATTGATTTTCAATGAACTGTAGTATGTCAAAGATGTAGAACTGATTGCGCCATTTGCCGTGCCAGCCTTTGGGGGCCTGCCAGGTTAAGGGCAGCGTCACCACGTCTACATTTTTCTCTTTCAATAAACTTCCGATATCCACCCCGTCAACAATGGGCAGGTTTTCTTCGGCAACATTGGTAAACAGCACATGCTTTCTTTCCGGGTTGGTTTGGGTGCTGACAGCGTAAAAAACTGCCACGCAGCGCCAATAAACCCTTTGAAACTCCGGCAGGTGCGATGCTTTACCGACTTGGGGATATTCAGAACTTTCGTCCTGACTGTCCAGGTAAATCCAGGTTGATATGTAGTCGTGACTACCCTTCATGATCCCTTTTTCAGTACCCAAAAGTTCGCATCATCCACCAGTCGCTCAAATCCGGCATGTTCCAGGATATCCAGACATTCAGCCACTTCTTCGTTGGAGAGAATGTCGTGGTGCGGGTGTACTTCGATAAAAACCGTGCGCAAGTCTTTCAACTTTTCCCGGTTTTCACGCAAGAAGTCCAGCTCCCCACCTTCAATATCCATAATTACCGTATCAAACTTCAGGTTGTGCTCTTGTTCGAGCTGTGCCACCGTTTTGCCCGCGATGCTTATCTTTTGCATGCTCTGGCGGCGGTTGCTGCTCATCAGAATGGATTTTCCGAGGAAAAATTCATTCACAGGATTGTTGGAAACCATGCAGTTTTCGATGTGAAAACCACAGTTGTTCCGGGCTTTGTTGGCTTCGATGGTTGGTACCACATTTGGATTGGCCTCCACCACAACATGTTGTGTGGGATTGTCCAGCAGTCGGTTGGTCAAACACGAAACAACACCCAGGCAGCCCCCCATTTCCAAAACACAGGCATCTTTTGGCAAATATTGCTTCAAATAACGCCTTTCCTGTTTTTCGTAGAAATTGATCGGGAACTGTCCCCTGAATTTGATGTTTGTCAGGTCGAAAGGAATCACTAAATCGAGTCCTTCCACCTTGTACGTTTTTTCAAAGAGCGTAAAATATATTCCAGCCAGATAGAGTTTCGTGTTGAATTTCAACAAGTTAAACTCATTATTTAATCGCTGGAACATAGTTCGGTACTTATGTGCTTAAACCTGGCAGGTCTGCATTAAAACCTCGTAGGTTTTTTTTAACCTACGAGGTTTAAGCACAGATTTTATTCAAATTTCACATCCAACGCCAATCCACGCAACTCGTGCACCAATACGTTGAACGATTCTGGAATGTTTGCTTCTGGCAGGTTGTCCCCTTTTACGATGGCCTCATAAGCTTTCGCGCGACCCTGAATATCGTCTGACTTGTAGGTCAGCAATTCTTGCAGGATGTTGGAAGCGCCGTAGGCTTCGAGTGCCCAAACCTCCATCTCACCAAAACGCTGTCCACCGAACTGCGCCTTACCACCCAACGGCTGCTGGGTAATGAGCGAGTATGGTCCGATAGAACGTGCGTGCATCTTATCATCTACCATGTGGCTCAGTTTGAGCATGTAGATAATGCCCACTGTTGCTTTCTGGTGGAAACGATCGCCGGTTTCGCCGTCGCTGAGGAAGGTTTGACCAAGTTCTGGCAAGCCAGCTTTCTCCACCCAATCCGCGATTTCGTCGGTTTTGGCACCGTCAAAAATCGGGGTTGCGAATTTGCAACCGAGACGTTCGCCAGCCCAGCCAAGTACTGTTTCAAAAATCTGGCCCAGGTTCATACGAGAAGGTACACCCAGTGGGTTGAGCACCACGTCAACAGAAGTTCCATCCTCAAGGAACGGCATGTCTTCCATCCGCACGATACGGCTCACGATACCTTTGTTACCGTGACGGCCCGCGAGCTTGTCGCCCACTTTGAGTTTCCGTTTTTTGGCAACATATACTTTCGCCAGTTTCAATACACCTGCTGGCAGCTCGTCACCAATGCTGATGTTGAACTTTTCGCGCTTGTAGCGGCCTACTTCTTCGTTTACCTTGATGCTGTAGTTGTGCAGCAGGCGGGCAATGAGTTGGTTGACATGCTTGTCGCTGGTCCAGTTGCTGTAATCAACCGAGCTGTACTCGATTGAATCGCGCAGCACGGTAACAGTCAGCTTGGAGCCTTTTGGCACCATCTCTTCGCCGTAGATCGAACGAATGCCGTTGGTCACTTTGTCTTTCACCAGCATCTGAACTTTATCGATCAGGATGGTTTTCAACTTGTTCAGTGATACTGCGTGTTCGTCGTCGAGCTTGTCGAGCAATGCTTTTTCCGACTCTTTTTGAACCTTATCTTTCTTGGCGCGGGCAAACAATTGCTTGGCGATCACCACACCATTGACGCTTGGTGGTACTTTCAAAGAGGCATCTTTCACGTCGCCGGCTTTGTCACCGAAAATGGCACGCAGGAGTTTCTCCTCCGGTGTTGGGTCGGTTTCACCTTTTGGCGTGATCTTGCCGATGAGGATATCGCCTTCCTTCGCCCATGCGCCGATGCGGATGATACCGTGCTCGTCGAGGTCTTTGGTGGCTTCTTCGCTCACGTTCGGGATATCCTGGGTGAGTTCTTCTTCGCCTAGTTTGGTGTCGCGAACGTCCAATTCAAAGTGCTCGATGTGGATCGACGTGAATACGTCTTCCTGCACCACGCGCTCTGAAAGCACGATGGCATCCTCGAAGTTGTAACCTTTCCAGGGCATGAACGCCACTTTCAGGTTCTGGCCGAGGGCCAATTCACCATTTTGGGTGGCGTAACCTTCGCAAAGGATGTCACCCTCTACCACCCGTTGGCCGCGGCGAACGATGGGTTTCAGGTTGATACACGTGCCTTGGTTGGTACGCATGAACTTGGTCAGCGTGTAGGTTTTGCGCGACTCTTCAAAAGAAACCAATTGGTCTTCTTCTGTGCGGTCGTAGTTGATAATGATTTCGTTGGCATCAACATATTCTACTACACCACTGCCTTCAGCGTTGATCAGCATACGGCTGTCACGGGCTACCTTGCCTTCGATACCAGTGCCCACCACTGGTGAGTTCGGGCGGATCAGCGGCACCGCCTGACGTTGCATGTTCGAGCCCATCAAGGCACGGTTGGCATCGTCATTTTCCAGGAACGGAATCAGCGAAGCTGATACACCTACAATCTGGTTTGGAGCAACGTCAATGTATTCCAGTTCTTCTGGTGAAAGGATCGGGAAGTCGCCGCTTTCACGAGATTTGATACGGTCATTCAGGAAAGCACCGGTTTCGTCGACAAGCGAGTTGGCCTGTGCGATCTTCATCTTATCTTCCGCTTCTGCTGACAGGTATTCCACTTCACCTTCCATGATCACCTTGCCGTTTTTCACGCGGCGATAAGGCGTCTCAAGGAAGCCCATCTTGTTGATTTTCGCGTGGGTGCAAAGGGTGGAGATAAGACCGATGTTTGGTCCTTCCGGTGTTTCAATCGTGCAAAGACGGCCGTAGTGAGAATAGTGAACGTCACGTACCTCAAAACCGGCGCGTTCACGCGACAGACCGCCTGGTCCGAGGGCAGAAATACGACGCTTGTGCGTGATTTCCGACAGCGGGTTGGTTTGGTCCAGGAACTGCGACAATTGGCTTGTTCCGAAGAACGAGTTGATCACAGACGAAAGCGTACGGGCGTTGATCAGGTCAACGGGTGTGAACACCTCGTTGTCACGCACGTTCATGCGCTCCCGGATGGTACGCGCCATACGTGCCAGACCTACACCAAACTGGGCGTACAACTGCTCCCCCACGGTACGCACACGGCGGTTCGAGAGGTGGTCGATGTCGTCGATCTCAGATTTGTTGTTGATGAGGTAAACGATGAATTTAACGATGGCGATGATATCTTCCTTCGTCAATACAAGGTTGTTCTCGTCGATGTTGTGGCCCAGTTTGCGGTTGATCTTGAAACGGCCCACTTCGCCAAGGTTGTAACGCTTGTCGGAGAAAAACAGCTTGTCGATGATACCACGTGCTGTCTCATCATCCGGTGGGTCGCTTCCGCGCAACTGACGGTAGATGTACGTAACAGCCTCTACTTCACTGGAAGTAGGGTCTTTTTGCAGCGTATTGTAAATGATCGAGTAATCTTCATCAACGTCGGTGCGCTGGAGAATGATCGTCGGAACATTGGTATCTGAGTCGAGGATGAGCTCGATGTTTTCTTCATCGAGTACGGCATCACGCTCCAAAATAATTTCGTTACGCGCTATGGAAACAACCTCACCGGTGTCCTCGTCCACGAAGTCTTCTGTCCATGATTTCAGGACGCGTGCAGCCAGCTTGCGGCCAATGGCACCTTCCATATTTTCACGGGTACAAGCTACTTCGTCGGCCAGGTTGAACAGGTCGAGGATTGCTTTGTCCGTGTCAAAACCGATCGCACGCAGCAAGGTGGTGACAGGGAACTTCTTTTTACGGTCGATGTACGCATACATGACCAGGTTGATGTCGGTAGCAAACTCCATCCAGGCGCCCTTGAACGGGATTACGCGGGCAGAGTATATTTTAGTACCATTTGGGTGATACGACTGGCCAAAGAACACCCCAGGAGAGCGGTGTAGTTGTGACACGATGACGCGTTCAGCCCCGTTGATGACAAATGTCCCTTTCGGGGTCATGTAGGGGATATTGCCCAGGAATACGTCCTGTACAATCGTTTGAAAGTCAATGTGCTCAGGGTCGTTACACGAAAGCTTGAGTTTCGCTTTCAGTGGCACCGAATAGGTAAGGCCCCGCTGCATACACTCGTCTATGGTGTAGCGCGGCGGATCGATGAAGTAATCGAGGAACTCCAGGTTGAAAATATTCCGAGCATCTGTGATGGGGAAATTTTCCTGAAAAACCCGATACAGGCCTTCGTTGATACGGTTATCAGGGGTAGTTTCCAGCTGGAAATATTCCTGAAACGATTTAAGTTGAATTTCAAGGAGGTCAGGGTAGTGACCAGCGAGACGGATTTTACCAAAGTTGACGCGTTCTTGTTCGCCCGGTTTGGTAATTGCCCCATTTGTGATGCCGTTATTGGTCATTTTTGCAAGATATTGCTTGAAATGCTGATGGCAGGGTTGCCACGCTATTGTCGTGGCGACTTTCGCGCTAATCGCAGCGCTGAGCCGTTTTTACTAGGGAGTAAAATCGAAAAAGTCGAAAGAAACCCATACAGACAGCGATAGGCTTAACACGCTCCTGCGTACAGGAGGCGTGTTAAGCCCAATCGTTTATCAATGTAGTGTGAAAATGCAGTTCATTGTGTCGAAGTCGTAAGTAGATAGTTAACCGAAAGTAGGTGCTAATTGTTCACAGCACCAACACCAGAACTAAGCAGCCTTACTTAACTTCGATAACAGCGCCTGCAGCTTCGAGTGCTGATTTGATGGACTCAGCTTCAGCTTTGCTCACACCAGATTTCAGTTCACTTGGAGCGCCGTCAACGAGGTCTTTTGCCTCTTTCAAGCCCAAGCCAAGAAGATTCTTAACTTCTTTTACCACGTTGAGTTTGTTCGCGCCAGCGTCCTTCAGGATCACGTCGAACTCTGATTTTTCAGCAGCCGCGCCAGCGCCCGCGTCACCAGCCGGAGCTGCAGCAACAGCTACTGCAGAAGCAGCAGGCTCAATGCCATAATCGTCTTTCAAAATACCAGCCAATTCGTTGGCCTCTTTAATTGTTAGGTTCACGAGCGTTTCAGCCAGTGCTTTCAAATCTGCCATTGTAGAGAAATTTAAAACTTGTTTGCGAATTTGTTGAATAATTAGGTCAATCAGGGTGGTTTTGGAGCTATGGTGCGAACTTGGAAGCCTTATTTTTTTAATTTGATAATTTGATAATGAGATAATTGGATAATTATACGGAATCTGTACTATTGTCACATTATCAAATTAACTAATTATCACATTAATTAAGCGGTGCGTTCTTCCAGCGTTTTGACGATGCCTGCCAACTTCGAGCCAGAGGCTGTGATTTGGCTGACAAGTCTTCTTGCTGGTGATTGCAACAATCCGATGATCTCGCCGACCATCTCGTCTTTCGTCTTCAGCATGGTCAGTGCAACGAGTTGATCGTCGCCCAGGTAAACAGAAGCGTCAATGTATGCTGCTTTCAGAATAGGACGCGCCTCAGTTTTGCGAAAATCAGCGATGAGTTTCGCAGGAGCTTTTGGATTGGATGAGATCAGGATCGTTGTTGGTCCTTTGAGCGCCTCATAGAGGGCTGCATAACCTTTTGATTCTGGCTCTCCTTCCAAAGCTTTTTGGATCAACGTGTTCTTCGCCACTTTCATCGTGATGTCTCTTTCGAAACACAACCGGCGAAGCTTGTTGATCTTGGCGACTGGCAGCGTTGATGAGTCAGCGAAGTAGAAAAATGGGGCATTGCCCAGCTCTTCTTTCAACACTGCAATCGCGGCTGTTTTATCTTCTTTGGTCATTTTTTTATATAAATTTGACTGTATAAGAATTCGAGAATTGGTAGGTGTCGTGCATGGCGTTTGGTTTTGATCAATTAAAACCGCCCGTCAGGTACACTACACTATACCTTGAAGGATTTTGGATCCACCGGAATACCAGGACTCATCGTGCTGGCGATAGAAACCGTTTTCATGTAGATACCTTTGGAGCTCGAGGGCTTCATTCTCACCAAAGTGGAGACGAGTTCGTGTGCGTTTTCCGTCAGTTGTTGCGGAGAAAACGATACACGACCTACGGAAGCGTGAACGATACCAAATTTGTCGACACGAAAGGCAATTTTGCCTTTTTTAACCTCTTGAATGGCCGAAGCAACATCTGTTGTAACGGTACCTGTCTTAGGGTTAGGCATCAATCCGCGTGGGCCAAGAATACGGGCAACTTTACCAAGTTGCGCCATAACGTTTGGTGTCGCGATGATCACATCAATATCCATCCAGCCATCAGTGACCTTTTGGATGTACTCTTCGAGACCAACATGGTCTGCGCCGGCGGCTTTCGCCTCATCAACTTTGTCGGGCGTACAGAAAACCAACACGCGTTTGGTTTTACCGGTGCCGTGTGGTAGAGAAACCGTGCCACGGAGGGCTTGGTCGGCTTTACGTGGGTCCACACCGAGGCGGACGTGCACGTCGACCGAAGCGTCGAATTTAGCGGTGTTGACCTCTTTCACGAGCGACATGGCGTCGGCGAGTGAATAGAGTTTGTCAGCATCAACTTTCCCTTCGACTGCTTTTCTCTTTTTTGTCAATTTAATTGCCATTGAAAAGAATGTTTAAGGTTTTAGCGTCCCGATGGGCGGGACTCCCTTTTGCCTTTGCAGGCAGCACAAGTTGCAAGCAACTTGAAAATTTAGTTTTGAAAAGGCGAATCTCCGGTAATGGTCAGACCCATGCTGCGTGCCGTACCTGCGATCATTTTCATCGCTGATTCAACAGTAAAGCAGTTGAGGTCGGGCATTTTGTCGGTGGCGATGCTGCGCACCTGATCCCAGGTTACAGTACCTACCTTCACACGGTTGGGTTCGGCCGAGCCTTTACCTGGAGCCAATTTTGAGGCATCGAACAGTTGGATCGCTGCTGGTGGAGTTTTGATGATAAAGTCAAATGTTTTGTCTTTATACACCGAAATGATCACCGGGAGAATTTTTCCCATCTGTTCGGTAGTCTGCGCGTTGAAACGCTTGCAGAACTCCATGATATTCACACCTTTTGAACCGAGTGCCGGGCCAATTGGTGGAGCAGGGTTGGCTTGACCACCTTTCACCTGAAGCTTGATATATACGTCTACTTCTTTTGCCATTGTAAAATAAAATGCTTGTTGGTCAAAGTTGTAATTCGATAATGAGTTCATTATCAAACTATAAGGTTGAACCTGCTCTTTTGTGGAAGCGAGCCAGGGAGAACTGGCATCAAAAAGCAAACTTCAATATAAAACGTTGGGACTGTCGCTGTTGGAAGCGGCGAGCAGGCCTAACTAATTTTCTCTACTTGCAGGAAGTTAAGTTCCACTTCGGTGCCGCGGCCAAAAATTTTGACGATCACCTTCAGTTTTTTCTTTTCTTCATTCACTTCCTGAATATCCCCGATGAACTCCGCAAATGGGCCGTCGATGATTTTAACGGTTTCATTTACGAGGAATGGTTCACTCAATGATTCGCCGGTTTCTGCACTTTCATCCACTTTGCCCAGCAATCGGTTGGCTTCAACCTGGGTCATTGGCAAGGGCGTTTCTTTGCCCAGGAAGTGGATAACGTTTGGGATGTCGGCAATTTGCTTGGCAACATCTCCATTCAATTTTGATCCTATTGCTTCGACGAGGATGTAACCGGGAAGCAGGTTGCGTTCTTGCATCACCTTTTTCCCGTTCCGCACTTTATACACCTTTTCAGTAGGAACAATGACAGAAAAGACAATTCCCTCCCAAGAAGAACGATCGATCTCGAGGATGATGCGTTCCTGGATTTTTTTCTCCTTTCCGCTGATTACGCGGAGGGAGTACCACTTTTTTTCTTCACCTGTCGGGTTGACAGGCAGCTCTTTTTCTTGAGTCATGGTTGTCGAAAGGGAGTTACAGGAATAGGGGCTAACTTAGCTCCAAATCCCGTAAATGTTCTTGAAAAAGACGCTACAAACACCGTCCATTAAAAAAATGAGCAGCGCCAGAACGCTAGAAGTTACCAAAACTACAATGGTGCTTTCCTGTAATTGGGCAGCAGTTGGCCAAGACACGTGCGTGAGCAGTTCGTTGTAACTTTCCTTGAGGTAAAGTGTAAATTTTTCCATCAGAGACCGAATCAGTTTTGATTTAAAGGGCTACTGTTATTTGTCAAAAAAGTCCGCCATCCATATTACCGGATAACGAACGCGTATTTTTATTTGCAGGGGCAGCAGGGATCGAACCCGCAGCCTACGGTTTTGGAGACCGTCACTCTACCAGTTGAGCTATGCCCCTTTTTAGAGTGATGAGATATGAGTCATGAGTTATGAGTTATGAGTTTGCACGATATCCATACCTTTTCAAGGTGTTGTATTTTAGCCTTTTAATTCAGGTACTATGAATCAAATGCTGAAACACAGTTCGAAAAGAAAGTTCAGATGTCGTGCCTACTCATCACTCATCACTCATCACTCATCACTCATCTCTCATCTCTAAAATTTATTAGTCAAGAATCTCAGTTACCTGACCAGCGCCTACGGTACGGCCGCCTTCACGAATAGCGAAACGCAGACCTTTTTCCATAGCGATGGTGCTGAGAAGCATTACTTCGAGCTCAACGTTGTCGCCAGGCATTACCATTTCAATGTTTGTTGGCAGTTTGCAATCGCCCGTTACGTCCGTGGTACGGAAGTAGAACTGTGGGCGGTAGCCGTTGAAGAATGGCGTGTGACGGCCACCTTCTTCTTTTGACAACACGTATACAGAACACTTGAAGTGTTTGTGTGGCGTTACGCTTTTTGGCTTGATGATAACCATGCCGCGCTTGATTTGCTCTTTCTCGATACCGCGAAGGAGGATACCGGCGTTATCGCCAGCCTCACCGCGATCAAGCAGTTTGCGGAACATCTCAACACCTGTTACCGTTGAAGTCAAAGGCTTTTCGCCTTCTTTCATCATACCGATGATTTCAACTGGCTCGTTCACGTTGATTACACCACGCTCGATACGACCGGTTGCAACAGTGCCACGACCAGTGATCGTGAATACGTCTTCCACCGGCATCAAGAAAGGCTTATCAACCTCTCGTACTGGGTCTGGAATGTCTTTGTCACATGCGTCCATCAAATCCATGATGCGCTGTGAGTATAGTTCGTCGCCTTCGAGGGCTTTCAATGCAGAGCCTTGAATGATGCTTGCGTTGTCGCCGTCGAAATTGTAAGATGACAGCAACTCACGGAGTTCCATGTCAACGAGCTCGAGCATCTCAGGGTCGTCTACAAGGTCAACCTTGTTCATGAAAACTACGATGTTTGGAACACCTACCTGACGAGCGAGCAGGATGTGCTCACGCGTTTGTGGCATTGGGCCGTCGGTAGCTGCACAAACAACGATTGCGCCGTCCATCTGGGCAGCACCCGTGATCATGTTTTTGACGTAGTCGGCGTGTCCTGGGCAGTCAACGTGAGCGTAGTGACGCGCTAGGGTTTCGTATTCTACGTGTGCCGTATTAATCGTGATACCACGCTCTTTCTCCTCAGGAGCAGCATCAATGGAATCATAGCTCGTTTGTTTCGCCAAGCCTTTTTTTGATAGTACGAACGTAATAGCAGCCGTCAGCGTCGTTTTGCCGTGGTCAACGTGACCAATCGTGCCAATATTTACGTGCGGCTTGTTGCGAACAAATGTCTCTTTTGCCATTGGTTAGAACTGTTTGTATAAAATCGTTAAGTGAAAAAATTTGTTTAATTTGATAATTTGATAATTAGCCAATTTGATAATTATCACATTATCTAATCATCTCATTATCTAATTCATTGTTGAGCTGTTGATGAGAATTGAACTCACGACCTCTTCCTTACCAAGGAAGTGCTCTACCCCTGAGCTACAACAGCAAAGACCGTTTTCCAAAGTTCTGTTAAGGAACATCGGTAAACGGTAAGGAGAGCGGCGGACGAGGTTCGAACTCGCGACATTCAGCTTGGAAGGCTGACACTCTACCAGCTGAGTTACCACCGCAATTTGACTGCGGATTGCCGATTGCTGATTTCGGAATTGGCAATGTTTGGTGATGTGCCATTCCGTAATCTGCAATCAACATTCCGCGTTGAAGGGTGGGGGTGGTGGGATTCGAACCTACTCAGCGTTGAAGCACCAGATTTACAGTCTGGCCCGGCTCTCCGACTCCGGGGCACCCCCTTGGAAACCATGGATTGTTTCGTGATTTCATGCAGCATACTAAATTCTATATTCCGCAATCCACACGCCTCAATCCGAAATTGTAATGAGCCACTGGAGGGACTCGAACCCCCGACCAGCTGATTACAAATCAGCTGCTCTACCAACTGAGCTACAGTGGCCTGAAACAAGCCTCCAAAGGCTAAATAAAAGAGTCAATCAACTAACTTTTCAGGATTCTCAAACACCCTTTTTGAAAAGCGAGTGCAAAGGTACATCCGTCTTTCGTAACAGAAAAGTAATTTCTAAAAAAAACCGTAAAAAATTGCAAGACCTTTGCTGCATCCTCCATTTTCAGTGTATTTTGCCCAAAAATAGCTCAAAAATTCATGGTTTCCAAAAATATTGAACTCGAATATTGTCTGTCGCACTCCTCCCCTCCCCCTGATTTGCTCCAGGCTTTGGACAGAGAGACAAATTTGAAAACCCTAAGCCCTCAAATGCAAAGTGGCGCCTACCAAGGAACGCTGTTGCGCTTCATCAGCCTGATGATGCAGCCGCGGCGGGTGCTTGAAATTGGCACCTTCACAGGCTATGCAAGCCTATGTCTGGCGGAAGGCCTGAGCGAAGATGGTATCCTCCACACCATCGAAGCCAATGATGAACTGGCTTGGATCATCAGGAAGTATGTTGCGAAGGCGGGCTTGGCGCAAAAAGTGCAACTTCACCTGGGCGATGCTGCTGCAATCATTCCCGATTTGACGGAAACTTTCGACCTGGTTTTTCTCGATGCCGGAAAACTGGACTACCTGAAACACTACGAAATGGTGTTGCCTAAAATGCGCTCGGGCGGTTTCCTCTTGGCCGACAATGTGCTGTGGGATGGGAAAGTGGCCGGCGGAGATACCAAAGATGAAACAGCGCGGGTGTTACGGGATTTCAATGCGCATGTGCATGCGGACGCGCGGGTGGAGAACATGTTGCTGCCGGTTCGGGATGGGGTGATGGTGGTTCGGAAGCGGTGAATAGTTGTTCGTTGATTGTTGTTCGTTGATTGTTGTTCGTTGGTAGTTGTTCGTTGGCAGTTGTTCGTTGTTCGTTCACATTCGCTCAATGGCCGTTTGGCCACGGTTTTCAAAAAACCTTTTCGCGCACGGCAACGATGTTAGACCAAAAGCTCGGAAACGAACAACTATCAACAAACAACTATCAACGAACAACGAACAACTTTTAGCCGAGACGGCCCAACCACCCCTTTAATTCTTCTTCAAATTCATTAATCGGCAGTTTCAGCCCTGCAAATCCATGCGTTTCCCGCACCTGTTCCAGCGCCAATTCCAGGTCAATTTTATCCTGATGCTGCACTACAAACAGTTTTTGGCTTGAAAGATGATCAGCGAGGTATTCTTGCTCCGTTTGGCCAGGGGTGGGTATCAGGATGGCTGGTTTGCCCATGACGGCCAGATCCATGAGGCTGCTGTAACCCGATCGGCAGATGACTGTTCCGCTGGCTTCCAGCACTTCATTCAATTCGTCGGAAGTGAGATAGGACACCATTTCGACATTTTCTGCGGCGAAATGGTGTTCTTTTGAATGGGTTTTCCCTAGAATGAAAATGAATTTCTCCGGCAGCAGCATGGCTTGTTCCAGCAGAATTTGTTCCAAATAGGTACGCTGCGGCTCCGGCCCGGAAAGCACCACTGCCACATCGTACTCCTGTTCCACAGTGTCGGACGCTGGAGTTGAGCTTGTTAGCAGACCGATGTATCGGGTTTTAGTGCTGCCTTTGGCAGGGTGCGAAAGTTCGCCGGAAAGCGTCGGTTCGGTTGGTGCGTCTGGCACCCAAATTTCTTCAAATTTAGTGAGTGCGAGGCGTAGTGCCTGATTGGCAGCCCATTCTAGCGCTTTTTGCGGGACACGCAAATTGAGTTGGTGCGAGAGCATAACGCTTTTGGCGCGTTTGCTGAAACAGCCGTATCGATTGTCTGAAATTATCCCGTCAATTTTGTGTTGCTGCACGATGCGCTCTGTTTGCCACCGTTCTGCCCGAATGGCATACAGCATCCGCGGCAACTGCCGGGCGATGTTGAGCGCCATGTTTTGGGAAAAATATTTGATTTTGTAAGAAGGCAGGGTAAGTGCTTTTAAATGCGGAAATTCGGCTTTAAGGAGGTGTAATGCCATGCCATCAGAAGCCAGCAGCACTTCTACACCCAGGCTTTCCAGCGTGCGAATAATGGGTATACAGCGTGCAACATGGCCGAGCCCCCAATTGAGGGGAGCAACCAAAATTCGCTTGGGACTTAAGGGTATATCGTCCCGATTCTCGGTGTCAGCAGGCATATTTGAAAGGTTAAATGGCCAGGGCGATTGTTATTTATCACGTTAAATTTCCTTTGTCTCGCAAGGTTTTTCCTACATTCGCCTTTGTAAAAGTAAAAAATATTTTCGCTATGAAAAAAATCAATTGGTGGCGCGTCGCTTTCGTATTGCTCATGTTCGGCATGTTTGTGCTGGAAAGCTGTAGCCTTTTTAAGCCCAAGTGCAATTGCCCGCATTTTTAATCGGGGTATTGGTACAAAAATAAAGCGGCCACGTGATTTGTAATCGCGTGGCCGCTTTATTTCATGTCTACCAAGCTAACCTACTGCATTATTCTTTGGGCTAATGTACTGGCTTTTACACAGTTAGCGCATATTGGGCAGCAAGAAAAAAATATTTTAAGATTTTCCATTTTCAGATTTTCCCTCAAAAAGTGCCAGGATAATATTGCCCATGTACACACCCAGCGCGGATTCTACAATGGTGAGGAACATCGTCATGTCCTGGAAATTGAGGAGGTTGGGCGCGAGGGCTTTTAAGGAGATCAAGGCTAATACGATAACAAAATGACCATTGACGAGCCATTTAACCAAGCCATTGATGGGCGCTTCGTTTTGAACCGCAAGGTTGGGTTCGGTAATACTTCGGCCTAAAAACCTGAATACAGCGCCTCCATAAAGGGCGGTTATAGGTGCTAACACCCCCATAAGGGACGTAAACTCCTCAAAAAGGAAGCCCCGCAGCAAATAAAATATACAGGAAGCCCCGATGAGGACAAAATGGTAGATCAGGATCAGCCGGGCAATGCGCGTGCGCGGTGATAGCGGGGCGCTGGCGGTAACGGCAGGCCTGTCTGATGTTGGGTTGGTTGTCGCTTCGGAAGCCATCGTAGATGCCATGGTCGTTGTATTGGCAGTTATCATCGGCGGAGGTTGTCCAATAGTTGTTTGAATAGCCGCTTCTGGTATTCTTGAAGTTCGCTTTTATAATTCAAGTCGAGGTCTTTGTAGTCATTTTTTCGAGGTGGAAAAATAATGCCGGAGCCATATTTTCCCTGAAACTCCCAAGAAAGCTCTACATCGTCGTCTTTTTGTATGCCCTTCACATAAATTCTGTGGTATTCAAAATATCCATCGGGGCAAATTTCGTAGTTTAAGTGGGAAACTTCCAACACAAATTCGTCATAAGTTGTGTAAGAAGTGTCCAATTTTGCTTTCCACAACAAGGGTGTTCCCTTGTTTTTATAATAGTTAACGAGCCAAAGCCGTGCGTTGGTACATAAGACCCCAACGTTTTTTCCTTTGAAAAGGTATGAGTTTTCTCCGGTATTGATGCCTTGCATCGTTGCGGGAAGGTTCAACTCAATCATGGAACCCGAGCGAATGTTGCGCTCTTCCACCGGGACACGGCCGTTTTTGCTGTACATTTTGGCCATGAAATGCGCTGGATCATGGCAACGAACCACTACCTCGGCTTGTTCTTGGTGTACTTCTGCCAAAAAAGCCCATTTGTGCAGCAGCCTTTCATGAAAATTTTGGCCATGTGCCAAACGATTCGATTTTTCGAGGCCTTGCCAGGCGCATTGCAGGGAGTCGCAGGTATTACGACCGGAATAAGTGGGCCGCAAAAACAAGGTTGCCCTGTTGGCGCTAATGGAAATGCTATCGGCACGGAGGATATGACCGAGGTGATTGTCTTGCAACCACTGATTGTACTCCAACCGCTTTTTATTAAAGAAAGCCCTGTCGTTTCGCAAATCCTGTGCGGAGACGACAGAAAACAAGCAAATAAGGCCGGTAATGATGAGTACCCTAGCGGGGCGCAGTGCCATCGAGGAAATTTTTGTTATGCGGAACTATACGGATGTTAACAAGCGTATATTTTTAAAAGGTTCCGCTTTAACTATTTTTCAAACCTATTCAATCCAATATTAACCATTTCGTTTGCCGTTGGCACTTCCTGGAAGTTTTTAACTTCCAGGAAGTGGCGCTTTCAATTGTGGTTAATGGACAATCACTTTTTTTATGGTCGATTGGCTGGTGGTGCTGGTGATTTTCAGGAAGTAAAAGCCTTTTTCGACACTCAAAAGGGAAATTGGGGTATCTACGCTGGACTGGAATTCGCCACTTTGAATTTGTTTTCCTGAAACGTCCAGCATTTCCCAACGGCCTTTTTCAATGCTTTCAACACGCAACGTGAGCAAGTCGTGCACCGGATTTGGAAAAATTGAAACAAGCAATTCTTTCGGGGATGAAACGCTGCTGCTGTTTTGAAGGCGGAAGAGGAACAGGCCATTTTGCATGTCACTACTAATAATAGTACCCGATGCGAGCCAGGGATAGTTGCCCCAGTTCCCAAAATAACCATTGTATTGGGTGTTTTCCGGGCGGGTATCGTAGTGGGCGATCAGCACAGGCTCCAAGCGATCGCTGATGTCGTACACCAACAGTCCGTCTTCGTATTGGGAGTCGTAGAGGTGATCGCCTTTGATATACACGTTGTGGGGAATGGCGCGTTTGATACTGTCGCTTGGCGCTTGCAGGTTGTCGAGGAAACTACCCACCACCTCTATTTCTCCTAATGCCAGGTTTTGCAAGTCAACAATACGTATCGGTTGGCCTTGTGGGATTTCTTCTGCGTAGTAGGCGTATGTACCGTCCAGGGTGAGCCAACTATTGTGGTTATACCCTCCAGTAGATATTTGGGCCAGCAAAACTGGATTCGCAGGGTCTTTAAAATTAAAAACAAAGTAACCTTCATAGCCTGAGGATGCGTAAACGGTGTCGTTGCGCACATAGCAATCATGCACATAACCGCCTGGTAAATCCGGGTGGGCCAAAAATGTCGGTGCATCAGGATTTTGGCTGGCATCTAAAACAATTATTCCCTGCCCCGCATTGCCGCCATTCATATAAATGTGGCCAGACGTGGTATCCAAGGCAATGGTGTGTATCCGGTGGAAAAAAGTGGTGTCCCAATACGTTCGAATAATTGTGTCCTCTGCATGGCTAAGGTCAAAAATCATCAGCCCATCGTTTCCGCCATCTGCTACGGCGTACACCCGATTTTTATAGGATTTAAATTCACGTGGAACCACCGTTGAGCGGCCCTGGAACTTACCCACCAACTTGGGCATGGCAGGCACTGTTACATCAAAAAACAACACGTGTTGCGCACCGCCCATCACGGCATATTCGCGGTTATTGACCGTGATTCCCCAGCAGCTGTTGTATTGCAGGTTCAGATTGCCTGGAGAGGAAACGGGAAGCGCATCATCGTCCCAATGCCCAAGGAGTTCCAGGTTAAAATTATTTTGAGCGTTCAAAAACGTACCAAGCAGGCACGCTACAGCACAAATAAGAATATTTTTCATGATTTTCAATAAATGAAAAGGTAAGACTTTAAAGGAAGTTGAAACTATGCCTGATCTTTCGGCATATTGGGTGAGACAGGCAACCCGACATTGCGCCCGAACGTCATAAGTCAGCACGAAAGTAGTAAATTATGAAAAAACAACTCTTAGCGATTGGCCTATTGCTCATCCTGGCCGTTTTCCCCGCCTTTTCACAGAAATACAGCAACGAATTCCTTTCCATTGGAGTCGGTGGTCGCGCACATGGCATGTCGGGTGCGCAAGTGGCGTTGACTGACGATATCACCGCTGCGTATTGGAACCCGGCCGGTCTCACTCAAATTAAGGCACCATTTCAGGCCGCAGCGATGCATGCAGAATGGTTTGGCGGTGTTGGGCAATACGATTACCTGAGCTTTGGCAAATCGTTGAAAGGGGAAAACGATGCCTACCTGGCGTTCTCGCTCATCCGCCTTGGGATCGATAACATTCCCTATACCATCAACCTGGTGAATGCCGATGGCACCATTAATTATGACAACGTGACCAGTTTTTCCGCGGCAGATTATGCGTTGCTCGGTAGCTATGCCCGAAAATTGAAAAATCCGGCTTTGTCGGTGGGTGGCACGGTAAAAGTGGTACGTCGTGTCATTGGAACTTTTGGGAGTTCCTGGGGTTTCGGTGCCGACCTGGGCATCCAATACCGCAAAGGCAACTTGATGCTGGGTGCGCAAGGCCGGGACTTGACGACAACGTTCAATGCCTGGTCGTTCAACCTAAGCGACCGGGAAAAGGAGGTTTTTACCGCCACGAACAATGAAATTCCGGTGAGCAACACAGAAATAACCCGTCCGAAGTTGATCCTCGGCGCTGCCTACAAAATCAAGGCTGGTAAAAAGACTACCCTACTACCAGCACTCGATTTGGAATGGACCACTGACGGTCAGCGCAACGTGCTGATTAGCAGCAAAAGCTTCAACATCGATCCGCGTTTTGGCATTGAGGCCAATTATGACGGTTTTGTGCAAATCAGGGCTGGTGTGGGTAATTTCCAGCGGGTGAAAAGTGACTTCAATCCAGACAAAGAAAACCTTTCTTTGCAGCCCAATTTTGGCATCGGCCTGCATTTCGGGCGCGTGCAACTCGATTATGCCCTGACGGATATTGGCAATGTATCCGCCGTACAGTATTCGCATATTTTTTCCCTGCGCCTGGATTTCAAGGAGCGTAAAAAATCTGGCGTTCAAGAATGACAATTCTGTACGAAGACAACCACTTACTGGCAATTGACAAGCCCGCTGGCTGGCTGGTACAAGGCGATAAAACGGGTGATGAAACCCTCATTGACTGGGGTAAGGGGTATTTAAAAGAAAAATACTCCAAGCCTGGAGCCGTTTTTTTGACACCAGCACATCGCATCGACCGCCCGGTAAGTGGCGCGGTGTTGTTTGCGCGTACCGACAAGGCGTTGAGCCGCCTGACGGTGATGTTTCGCGATAAAAAAGTGCAAAAGACCTACCTGGCGCTGGTAGTATCCGCCCCACCTGATCTGAAAGGCACCCTGCGACATTTTTTGTTGAAAAACGAAAAACGGAATGTGGTGGAAGCGCGGCTCAAACCTTTCGGCGATGCCAAAGAGAGCATTACTACTTATGAAATTATTGGAACTGTGGGCAAGCATACGCTCCTACAAGTGTCGCCGATTACAGGCCGCTCGCACCAGATTCGGGCGCAGTTAGCAGCCGTCGGCAGTCCAATTATAGGTGATGTAAAATACGGGGCGTATGAGCCGCTACAGGATGCTTCAATTGCCTTGCATAGCTGGAAGATTGAATTGGTGCATCCGGTAAAATTGGAAGCGATGGTGGTGGAGGCGGGGAAGCCTTGGTGGACCTCACCCCCGCGGTTTACGCGTATCTGAAATAGACATTGGTGCACCAGCCAGGCGGCACAAAAAAGCCTCACCGTGCATTACGCCGGGAGGCTCCGAAAACAATAAACAGCAGGATAATTTTTTTTACGGTGGACGGTCGACGGTCGACGGTCGACGGTTTGCACAATATCCGTGGGAATACCCAGCATAGAGATTCAGCACTAAAGCCAAATATATCACAATCCAGTTTGGGTGCTGAAACTCAATACCAAACACTCCCGCGGTTTTGTGCAAACCGTCGACCTTCTACCGTTAACCGTCCACCGTTTAGACGTTGCTAATCTTGCGCACCACCTTGTAAAGTCGTGTAGATTCGTTCACATCTTCTTCGAAAGGGTCGTTGTCGAAGTAGTTGGCCGAGATGAGTTTCATGCGCACCATGCGACCGCGGTTGTTGTATATCTTTTGAACATATTTTACCCAGACGTTGCCATTGGAGCGTACCGCATAGATTTCGTTGTCACGGATGTCATTGAGGTTTTCAACGGATTTGCAAACGACGATATCATTGTGTTTGATGACTGGATCCATGGAATTACCTTCAATCTGGAAAGCGACCAAGCCCGTACCGGATACTCCAGGGATGGAGAAGAAGGTATTGTCCTCTTGGTTGTCGGCACCGAGGGTGGTGCCCGCAAATGCTTTAATGTTGGTGAAGAGAATATTCCCAGGACCGCCAATGGAGTTGCGGTCGCCAGTGAGGGCATCTCCTGGGGCATCAAAACCGAATGGGTTGCCGATGCCGTGGAGCAGCCAGGCTTCATTTATGTCGAAGGCGCGGCAGAAAGACTGCGCTTGTCCGTAATCAATCACGCGTTTGCTGTCGTTGTTGAGAAATGCCCGGATGATATGCCCGTAAGCTTTGTTGCCAAGCACTTTATCGGCGACATCGCCAACGCCCTTGCCACCGCGATCGTTTTTGACAATTGCGCCCCGGTCTTCCAACAATTTGAAGGCCTGGATAAAGCGTTTGTTCAGGTCAATTCTATCTTCCTTGATCATAATGCTGAAGGTTTAACAGTAAAACTTATGATTGATTGGCGTGGAAGTAATCCACTGATGTTTATATGTTTGATGGTGCAAATTTAAAACAAAGAGTTTTTAAAAACAAAAAATGTCAAAGAATTTTTTTCTAAAAAACGCAATTATTTTTGTTGAACTGAAGTAAGGCGATGATAGTCAGTACTTTGCAAGCATTTTACAACTTGAAACAATTTCAAACAATCTTTGAGGCCCTTAGGGCATCTGTTTCGTTTTAAGGTGTATGTTTGAAAAAAATTCGTACTTTTGTCCACGCAAATTGCTTGTTTTGCAAACGATAATGGCTCTTTTGGGCCGCGACAATTTATGGGTACAATTATTTCACTGTTAAATCACAAGGGCGGAGTCGGCAAAACGACCAGCGCCATTAATATAGGCGCTGCCATGGCAGAGCTGGGGAAGCGGGTGTTGCTCATCGACCTCGACCCTCAAGCCAACCTGACCATTTCTTTGGGTATTCCGCGCCAGAAAATCACCGTATACGAAGCTTTGCGCGGTGAAGGCGAACTTACACCTTACACCCACAAGCCGGGCATGGACATCATTACCTCGTCACTCGACCTTTCCGGCGCTGAGATGGAGTTGATCAATGAAGCAGGCCGGGAATACATCCTGCGCGAACTGATTGCACAAGTATCAGACGACTATGATTATGTGCTGATTGACTGCCCGCCCTCGCTGGGTTTGTTGACCCTGAACGCACTCACCAGCAGCCGTTATGTTTTGATCCCTTTGCAAACAGAATTCCTTGCTGTTCAGGGACTTGCAAAAATAAAGCAGGTAATAGACAAGGTTCGGATGCGCCTGAACAAGAACCTCGACATGTGTGGCGTTATTGCTACGATGTACGATAGTCGGCGCGTATTGAATCGCGATGTTGTGGATATTATCCACAAATATTTTGGCGAAAAGGTGTTTAAAACCTACATTCGTGACAATGTTGCGCTTGCTGAAGCGCCTGCGCAACGCAAAGACATATTTGACTACAACCCTAAAAGCCCGGGGGCCAGCGATTACCTCGACCTAACCAAAGAAATTATTGAACGGACTACTGGCCAATAAGGCACGTGTACGTCAACTGTCATAACCCATGAGCAAAAAGAGATTTTCGGAGGGTCTCGATGACCTATTTAGCGACAACAAAGCCAACGTCGGCGGCCTGTTTGGCAATGACGCGGCCTTTGTCGCCGCTCCTGTGGAACGCCGCGGCGGGCATAAGAATTTTATGTCCGACCTCGATAATTTGCTGCAAGAGGCCATGGAGGAAAGCTTTGAAACCCACGCGCACAGCGACGACTCCATTGCAAGCAACAAATCAAAATCATCCACCAGGGAAATGCGCAGCTCTTTGCCCCATGGCTTGGATGCCCTTATTCGCGAAACCATTGATATACAAGAGATTACTACAGACGAATCGACCGGAAAACGCCGCCTTACCGTGGCTGTTGATAAAACCAAAGTGGAACAGCTGAAAACGATTGCCAAGCTGGAAAACGCTTACATGAAAGACTTGCTCGTCGCCCTTATCGACGCTTATATTGAGGACTACAATAAAAAAAATTAAGCGTGCGGAATTGGGAATGCGGATTTGGGAGTGCGGAGTGCGGAATACAGAGCCCTTGTCGAATGTGGATTTGGGAGTGCGGAGTGCGGAATACAGAGCCCTTGGCGAATGCGGATTTGGGAGTGAGGAGTGCGGAATACAGAGCCCTTGGGGAATGCGGATTTGGGAGTGCGGAGTGCGGATTACAGAGCCCTTGGCGAATGCGGATTTGGGAGTGAGGAGTGCGGAATACAGAGCCCTTGGCGAATGCGGATTTGGGAGTGCGGAGTGCGGAATACAGAGCCCTTGTCGAATGTGGATTTGGGAGTGAGGAGTGCGGAATACAGAGCCCTTGGGGAATGCGGATTTGGGAGTGAGGAGTGCGGAATACAGAGCCCTTGGGGAATGTGAAATTCCTAACCGAAGCAATTAGTCCATCGAGCTTGAACCTTTCTTGTATCCGCTTTTACTTCGTCAAACACCAAGTTCCTTGCCGACCAATTCTACAAGTGATATCCCAAGCATAACATTCCGAAATCCACATTCCGAAATCCGCATTCAACATGAACGGTGCTTACCACGATTTTAGGCTTTTTTACAATCAAACGATACATCCAGAGCTGTTGCACCTTGAACAGCGCCGGCTTCGGTTAATACGGCTTTTAAGCGTTTCAGTGCTGCTTTTGCTGTTTGTATTGGCACTTCAAGTTTACCTGTCCATTTTTGTGGTTACGCTTTCCCTGGCTTTGCTGGTAGGCTGCTGGATTGCTTATTTGGGGTTTAGGGTGCAGGTTTTTTTGAAGGAATTTAAGCCGCGTATCGTAGAGTTGTTGCTTGATTTCATTGATAACGACGTCAATTTCACTTTTGCACCCGGTAAAGAAAAGTACGACCCGAAAGGCTCCATTCCGGCTGAACGATTTTTTGAAAGCCGGATTTTCGTCAGCGGCGACGATTTTCATGGGGAAGACCTGATTCGCGGACAAGTGCGGGAAACACCTTTTGAATTTTGTGAACTCCGGGTGCTCGAATTCAGCGCCGTACGCAGCCAACTCGACCGGGTTTTTAAAGGCGTTTTCCTAATCGGGGATTTTCAACGCTGGGATCTGCACGGGTCCGTATTGGTGCTTCCGGATGCCCACCGCAAATACATGAGCCGCAGCGAGCGCGCGTTCCACCTGATTGGAGGTCGCCGCGTCCGGGATAATTTATTACCCGAATTTGAAGCGTTTTTTGATACTTACGCCACGCCTGATGTGCGGGTAAAGGATGTCATGTCAACCGATATGCAGCGGAACATTCTGCGTTTTCGCAGCCAGTTTCAACAGGTAAACCGCATGAAAGAGATTTACCTATCCATCATCGGCGACAAAATATACATCGCCCTTTCCCAGGATAAAGACCTGCTGGAGCCGACCCTGCTGCGCTCCAACGTCAGCTATGAAGTAGTACGGGAGTTTTATGACGACTTAAGGCTGCTGCTGGAGGTAGTGCTGGATGTGGATGCTATGAACTAAGGGAGGTTTCAGGTTTCAGGTTTCAAGGTTTCAGGGTTTCAGGGTTTCAGGTTGGGGTCGCTTTTGATGGTGGTTACAAAAATAAGGGTTGGGGAATGTTTATAAGGCGGCTATTGCTGCCAAACTTTCCGCATCTCGCACCACCCATGCTTTATTGCCCTCGACAACGATTGGCCGTTCAATGAGTATGGGATTTTCAACCATAATGTTGATCCATTCTTCGTCGGAGCAGGTTTTTCCCTTGAAATTTTCTAAAAAAACGGACTCTCTCTGACGGATGAGTTCTAGTGGTGTTTTTCCCAACAATTTTAGCAAATGCCGCAAATCGGCTGCGTCTGGCGGCGTTTTCAGGTATTGAACTACTTCAAATTGCTGGCCTGTCCCCTCAATCTCCTGCAAAGCGCAGCGGCTTTTTCCGCAACGAGCATTGTGGTATATTTTAATCATGATTTTCTAAAATTCCAAAACAAATCTCGTGCCACGCCCCGGCTCCGAATTTACCCGCAAATCGCCGCCATGCTGCTGCATGATCTGCCGTGAAATACTGAGGCCGACACCCGTTCCTTCTTGTTTGGTGGTGAAGAATGGGATAAATATTTCTTCCACCAAATCAGGCGCTATCCCACAACCGTTGTCTTCCACTTCAATGAATGCATGGCCCTTGGAATCGGCACCAGCGCGCAGGGTAATGCGCCATTCTTTGGCGCCCTGCTCCGAAGCAGCATTCTGGATGGCTTCCCGGGCATTTTTCATCAAGTTAATCAAGGTCATTTCAATCTGCGGCACATCCACGCTCAAGCTCAAGTCTTCGGGGCGAATGAAATATTCTACCTTGATGTCCACGGCCTTGTGTTCTACTGAGGCCAGGGAAACCACATGGTCGAGCAATTTTTTGGCAGAAATGGTTGTAAGTTTTGGATTGGGAATGGCAGTAAAAGACCGATAGGCATCCACAAAATTGACCAGTCCGCGGCTGCGTGTGGCTACTACTTCGAGCGCTTCGGTAAGGTCAGCGGAGGTAGCGTTTTGCGGCAAGTCTTTTTCCACAATTTCCTGCATGGTTTCCACCAGGGAAACAATGGGCGTAATGGAATTCATCATCTCGTGGCGCAACACCCGGGTGAGGTTTCGCCAGGCATCTACTTCCTTGCGCTGTAACTCCGGGTGAATATTTTGGATGGTGACAAGGTGAACCAATCGCCCTTGCAAGTTAAGGCGCACGCCCTGCACAGAGAGTTGTCGACCAGAATCGGGCTGGTACAACATCTTGCCTTTCCCAGTCAAATCGCGCACAAACTCTAGCAGCGGTGTATGCTGTACGGGTAAATCATGTAGGAGGTTGAGCCGGTAAATCCCCAACTGTTGAAAAGCAGCGCTGTTGGAAACAAGTACATTCATCTCTGCACCAAATGCCAAAAGACCTGTGCTTAAATGCTGCACCATGGTATTGAGAAACAACAGGTTAGCCTCTTTTTCAGCCCTGGTTTGACGAAATGCCTCCAACACTTCATTGAACTGCCGATTGACCGCCGCAAAGGACTCTCCTTTCTCTTGCGATGAGGCAAATCGTATGGCAAAATC